>Ga0247774_1002016_pt1 | contig 10165 bp, 12 predicted proteins | sample UWRJL001104B6_FD_179933 | JGI IMG/M metagenome (GOLD analysis project Ga0247774, IMG submission 179933) | Plant litter microbial communities from Arlington Agricultural Research Station in Wisconsin, United States - UWRJ-L001-104B-6 | ecosystem: Environmental > Terrestrial > Plant litter >... | reverse complement strand
TAGGCACCTGCAATGCCGGTGGCGAATTAAAAAGATACATAAAGGGAGAGTCGGCGTGCACAAACAAGAGTAGGCATCATGTCGTCGTGGTCATCTTAAACATGCCACGATATTCAGGTGGTAGGTGGCAACAAGGACCTAATGACCACCTAGACGCCATGGGCGGCAATGGTAGCAAGATGTTTAGTTAAACAGGTGTGCCAAATTCCGAGGAACAGACGTGGGTGACATAGTTCCCTCAGAATCGTCCATATTCGGTCTCGTGGGTGTTGATGGTGGCGCGCTGAGCTCGCTGCTACTAGAATCCAAGGCTACCACTTTGGTGCTCTCGGTAGTGTATTGAAATGCCTCAGAGGTGGACCTATTAGACGGGCGTAAGTCTGGGAGGCCCGAGAGGGAGGGTAGTTCAGGCTCGGGGAATTCGGGTATGTTCGAATCCGAGGGCACATCGGAGAGTGGAGAATCGGATTCGGGTGTGGCGGGGCTGGCTTCCACTAGTTCCAACTTCCTAGGCAGGGGCGTCGGTTTCGACGCAGTGCTCTTCTTCGTTTTGAATACCTCAGTGACCTTGTGTGACTTGACTGGGTCCTTCTTCTGCTTCTTCGTGGTCGTAGAAACTAGGCTAGATGAGGGTCGCTTGGCCGATGGCTTCTTCACCATCGGTCCAGTCGGCAGCTTTGTCCTTGATGGTTGCTCGGTTGGGAGTGGTTTCCGTACAGGTTCCGAAGGCAGCTTCTTACGTGGTCGACCCCGCCCCGGCTGAGCCTCGTTCGCGGTTTGGCTTGCAAAGGGTAGTTTGCTCTGTGTAGTCTTGAGGATGATCTTGGGCATCTTCGTGGCAGAAAGTTGGGGACTCGCCCCAGGAGTTGGAATGCCCTGCACCTGTTCGACTGCCTTGAACTTCTTGCTCGGCGTGGCGGGTTCCGGATTTCTCGGCGAGATCTGGACCTCGAGCGTATCTCGCTTCAAGAGAATATCCCTGGCCTTCTCTTCTGCCTCACTAAGTTCCACGTTCTCAGCACCTTCTTGTTCGTCCCATCTGGGCAACTGGACTAGCTCTGCCACATCGTCGCACCTGCCCCGGACCACCAAATCCCAGCAGTCTTTAAATTCAACACCCTGGGGTTCTGGATCGAGGTTGATCCAAACCGTGAGTCCGTCTCTCCGTCCACGCGCCACCAAGCATAATTCCTTAACCAAGCGGCGCACCCCGGGGATTTTCAGGCTTGTGCCGACAACGAGGACGGCGTCGGGCCGAGATCGTAGGTCAGCCATACTAACGTTGCCAATGGCCGTCTCGTCGGGGTTCGACTCGTTGTAGAGTACAATTCGGGGTCGCAGGCGGCCAACACCTTGGCTGCGCTTCTTCGCCACGTTGATTCGGACGTCCTCGGTTTCCTTGCATAGCGGGCAGAGAGGTGGTTCGTGGCTCTTGAAGAGATCACCGTTAAAGGCGTCGAGGTGGCCACACTTGGTGCAAACCATGTGCTCAAGGCCGCCGTGGAGCTGGATGGTAGTTGGCCAGGGTCCTTTCGGGTTGAGAGGAACGCGCGTGGCGAGCGGCTTCATATTAGTATCTATGCAGTCGACGTTCTGCGTATAGAGACGTAGCAAACGTCCCTCCTCGGCTAGCGAGGCGAGGAGGTGGTGGAATGGCGTGGGCTTGGCAGCGTTCGTAAGGCTAGCCAACTCCCGCACCATGGTATGGAAATTTTGCGTCGATGAATCGTCGCGATAAACACCCGCATCGAACAGATGCTTTCCAGATCCCTTCAGTTTGTGCTGGGATTTTAGGCTTCGGAAAAGCCCATGGCTAGATCGAAAGTCGGGAATTCCTGCCGAGACCGAAATGCCAGCGCCAGCGATAACCACGATCTTCTTTTTCTTCCGTAATGCCTGAAGTAGCCTGTCCAGCAGAGCAATCTCGTCTTTGGTCTTAGCCTCCTCGTTGAGGTTCCCGAGGTCGAGGTATTCTGTGTTTCTTGGCTTCGGCAGGTTCGTCCGCCGCTGTTTGCGAGGCGGCCGGTCATCAGACATGGCAGGTTCAGAGATCTCTACGCGAATTTCGTCGTCGAGACGATGTGGCAGTTTAATGGGAGATTGGGAACCTGAAGGCGTCGTAATTGTGGGCGAAGGATAGCGGTGTGTAGGGTCGTCGATTTCGGGATGCGGTCGCGCCATGACCTCCACTGACGGCGGTGATGGCGATTTGGAGAGAATCGAGAGTGGCGACGAAGAGAGTGACTCGTCCATCGGCGATTCTGCTCCAGAGAGCAGAGGCGTGGAAACACGTTCCTGCTCTTCTTCTCTTTCCTCCATTGGGGGCGATTCCTTTTTTTTCTCAACTGGCGCGAGTCGTGTGAGCCTGGAATTGTCGGAGGTGAGGGTTAAGAGAGCGAAACCAGGAAGGCGCCCGACGATCAGAATCGAAAGGGCGAAAAGGAAAGAGGAGCAATTTAGATATGCTTGCTGATGTTGTCCATCACGCGTGATTTTCGGAGGTTTCCACAAATGAATGGGGTTCTGGGCAAAGAATCTATGTTCGATTCTCGAATGCCTTCCAAGGCTTTGTTGCTGTTAGAACCTTGGCAGTACCCAGCATCAAAAATGAGTTGGGTCCGGATGAATGAAAAGAAAGAACAAAGGTCGGCGTCTCTTCTCAGGCGTAAGATTGGGGGGGTCGAGCGTACCTAACGGAAACAGAGTCGTTCGGGCACGGCTTAGCCGGGCTTGTCGCTTACCGTACCATGTGCAGAAATTTCGGAGTCAACCTAGAAGGTTTCGGGTCCAGTTGCGATTGAAAAGAGGAGACTTTCCACATCTAGCGTCTCATGCAGATGGGCGAGTGATGGGCCGTTAACGGCAGAAAGAGGAGTTGAATCCCGGGCTGGAAAGCCTCAGCTACGACCTTGTTTGATGAGAGCCGGTTGGCATGGCGGAAGGGGATGGCGAAGAGGAGGGGTATCCATCACGCTTGCCAAGTGTACTACGGGACCTCGAGCATTCGTGCTGGGTCCCAACCCGTTTTGGCTTTGGACTAGAAAACAAAGCAAATCCGATTCACAAATCTCCAACAACACAGAGAGGTACTACTAGGGTGGTTGGGTGTTAGGACCGGTTGCATTTCTTGCTGCATTCTAGCTGCACTCCACCGGCCGATCCACCAGCCGGGCCGTGTCGCTGCCGTGGTAAACAACCAGGCCCCCTGGCCGGCCGGATCTCCGCCTTTCAATCGCCGTGTGTCCTTGGAGATTGCAAAGAAAGTCTCGCAAAGGAACAAGCACAAGTAATCGAATGAGGCCTCAAAAATTGCAACGAACAACATGGGTCAAAACAAGAGAAATTATGTTTTCTTGGCCAGGAAATGTGGCTCAAAATCCGCCTATCGACCAAGTTCAACGGGCCGGCCGGTTTGACCCAGCAACCATTTGACGTAGTTGCTCCGTTGTGGGCCATTGACGCCGCGTTGGCGCGATTGAAGAAACTTATGCCCTCTTCAAAGGATTCCATATTGTTCAGACTATGAATTCCCACTATTCTCAGCGAACTTTGAATAAAGAATTCTTAACCCCAAAATTTTGTATCTTTTTTTGCCTGGCAATTTTGTTGTACCTTCTGGCCGTGATTGAGGGTGGGATGGAATGACATAAGCATATTTTGTGGCCAATCATTGACGACACCTCTTTCTATGCTCAGCGGCTCAGGTCCTCGAACTTGCACTTTTGCGTTCTTTGACTGTGGCGCTTTGGGACTGGGAATTTTGAAGGTCCGTAGAAAGCGACATTTATGGATTGGGGAGCCTCAATCAGAGCTACCTATACCTAGTACCTACCACATCAGCCTTACGGACTGTTTTACACCTTTAACGCCTTCAGTGTTATATTCACCTTCAACGCCCGTCTCTTCCCATGCATTCCTTTCCCGCATTCTTCCCGTTGAAGCCCCCGAAATCGATAGTTTAATGCGCGGCTTGTTTTTGGACCCGAATCTCGATACATCTCAGTCAGTTAGATCTTATTCACGGCCAGCTCAGCAACTCCAGGATTTGTGGACAGCTCATGCATAGAGAGTCAACATATCGCCTAGATTCTGGATTCCCCAACCGAGTCGATAGACATTCTTGTGCCGTCCATAAATCAATTTCGCGAGTCCTTGAAGCAAACGTACACCATTACCCTGTACATTGTCGCCTGCCCTACATTGTAGGACGGGCTGGTGCTCATGACGTCCACCGACATGCCCTATCTAGACAACGCGGCGTTGAATAACGTTAGCGTTGAGGAGCTCTTCGGTGAAGATGTTGGCATCAACTTAGCCATTGCCGCCCAGCCGCCAACGAAAGAACTCGGCCAGAGACTCGATCATCTCCGGCGGCGAGGCTGCTGCCAGTCGGTGGCCTGGTCCAAGACCGGCACCATTGCTTCAATCACGCCAGACGGTCGGAGTATCGAATTCCGCTTCCTTCGGTGCCATCCCGACGACGGATCGTGGAACCTTAGCGAGCCGACAGTGTGCGACATCGTGACCGGGACTGAGAACTTTCCTCTGGTCCATCTAGCCTGGGCAACCACCAGCAACCCCGAAATCGCCATCTTTGATTCGGCTGGGAGGGTGACAATATTAGTATTTTCCACGGCCGTCAACAAGTCCTTCCAGGTGAGGAAATGGGACGCAGATCCGATAGACGACCTCAATGCTATTGTCGGGTGCTATTGGCTGAGTCTGATGCCTCAAGGCCGCCAGGTGAGTGATTGCTAAGCGACACATCCGTCAGAGAGACAACTTCTTCGATGCTGATTCCTGAATATAGTATAATGTGCTTTATGGGTCGGCTGTTCGGGAACAGAAGGATGGAACATCCAAGTTCAAATACGAGAGCAACTTCATGCACAATTTCGGGCCATTCCACCCAAATCCCTCAAAAAGTGCCCTTCTTTGCGTCACCACAAATGGCCTTTTGCGGCTCTACTGGGCCCAGAACACAAACCGAATGGAGGAGACGACGCTAGAACTGGAGAATATAAGCATCTCTGACGACCTTCTCACGCACGCCTCAATATGCTCCGACAGGAGTGAGTGGATACTTCTAAGACACGGCCTTGCACGGGCCTACGTGTGCTAACAAGGTTGTCAATGTTAGATACTTTATACTTGATAATGGCGACGGTATCACAGCAGCTACGAGTTGTCAAGCTCAACATTGACTGGGGGATGCCTCAATCCGAGAAGCAAGCACCTGCAACGCTACCCTTGAGCCCGTCACTCATCACCCATCACTTGGCTTCGACCAGCTGGTACCAGCCTAGCCAGCAGACTGATTCCTTCATATCTTCTGCAATGACGCAGCTCTCACACTTGGAAATTTTCCCATCCACGATGGATCAGGCTGGTCAGAGCTGGGCGCCGCCCCTCATTCTCGCAGTCCGGTCATACCTTCCCTCACCCGAGTCTCCGTTCCAGGAGGTGCAAAGCATCATTGACCGATGGCAGATTCTCACAGATCAGCGGCAGTCAATCCACCCAGCCTTCTCCGCGCTTGGAGTCCAGCGTCCCGCACAGGATCTACAGCCAGTCACGCGCCTCCAGAAAGGGGAACCCATCGTTTTCAACAAGATCGTTGTTGGCATTCAACATGTCCAATTCGGGAAGGTTGTCGGCATTTTCTTCGCCGATGGGTCGGTCGAGTATCGCGACCGTATCACAATGGAAGAGATATACAACGAAGAAAATCTAGATCGCGTCTCGAACCTTCAACAAGTCGGATTTTCCTTTGCCAACCCTTCACCATGTAAGTCTAGAGGCTCGTTTCGTCTTATTACTACCTTTGTCCATGTGTCTATGACTAATAATGTCTTAGGCTTGGAGTCCATCTTTTCGCCGACGGGCTGTTCTTTGATCCAGGTCACCTCGGACGGATCACTCGCGTGGAGACCCCTTCGGCATTCCCAAGGCATCCCCGAGGAAACTAACCAAGATGGTATGAACAAACATCCCACTGCCGCAGATGTTCGGTACCTCGACTAAAAAGGGAGCAGCGCTATACTCGGCCGTAGTCGCCGGCCTTACCGTTGCGGCTGGGGCCGCCATCTTCTACAATACCAACTTTGACGACGTATTGGCTGTTGCAAGGCCACTGATTGACAAGAAACGCTTCACCTTCGACCTTGCCACGGAGCTAGTCACCATGTTGAAAATCCAGGTCGACTATTCCGAGGAGGCCCATCATGACAACCTCGTGCGGAATGCACCACTCCAAATGATGCTTAGTGTCGTCAACCACCTTGGCTTCCACGGCCAATACAAGCCAAGATCCTTCTGCGGCAAGTTCGCATGGCTTGCTCTCAACGCAAGGAATATCATCATCCTCGTCACCATCGCTAGCAACACCCCCATCACAGTTAGAGAAAAGCTCAGTCCGCTCGACGAGTCAGGTATGGAACAGCCTCCCTCTCTTTCGATAGTTTCTAACAGAAAATGAACTGCAGAGGTAGTGGATGCCCTCTCGGGCTGCGCTAGGTGGTCCATCGATTTACTCTGCTGGCTTGCCGACTCTCTCTTTGGCCTTATTGACGATGCCCAGTTCACCACCTTCGTACGGGATCCGACCAAATTACATCTAGTATCTACCTATCTCCAAGAGAAGAACGACCCTGCCCTTCATCTGCTCATGTGCTCAGCGACGCGGGGGCTCATCGTGGCTGTATGTCGACGTCTCCAGCACCTCGAGGCCCTGGGAAACCGTGCCATTGATTTCTGGGAGAATAAGGCTCTGCCAGGCCACCCGGACCCTAAGAGTCTTAACCTGCGCCTGTACCGGGCCTACCTCAGGATGCAGAAGATTACCTCCAGTAGCCCCGTCAAGGTCAAGGAGTTTGAGGACCTCCTCGGCAACCTGGGCTCCGACATTCGATCCACGTACAGCAACGTCTTGGTCAGCTTGGTGAGCAAGGCGATGAACCAGCCACCTCCGCAGCCCGGCGCCGCCATCAACAAGCAACTCGACGCCCACATCAAGATTGCGCAGATGCAGTGCGAGATGAACATGCTACTGGGTGGTAATATCCACCCAATGTTCCGTAAGGCCATCGGCCAGCTGTTCGCCGTTCACCTCGCCGCGTTCAAGCCGTCAGTCGACCAGACGGTCCTGTACTTCAACGACAATTCACTACTCGAGGTCGTGGCCGACAGCAAGGACACGCTAGAGCACCGGCGGGCCAAAGGAGCGTACGTGGACGTGTTCCGGAAGGAGGAGTTGGACGGCCGCCCTCGCCGGGTGCCTGACAGCGAGAACAATAAGGGGCTGAACGCCACCGTCTTCACGGGGCATTGGAGGAGGTGCACTCGGTGCACAGCCGTGATGGAAGATTGTGCTGGGCACCGTCCTGGCTTCACATTTGTGCTCAGCCAGCAGCGCAAGTGCGCGTGTGGCGGAACATGGGGTTTGCTTCCCAAGGGAAAGACCATGATGTAAATAGACCTGCAGCTCCTCCTACTACAAGGGTGGTCGCAACCTTTATCGCGGCCATTATGAATAGTCAGGCCACGGCGCTAAGTTACCACAGGTGTGCAGCGGAGTTGGGAATCAAACAATCAGTAGAAGGCTACATGGTAGGGGTTTTACCATGACTAGCGTCAACCTCAAAGTACCGACGGCCCGCGCTAGTCAACCGAGGTTTCCAATGCTCCACCCCGCCACCATTCTCCACAAGCTGGTGGCCTCCGAACAGCGGACTGTACCTCTGGAGGTTGACCCAATTCAACTTTTCTAATGCACGAAGCCATGAACGCCACAGGTCCCATCCAGCCCGAACCCAAAATCTAAGGCAGAAGACATTCCAGAGCAGTTATGGCACATCATCTGGCTCGTTACATACCTCGCAACTGTGGACCCGTGGTCAAAAATGCACAGCGCCGATCCAGGCAATTTTCTGCCTCGGCGGCGCGCCGAGTAGACCTGCCATTAGAGGGGATTCAAGTCTTGGATATGACTAGAGTTCTTGCAGGAGTAGGTCCACACCATCGCAACGGATTTCAGCAAGACCGATGCTGACATTGGTCGTGTTAGCCTTACTGCACACAAATACTAGGCGATTTAGGGTAAGGGTGTCTACAAGCAGAACAGAAGAAAGAGAAGGCACCCTCTAACCTCGTGCAGCGCAGAGGTTATCAAGATAGAGCATCCAGTTCGTGGTGACGATACCCGCGCATGGGGGCCGCCATACGCAAAGTACAAGCCAGAGTCAGGAGTTGACGGGCCCGGAGAATCCGCCTACTTTTTAGGGGTAAGAAAACATCTTTCTTGACCATGGTGCCGGAGCGGAAGAGTGGAAGAGCTGAAAACGCTGGGCGCAGGTAAATCGAAACAAAAAGTCGCTCGCGCTCTCATTTCAACATAAAGCCGGCGTTGACATCCTGTACAAACTGGCAGCGGAGTGCGACGTCCTCGTCGAAAACTACCTCCCGGGCACGCTGAAGAAATACGGCCTCGACTTTGAGAGTATTCACAAGATCAACCCGGGTGTCATCTACACCTCCATCACGGGCTACGGCCAGACTGGTCCCTACGCACAGAGAGCGGGCTACGACGTTATGGTTGAGGCCGAGTTCGGTCTGATGCACATCACGGGCAGCCGCGACGGTCCGCCAGTGAAAGTCGGCGTCGCGGTCACGGATCTTACCACTGGGCTCTACGCAAGCAATAGCATTATGGCCGCGCTCCTGGGTCGGCTCAAGTCGGGCAAGGGTCAGCACATCGATGTCGCGCTAAGCGACTGCCAGACGGCGACCCTCGCGAACATTGCGAGCAGCTGCCTCATTAGTGGTCAAAGGGACTCGGGACGCTGGGGGACTGCGCATCGTAGGTTGAACATTTGACGGCCCGGAACGCTGGGCATTCGCAAATTCTAACAGCGGGGAATTGGTTTAGCTTCAATCGTACCGTACAAGTCCTTCGAGACAAAAGATGGGGACGTCCTACTCGGCGGTGGAAACGACCGGCTGTTCGGCGTTCTCTGCGATGGCCTTGGCCGACCCGAGTGGAAGGACGACGAGAAGTTCAGGACCAACGCTAGCCGTGTCGCCAACCGGCACGAACTCGAGGTCCGCATCGAGGAGCTGACGAGGAACCGCACGACCGAGGAATGGCTGCAGGTGTTCGATGGCAAGGGGATGCCGTATGCGGCCGTCAACGACGTCCAATCGACCTTGCAGCACGAGCATAGCCGCGCGCGCAACATGGTTATTGAGGTGGAGCATAAAAGGTGCGGGCCCATCCAGATGGTTAACACTCCGGTCAAGTATTCGCAGAGCCGACCACGCGTCAGGATGCCTCCGCCGATGCTAGGCGAGCACACGGATGAGATACTGAAAGGGCACTTGCATATGGGCAGCAAGGAAATAGAAGATTTAAAGAAGCAAGGCGTAATTAGATGACATGTTTGACTGTCGGAATTTGGTACCGATAATGTCGCTACTTCAACAGAAGGCTGAAGAAGGTCGCTAGTCGGGATCTCTATATGCTGTGCCAAGGCGCTAGTCCTGAAGCAGCGCATTTGTGCGCAATGTGTGTTTGATTGGTCTTTGCTATTGAATCACGTGACATCACGTGAGTTTCCGACCTGAACTGCCGCATTGGGACGAATCAGAGCCACAGATTGGAGAACAGGCCAGTTTTTTTTAATTCTTTCATGGCAAGTCCACAAATTCCTCCAATTCACTCTTATTATTTAAGCAAAAAGCCTACTAGTTTTCTATCCATGCTCGTATCATGTTTAATGCTTTTCCGTAAAACCCCCGACACCACCGCGGTGGCAGACCAACAGGTGACAAAGGAAACTGTGACCGCCTGCGAGTCTCCATGCTCGGAATCCGTTTCATTCCTGAATCTCCTTTCCCCTGGCCATCGAGTAGCGCGAGTCACACAATTGGGGAAATGAGTCAGGAAACGGCTCGGCAGGCCTTGCGGCTCGCGGAGGAACTCCCGAATGTGTCCAACGGAATTCCCGCCACGGCCGCGTCTGCGCCGAGCACGCCTATAGATTCGGCACTCAGATCATACGACAACCAGTTCACGCCCGTGACGCAGGCCCTTCTTAAGAGAATGAGGACTTGCCAAGGCGATTTGAGCTTGGCCGTCGCCAGGACACAGGCTGCCGGACTTGCCCAC
>Ga0247774_1002014_pt1 | contig 10166 bp, 8 predicted proteins | sample UWRJL001104B6_FD_179933 | JGI IMG/M metagenome (GOLD analysis project Ga0247774, IMG submission 179933) | Plant litter microbial communities from Arlington Agricultural Research Station in Wisconsin, United States - UWRJ-L001-104B-6 | ecosystem: Environmental > Terrestrial > Plant litter >... | reverse complement strand
AACAGCCTCGCCGAACAGATCGGCCTCTCCAAAACACCGACGTGGGCACGCGTGCAGGCGCTGGAGCGCGATCACGTCATCACCGGCTACCGCGCAGAAATCGACCCTGCAGCCGTCGGCTTGGACCTGCATGCGTTCGTGCAGGTAACGATTACCGCCACCCGCCATGCGGATTTCGAAGCGGCGGTACTTCGCCATCCTTCAGTTATCGAGTGTTTCACCACTGCGGGTCAGGGGGACTACCTCCTGCACGTGTTGGTGACAGGTATCGCCGCACTGGATGAAATGCTGAGAGTGGAGATTGCGCGGATGCCTGGCGTTCAGCGGCAGACGACGACGATCGGGATGAAGACGATCAAGCGGGGAGCGTCGATCGTGGAGTGCGCGCGGGAGGGGGCGGGGTCGAAGCGTCGGACGGATCGCTAGCGCGAGCTGGCGTCCATGAGCTGGCGTCTATGAGCTAGTGCCCATGAAAGAAGCCCTCAATCGCCGGGCGGCCAAGAGGGCGTTCGTGGAACGCTCCCAGCCGACCGGCGATTGAGGGCTGCTATTCCCGAGACCTACTTCTTCTTCCGGGCAGGAGCCGCCGCAGACTTCTTGGCCTTCGCAGGTCGGGCCACCTGTCTCTGAACGCCCTTCAGATACTTTGCAAATTCCTTCCCCAGCTGCGGATGCCCCAACGCATATTCCACAGTGGCCTGCAGATAGCCAAGCTTGCTACCGCAGTCGTACCGCTTACCGCTGAACTGGTGCGAGTACACAGCCTCTTCACCCATCAGGGCAGCAATGCCGTCTGTCAGCTGGATTTCGCCGCCCGAGCCGGTGCCGATGCGTTCCAGGTGTTCGAAGATCGCGGGCGTCAGCACGTAGCGACCGACGACAGCGAGATCCGACGGCGCATCTTCCGGCTTTGGCTTCTCGACGATGCTGCGGATGCGGCTGGTCTGAGAGTTCTGCGCCTCCACTTCCACGATGCCGTAGCGATGTGTGTCCTTGTGAGGAACAACTTCGCAACCGAGCACGCTGGAGCGCTTGGAGGAGTAAACATCTGCCATCTGCTTGAGGCAGGCGGTTTCGCTGCGAATGAGGTCGTCAGCGAGGTGCACGAAGAACGGCTCGGCGCCAACGGCAGGCTGAGCACACAGCACCGCGTGGCCGAGGCCGAGCGGCGCCGGCTGGCGAATGAAGATGCACGCTGCGTAAGACGGCAACACGCTGCGCACCTGATTCAGCAGGTCGCTCTTGCCCTGCGATTCGAGCAGTGCTTCGAGCTCGGGGTCCGAATCGAAGTGATCTTCGATGGCGCGCTTCGACGCGCCGGTGATGAATACGAGTCGGCTGGCCCCCGCTGCGAGCGCCTCTTCGACGGCGTACTGGATGAGTGGCTTGTCGACCACCGGCAGCATTTCTTTGGGGCTGGCCTTGGTTGCGGGCAGAAAGCGCGTGCCGCGACCGGCGACCGGGAACACTGCCGTGCGGATCGGAGACTTCAGACTCATCGAGCCCTCCTCGGGTTACGGGCGGGCGCAAGTGTAAAACGGCCCGCAGAAGGGCGCATGACAAGCAACTCACAGTCCTGACGTGATTTAGAGCCGGGTGGTATTCCGGCCCAACTCGCAGGCGTCGGCCCGCCGACCGGCCCGTGTCATGGGGCCAGGGCCGGTCGGCGGGGGCACAATCGGAAGTCCCTTAGCGCCGATTCACGGTTTCGCTGCGGTTTTAGCAGCCGGTTTGGCATCCCGTGCTTCGCCGCGGGTCGCCTTGCCGCCCTCCACTTTCAGCATCTCCCGGTTCGACTCGATGAGCTTGCGCGGCATGTTCTTCACGAGCGCGAGATCGTCGACCGACTTGAACGGACCGTGCTCGTTCCGGTACGCCACGATCGCCTGCGCGCGGGCCGGGCCGACGCCGTTCAGCTCCTTGGCGAGCGTGCTCGCATCGGCGGAATTGATGTCGACGGGCCCCGCCCAGGCCGCGAGCGGCGCGATGCCGGCTACAGCGAGACCGGCGGTCAGAAACATCGAAGAAAAGAATCGCATGGTGAGCCTCCTTGGCTGGATGACGGCGAACATCGCCGCGCCGGGGAGACTAGGCGTGTGCGTCAGCACCCCACAGGCCGATGCCTGTCGCAGACGCGCAATTACCTGCCTTGACGTTCAGGAGACCGACCGTTCGGGCGACCCTCCAGGAGTCAGCCCCACCTGAACACGGCCGGTCGCAACGTGTCCCACGCCCTGCACTTCGGGCAGCGCCAATACCAGCCCACGCTGTTGAGGCCGCAGTCATCGCACTGATAGCGACCGCCGGAATCGCTGATGCGCGTGAGAAGCGCACCGATCGCGCGGCTTTCACCGGCCGTCGGCTCCGCGCCGACCAGCTCCGGCAATTGGCTCGAACGCAATGTGGGAAGCGCTGTCGCCAGCAGCCACGCGAGCTGCCGCTCACTCACCCGCCCTGTGCTCTGAAGGCGCTGCGTGAGCGCTTCGACCACGTCGTTGTCCCCCAGCTGGCTGGAGATCGCGAGCACGCGAGGAATGATCTCGAGCGCCAGTCCCGGCGCAGCTTCGAGCGCAGACAAGTATTCGGCCAGCGCGCCACTCAAGTCGCCACGCGCTTCGGTGATGTGAGCCGTGAGGATGCCGGCGCGCGCGAGCCCGGCATCGTGCGTGCGCGCCTGTTTGAGCAGCGTTTGAGCGCGTTCCGTGTCGCCCTGGAGCAGCGCCTGTTCGGACAGCTCGCAGAGATAGTGAGCGGCCACCCGCCTTCGTTCTGCCTGCACCGAAGCCGGCAGCTCGTGGAACGCCTTCAGGGCATTCGGCCAGTCCATCTGCTGTTCGTAGATGCGCAGCAGGTGCTCGATCGCCTGGTCGCGATAGTCGCGCGAGGCGGAAAGCTCTTCGAACAACCGTTCGGCGCGATCCATGAGCCCGGCGCTGAGGTAATCGAGGCCCAGCGCGAAGGCGGCCTTGTCACGCAGCGCCGGTGCGCCGAGCTCGCGCAACCGGGTATGCAGGGCAATCGCACGATCCACTTCTCCGCGACGGCGGAACAGGCTGCCCAGCGCGAAATGGATTTCGGCGGAGTCGACGTCGATGCCGCCCCGATCCGGATCGGTGAGCCGCGTTTCCACGTCCGCCATGCGCGAAAAGACTTCGGCCGCACGATCGATGCGGTCGTTGATGAGGTGGTCGAGGCCGATGTAGTAATCGCGTGGCAGGCGCACGGTGCGTGCACGGGCGCTGCGGCGGCCCATGTACCACGCGGCGATGCCCACCGCGATGAAGGCAAGGCCGAGCAGGAATGGCGGGAGGTCGATCAAGACCAGGCCTCGCTCAACCGGTATCGGGCAAGACAGCCGAGGCGGGAATGTCCTGGTGGGCATCGGCCGAAAGGCCGATCCAGCGGTGTGTTCGCCGCGCGTAATCCTGCGCGGGGAGATGCCCACCAGGACATTCTCAACACGTCTGCCGCCTGCTGGCGCTGCGGCTCATGGGCTCGATCTTGGGATCAGTCCCGAATCGGCCTGCCGGCGCCTTCGTTCACGCGCTCGCGCAGGTCCTTGCCGGGCTTGAAGTGCGGCACATATTTGCCTGACAGGGCCACCGCTTCACCCGTCTTCGGGTTGCGGCCCTGGCGTGGCGGCCTGAAATGCAGCGAGAAACTGCCGAAGCCGCGAATCTCGATGCGTTCACCGGCCGAGAGCGCATCGCTCATGATCTCGAGGATCTGCTTCAGCGCCAGCTCCACGTCCTTCGCTGGCAGATGTTTCTGCTTGGCCGTGATGATCTCGATGAGTTCCGACTTGGTCATGTCTCGCCCTTCGGACCCGTTGGAGCCCCGGCTGTCTTGCGACGCCAGGGATCCTCCCGCAACCCGGGCTCCGGCGGAGTCCACCTGTCTTTCGACAAGCGACCCCGCCGTTTCCGGATTGCTCCCGTGCGGCTTAGTTGCGATCGCCGCCGCCGATCTGCTCCTTCAACAGGTCGCCCAGGCTCGTGCCTGAAGACGACGTGTCGGAAGAGCGATAGCTCTGCACGGCTTCCGCTTCCTCGTGCATTTCCTTCGCCTTGATGGACAGCGAAATGGTGCGCGACTTGCGATCGACGCCGGTGAACTTGGCTTCGATCTCTTCGCCTTCCTTCAGCATGGTGCGCGCGTCTTCCACGCGATCGCGGCTGAGCTCGGACGCCCGCAACTGGCCTTCGATGCCATTGCCGAGGTCGATGATCGCGCCCCGCGCATCCACTTCCTTGACGGTGCCGCGGATGATGGTGCCCTTGGGGTTCTCGGCGATGAAGGCCGAGAACGGATCCTTCGCCAGCTGCTTGACGCCGAGGCTGATGCGCTCGCGCTCCGGATCGATGGACAGGACCATCGCCTCGAGCGTCTGACCCTTCTGGAAATTGCGCACGGCTTCCTCGCCAGGCACGTCCCAGGAGATGTCGGACAGGTGCACCAGGCCGTCGATGTTGCCCGACAGGCCGATGAAGATGCCGAAGTCGGTGATCGACTTGATCTGGCCCGACACCTTGTCGCCACGGTTGTAGTTCTCGGCGAACTCCTTCCACGGATTCGACTGGCACTGCTTGAGGCCGAGCGAGATGCGACGGCGTTCTTCGTCCACATCCAGCACCATGACTTCGACTTCCTGGCCGGTGTGAACCACCTTGGCCGGGTTGACGTTCTTGTTGGTCCAGTCCATTTCGGACACGTGGACCAGGCCTTCGACGCCGTCCTCGATCTCGACGAACGCGCCGTAGTCGGCAATGTTCGTGACCTTGCCGAACACGCGCGTGTGCGGCGGGTAGCGGCGGGAAATGTTCTCCCACGGATCCGCGCCCAGCTGCTTGAGGCCGAGGCTGACGCGCGAACGCTCGCGATCGAACTTGAGGATGCGCACGTCGATCTCGTCGCCAACCTTGACGACTTCCGACGGATGCTTGACGCGCTTCCACGCCATGTCGGTGATGTGCAGCAGGCCGTCGATGCCGCCGAGGTCCACGAACGCACCGTAGTCGGTGAGGTTCTTGACCGTGCCGCGCACGACTGCGCCTTCCTGCAGGTTCTCCATGAGAGCACTGCGCTCTGCCGAGAACTCCTGTTCAACGACCGCGCGACGGGAAACGACAACGTTGTTGCGCTTCTGGTCGAGCTTGATCACTTTGAACTCGAGCGGCTTGTTCTCGAGATAGGACGTGTCGCGCACGGGGCGCACATCCACGAGCGAGCCCGGCAGGAACGCGCGGACATTCTCGATCTCGACGGTGAAGCCACCCTTGACGCGACCGGTGATGACGCCGGTGACGATCTGGGAATTGTTGAAAGCAGTCTCGAGACGCGTCCAGGTGCGGGCGCGCTTGGCCTTCTCGCGGGACAGGCGGGTTTCCCCGGTGCCGTCTTCCACGGAGTCGAGCGCAACCTCGACTTCATCGCCCGCTTTCACCTCGACCTCGCCCCGTTCGTTCTTGAACTGGTCGATCGAGATGACTGCCTCGGATTTGAGGCCTACGTTGACGATGACGATGTCGTCGGTGACATCGACGACGAGCCCGGTCAGGATCATGCCGGGACGAATGCGCTTGTTAGCGAGACTGTCTTCGAAGAGTTGAGCGAAACTTTCTGTCATACCTTCACTTCGCGGAAGACCTCGCCTTTGTGATGGGGTGAGGCGTGCCTTCACGCATGTACTGGACTCGGGTCCGATGAGCCCAGGCAGATGAATTTCAGCCGTGCAATCCTTGCCGGCCGCCTGTCGCCAATTCGAAAAAACAAAAAACGTTTCGCGTTCGAAGGCCGTCGGATGCGTTTACGCCCAGAGCGAGCGTTCGCGTCCCAACTCCAGCACCCGGTCGACCACCTGCTCTATGGTGAGAGCAGTAGAGTCGACGACTTCAGCGTCGGGGGCGGGCTTCAGAGGTGCGACCGCGCGGGTCGAATCTCGCTCATCCCGCTCGGCTATCTCGCGCGAAAGGGCGGCAAGGCTAACATCGGACCCCTTGTCTTTCAACTGCTTATAACGACGTCGGGCCCGCTCGTCCGCACTCGCGGTCAGGAAGATCTTGAGGTCGGCACTGGGGAATACGACGGTGCCCATGTCGCGACCGTCGGCGACGAGTCCCGGCGCCTGGGCAAAAGCATGCTGACGGGCGAGCAGAGCGGCTCTCAGCGGCGGCCAGGCAGCAACCCGGGACGCCCCTGCCCCTGCCGTCTCGGACCGCAGCTCGCGCGTTACGTCGTGTCCGGCCAGGGTGACGACTTCCCCGCCCTGCGCATTCACGCCAAAGGTCACGTCCATGACCTGTGCCCATTGCGAATGACCTGAAACGTCGTCGGGGGCGAGGCCACGACGGGCCCCTTCCATTGCGGCAAGCCGGTAAAGGGCCCCGCTATCGAGCAGATGCCACCCCGCGTGCCGGGCGACGAGCCGGGCGATAGTGCCTTTGCCGGACCCGCTGGGGCCATCGATGGTGACGATCGGAACTGATGGCATGTAACTAGAGCGCCTCGATCTGCAAGCCGGCGCTTTGCGCAGTCTGAACGAAGCCGGGGAACGATGTGGCGACATTTGCGACGTCGCGGATCTCGATCGGCCCGGATGCCCGGGCACCGGCAATGGCAAACGCCATCGCGACCCGGTGGTCGCCGTGACTGTCGACGCTGCCGCCGGAAAACCCGGCGCCGCCGCGAATCCACAGGCCATCTGGGAGCAACTCGTGTTCCACGCCCAGGTGGCCAAAGCCCTGCGCCATCGCGGCCAGCCGGTCACTGGCTTTCACGCGAAGCTCGTGCGCACCGCGAATCAATGTTTCTCCCTCCGCGCAGGCGGCCGCCACAGCGAACACGGGAAGCTCGTCGATGCAGTTGGCGATGAGTGACTCTGGCACGGTGATTCCGCGTAGCGGGCTGGCTCGCACTTCGATGTCTGCAACGGGCTCGAGCGCGCCCGCCGCGCCTTTGAAGCCACTTCGGGGCCGCACGCGGATGTCTGCGCCCATGTTGATGAGCAGCTCGATGAGCGCCGTGCGGGTCGCGTTGATGCCGACGCCGCGGATGGTGAGTCCATTCGTTGCGCTGAGCACGCCCAGCACGATGAAAAATGCCGCCGAGGAAAAATCACCCGGCACCTCGATATTGGTCGCCCGCAAGGACTGTCCGCCCTCGACGGCGACGCTGCGGCCGGTGCGCAGCACCTCGACGCCGAAAGCCCGAAGCATGCGCTCCGTGTGATCGCGCGTCGGCGTGGGTTCGATCACGCGCGTTCGCCCAGACGCCTGAAGCGCAGCGAGCAGCAACGCGGACTTCACCTGAGAGCTCGCCACCGGCAGCTCGTATTCGATTGCCTTCAGCACGCGGCCGCCGCGAATGTGGACCGGCGCCACGCCGTTGGTGGTCCTTACGTCTGCATTCATCTGCCGCAGCGGAGCGGCGACGCGCTCCATGGGACGCCTCATCAGCAACGCATCGCCGGTCAGCGTCGAGTCGAACGGCTGCGACGACAGCAACCCCGTGAGTAATCGGATGGCGGTGCCGCTGCTGCCCAGATCCAGCGCGCGTGATGGGGCCCTCAGCCCTTCCATTCCCACGCCGTGAATGACCAGCCGGCTGCCACCCTGGCGCGCGATGTTGACGCCCAGCTCACGCAGGGCTGCGAGCGTCGCGAGGCAATCCGCGCCTTCGAGGAAGCCGCGCACGTTCGTGGTGCCCTCCGCGATGCTTCCGAGCAGCAGCGCCCGGTGCGAGATCGATTTATCCCCGGGAACGCGCACGTCGCCACCGACCGCGCCGGCGGATGCGACCCCTGGCTGGCAGAAAAAATGCTCCATGGAGAATCGATCAGCGATCGCAGAGTCCGTCGAGGACGCGAAAATACTCCGGAAACGTCTTCGCGACACAGCCGGGGTCGTTGATACGCACGGTCACACCACCCAGCGCCGCGAGCGAGAAGCTCATCGCGATCCGGTGATCTTCGTACGTATCGATGGTGGCAGCGCGAAGTTTCGCGGGCGGCTCGACACGCAGCCAGTCCGGGCCTTCAGTCGCAATGGCGCCGAGCTTGCGCAGCTCGGTGGCCATGGCAGCGATGCGATCGGTCTCCTTCACGCGCCAGCTGCCGATGTTCCTGAGCGTGCTCGGGCCGTCTGCGAACAGCGCGGTAACGGCTAGCGCCATGGCCGCATCGGGGATGTGGTTCATGTCCGCATCGATTGCGCGCAATTTTCCCGCTCGCGCGGCATCCGGGCTCGCCGCAGCGCTGATCCAGTTGTCTCCCATCTCGATCTTCGCGCCCATCGATTCGAGCGCCCGCGCGAGCGCGACGTCACCCTGGATGCTGGCCTTGCCGACGCCCTCGACACGCACAGGCCCGCCGCCGGTCAGGCCGCTGATTGCGCCGGCGCTCAGGAAATAGGACGCGGAAGACGCGTCGCCCTCCACGTGGATCTCGCCCGGGCTCACGTATCGCGCGCCGTCCGGAACGTCGAACGCCGTCAGTGCGTCATTCGTCGTGAGCGTTACGCCAAACCGCTTCATCATGTTCAGAGTGATGTTCACGTACGGCCGGGAAATCAACTCGCCGACGACGCTCATCGAGACGGGTTTGCCGAGAAGTGGCGCGGCCATCATCAGCGCAGACAGAAACTGGCTGGACACATCCCCGCGTACCGAGACCTGCGCGGCACCAACGCCGCCACTCACAGACGCCGGATGGATGGCGAGCGGCGGGTAGCCTGCTGATCCCAGGTAGTCGACGCTCGCGCCGAGCGTGCGCAACGCATCGACGAGATCCTTGATCGGCCGCTCGTGCATGCGTGGCAGGCCGGACAACTTGTACTCGCCGCTCGTGAACGCGAGCACCGCCGTGAGCGGGCGAAATGCCGTGCCGGCATTGCCGAGAAACAGCTCTGCACTTTTTACCGGCAGCGCGCCGCCAGTGCCATGCACTTCCACGGTTGTGTTGGTGCTCGACACGTCGAGCTGCACACCGAGCTTGCGGAGTGCATCGAGCATGTAGCGCGTGTCGTCGGAGTCCAGCAGATCGAGGATGCGCGTGGTGCCCGTGGAAAGCGCCGCGAGCAGCAGGATGCGATTGGAAATGCTCTTGGAGCCCGGCAACCGGACGGTGCCGCGCACGCTGCGGATCGGAGCGAGGTCGAGATGGTCCACGGCCGCTGCCGGATCAGAGCACCGCGCGTGGGTACGAGCCCAGCACGCGGAACAGCGAGGCGCGCTTCTTCAGCGCGGCGAGCGCCTTGGCGACCTGCTCGTCCTCGGCGTGACCGTCGATATCGATGAAGAACACATAGTCCCACTTGCGCTTGTGCGAGGGCCGCGACTCGATGCGCGTCATGTTCACTTTGTGTTCCGACAGCGGCTCGAGCAGGCGGAACAAGGCACCCGAGGTATCTGTGTGACCCACGGAAATCAGCAGCGTGGTGCGATCGTCGCCGCTCGCCTTGAACAGCTTGCGGCCGAGCACGAAGAAGCGCGTCGTGTTGTCTGCGCGGTCCTCGATTTCGGAGGCGAGCACTTTGAGCTTGTAGACCTCCGCAGCCGTCTCGCCCGCGATGGCGGCGGTGCCCTGCTCGTCCCGCGCGCGGCGTGCGCCTTCGGCATTGCTGGAAACCGGCACGCGTTCGACGTCTGGCAGGTTCTCATCGAGCCATCCACGACACTGTGCGAGCGCCTGCGGATGCGAACAGATACGCACGATGCGATCGAGCGATGGCACGTTGCCCATGAGGTGATGATGGATGCGCAGCTCGACTTCGCCGCAGATTTTCAGCGGCGAGTTGAGGAAGCGATCCAGCGTGTTGTTCACCGTGCCTTCGGTGGAGTTTTCGATGGGCACGACGCCGAAGTCGGCAGTGCCGGATTCCACTTCGGCGAACACCTCATCGATGGACGACAGCGCGAGGCCGCGCACCGAGTGGCCGAAGTGCGAGAACACGGCGGCCTGCGTGAACGTGCCTTCCGGACCGAGAAAGGCGACCTTCAACGGCTCCTGTTGAGCGAGGCACGCAGACATGATCTCGCGAAAGAGTCGCAGGACCTCTTCATTGCGCAACGGACCCTTGTTGCGCTCGCGGGCCATGCGGAGCACCTGGGCTTCGCGTTCGGGACGATAGAAGTCGACGGTGGTCAGGCCGTCCCTGGACTTCGAGATGCCG
>Ga0247774_1002013_pt1 | contig 10168 bp, 11 predicted proteins | sample UWRJL001104B6_FD_179933 | JGI IMG/M metagenome (GOLD analysis project Ga0247774, IMG submission 179933) | Plant litter microbial communities from Arlington Agricultural Research Station in Wisconsin, United States - UWRJ-L001-104B-6 | ecosystem: Environmental > Terrestrial > Plant litter >... | reverse complement strand
AGATGCTGCGCGAGGACGTATGGCAAGTTGCCCTCGGAATGTATCGACAGCTCTCGGCGAGAGTGGTCGGAAGGGACTTGACGGCTGTCTACTTCATGTCATGTCAGCTTTTAACTCGATTTTGAATAGCCGTAGGCCACTCAAGTGTCATGCATGGTCTTACATTCTTGGGGTAGACCGGTGAATCCTATTACGAGCTTATCGGCTTCCTTGGTCTTGGGATTTGCGGTGCGAATGTCCATAGAACTCCCAACCCAATGTTTAGCTCTTTCAGAGTTACCATGCTGAGATTTGCCGTCTTCAAAACCCCCCTCGCTCTCTAGCGCAATGCTTTCGTCTATCCACCACGAGATATCCCTTTTTAAGGTGTTCTCGTTAGCTCTGTCCATGGTTTGTGTGCTTAACTGGTTCGGCGTTGTGTTGTCTGCCCTTGGGTAGAAAGTCTCGCCTAAGATCCTGCAATACTGGATTCGGCCTTTGTGTAAGCGGCGAGGCTTTTGATCACGGGCATTTGCGTTCCGACTGTCTAGCTTGGCCACACTTTGTGCACGTGATTCCTCTGCGATACGAGACATCCAAAGCGATAGAATAGCATCGAGTTTGGTCGAGTTGACGGTCCACCGAGATTCATTTTCGGATGCGGGCTGCTTATTCGAAGACCCTGCCGCGTCGTTCACGGGTTCCGAGGTGGGTCCCGGCTGGTGAGAGACATGTACGGTGATCGTCTCGGTCACTGTTCCACTTGATGTTCCGTCCAGTTCGACTTTCTTGATGTCTGCGACCAGGGCACACGGAATGACCCGCCTTTTGTCGTTCGAGACCCGCCCGAGTTTCTCTTCATTGAGGTAACGGCAGAAAACTCTCATGAAAGCTTCGATGGACTTTCCTAGGGCACATGCGGCATCAGATACCTTAGCGCTAGCTGAAGAGGCATTTTGTGGAGAGAGGGAGGAAAGCCTCTGTCGAACTCGTAGTAGCTGCCGGCTATCTACGATCTCTAGAAGTGGAGCAAACTCGGTCGTGTTCGAGCCATCAGGTTTAGTCGAAGAGGTACAGTATTGGGGAAGTGGAATAGTGGTGATGACTGGCCCGCCTGACAAATTGCTACTGGCTGTCTTGTCTTTCGAGTGGTCGACCGCTTCGTTTGAGCTTAAATTGTTGTTTTTCGATATTTCTGGCTCGTTTTCTGCGGAATTCTGGCTTCTTTCCGGTGGTGATGGTGGATTTCGGGCTACATAAAATGGGGCCTTCTCATCATACTTCCTAGTTTTTATTCCCCAGCAGTACGTGTTTGCTGGCGAGATATCTTTAAGCCGGCCTCGCTGCTCTTTGCGCTGCTTTTTGCCCCGACGGCCGCCAGAACTGTAGTGCCGGAATGAAGCACAACGGCATAGATTGATTGCCAAGAAATCCAGCTCGTACCCCCGAGACGCCTCGCAGGACAAGTCAACCTGTCCCTGTCCCCGGCGTATGTACCCTCGAATGAGAGCCATGGCAAAGACTGCTAGAAGGTGGGCGACTGAAACTGGCCACGGGAGGCCCCTGAGCCCGATGAACTGGGAGACGAATCCAAGAATTGACGACAAAACAGCAAGAATAGTCAGATATTCCCAGAGGCGATCATGCTCGCCTTCCTGTAGCAGGTGATATTTGTTAGCGTCAAGGAACGGAGTTTCATAGGAGGACTTGCACTATAGACACGAAAGAGCCAGCCGATCAAAAGCGCTTACCCGTGAGGCACGTCTTGAATCGTGACCCTGACGAGCTTTTTCGTGGGGGCTAATGCCTCCTCCACCTTCATTTTCGGTTGTGCCTTTCGTTTCTGGGCTGTTCTCCTCTCCGTCGCTCCGAGGAAGTATCTTATCGAATTCCTCGATTCGAGTCGAAGTTATGATCCGATCCTTCATTCCCCCAAGGATGACGAAAGGCAGAAAAGTCTGGTCGCTGACTCTGTGTCCATGTTGCAACCAGAAAATACGGACTCTATTGCGATCATGAATGTGGGCCTCGTCTAGGCTCCGCTTGGCAGGCTTTTCACCGTTCGCTATCTCTTTCCGAACTTCGACATCGGTTATAGACCTGCTCGCCAGTTCTTCGTCCCTGGTTTTAGCGCCTTCACTTGACATGCGCGTCCAAGCAAACTCAACGGTATTTCGCTGAATAGCATGAGCGCATATCCACATGCCAATTACCAGAAGAATAGATCCTCCGCTATAGCATGGGAACCCGTAAGGGTGAATGTCAGAACCAAGGTGTGATTTTGTAGGCGGATAGTAGGCTGTCACAGCGGCAACGATAATCAGGCTGGCCTGTAGGCAGGTAGATAGAATACCGGCGACGATAAGGTCAACAGTCATCCTGGTACTCTTTTCAGGGTCAAACGAGAGATTAAGCTGGAGGTTTGGTGCCCCAAGGCATCCAATTACCTGTGCATCTTCCAACTTGCCAATTCTCTCCTCGAACGACTTCGTCGACTTTGACGGCGCGCCGCAAACCTTGCTAGCTGAAACCGCAATCCGACCAAGTGCTCGTCGGATAGGACCTGTTTTATTCAGAAGCATAGTATAGCTCTTACTATGGAAGGCTACGCAAATTAGATTCCGTATTAGTAAAAGGCTGTTTATGAGCATCATACGCTGCTTGTTCATCTTCGAGTACTCCCACTTGCTGTCGACTGCCGTTCCAAGGGTGTGAATACCGCATGAGTCGTCTTCGTCATAAAAGTCGTCCTTATATTTCTCCTTGAGAGCTTCGTAACGATCCGGAAAGAGGACATATTGCGCGAGGCTTGGTTGGCCCATGGCCCTTACGACAGATTTGCCGTTGAAAAGCTCGCAGACCTCACCAGACGTGGAGGACATGAGCTCGAGCTCTGCCAAGGCCCGATTCTCTCGAGCTTTTCCGATGAAAGCTCGTGCGGTACGACTTCCCTGAACTCGGATTGCGCCCGTGATTGTGGCGACGATGCCGAGAGGGACCATTGCGAAGATGAGATTGTCGACCCATGTGAGACTTTCGCTCGCGAACTGTTTCGCAAACTGCTCTCCAAATAGGGCTAGAATCCTGCGAGAAGGAAAAAAAATCAGTCTTGGGTGAAAAGGACGAGGGTCATACATCGCCTCGGCGTTACGTTGATGCGCGGTTGTACGAAATTGCGATCATATCGAGATGTATAACACGTACGGTGCGATATCCGAAAATAAATTGAAGGCAAATTCTCCTTTGTCTCCAGCTGCCACTGGAGTAGCAAGTAGGGCGACGAAGCCCACGCACAACCAGGCTGTCATGTGTGAAGGCATTTTGCGAGTGTGCTGCAGCCGCTCACTAGATGCTTGTTTTGTTCGAGGCAGCGAGAGACCTAGCTCATTGGGAGCCAACTTAGAGGTATTTATGGATTACCCATGGGTCACTTGCATGCTTTCAGTGCGCTCATCTTCGAGTGGTCTTGTCCGCGATAAACCGCTCCGCCGAACAAGAGGCACGCAGAATGCACACACGACATTGGAATTGATAAGAACAAATTACATCATGTCGAAACGGGTCGCTATCAGGAATAAACCAATCCGGTTTGTCGGCCTTGCATCGAAGATGTCTGCTGTGTAACAGTAGCCTGCGCATCGAGGACAGAGCTGGTTCTTTGGTGCCCAATTACCCGTCGTAGAAAGGCTGAGCTCGACTTTGATCCAGCAGTGATATTGGGGGCTTGCAGATTACCCCGCTCCGCCGCAGCTCAAGTCCAACTCCGGAGAGTTTTTCTCCTTGCTCTCCATCTGCGGCATTTTCGTCAAATGGATGATGGGGAGATGATGGCAGTGAAGCTGCATGAAGGCATTCAAAAGGCATCCATGAGATGGAGTTCGGTCGCCGGTAGGCAATGGTGCCCCAGCGCGATCTTGGGTAACTATATTCGGCTCAGTGCCAAGCCGGGTTCGGCAACTGAAGAGCAAATCTTCAAAACAATATACAGAAATATCTCCAAGACCTTTTTTTTTTTTTAACCCCTTTCCACGTCTGCATTCGTAGAGCTCTTCGGTATGCCATGTTATTGAAACGCCTCTCGCTACGAATATCCTCAATACTCCGATAATAGTTTGAAGGACAAAACGTCATCCCCTATTCCCTTCGTTCAAGATGCGGCACAGCAATTCCGAAAAAACGATCGAGGAAATTGCAGCAGCAGCCCAAAAGAATGCAGCATCTTACTTGACTGAAGTTCCTCCTGAAATCGATCCAGCTCGCCATTTGCTTGAACACTACAGCGGCATAGTACCTGCAGATGTTGACAAGCACATTTGTGAAATCGTAAGACACATGCGCTTCTCATTTCCACCTGGCTAATGTCGAACAGCGAGACAAAGCCTGGGCCGTCTTTCCATACGGCTGCGTCGGATCCTTCGGATTCCTTAAGTTGCTACCTATTCTTCAAGATTCGCGGTTCCAGGCCGCTGTCGCGCGTCTCAAAGCTCCAGGATCGACCGAGACCTTTCTGGATGTGGGGTGCTGCCTCGGCCTCGTGGTCCGCCAGCTCATCGCTGAAGGAGTGCCCAGCGAGCGGCTGTACGGGACGGATCTGCAGCCTCATTTCCTCGACCTGGGCCACGAGCTTTTCCGGGACGGGGATAGGAGCAAGAGTAGGGCAACGTTCGTGGCCGGGGACATGCTGCGAGAGGACGACGCGAGGCTCGACGAGCTGGCCGGCCGGATCGACATCATATACGCTGCCTACTTCTTCCACCTGTTCGAGCGCGACGGCCAGGTCAAGGCGGCGAAGCGGATGGTCGGGTTCATGAACCCCGAGAACCCGAGGACCATGGTTTTCGGCTGCAACGGAGGGCCCAAGAATGACGGATGGGAAAAGTATGTGCTAGATGCCGAGACCTGGCAGCGCATGTGGGATGAGGTGGGCGAGGCGACAGGGACGAGCTGGAGAACTGAGATGGATGTGAAGAGCAGCGATGACTGGATCGACGTGAGATTTAGTGTTTACCGAGTATTGTAGGCCAATCCTGAAGGCATATATCTTGTCCAGAACTATTCGGGTTCGTCAGAGAATGTTGAGGATTTAACGAGGAACAGCGCTAACTGTCTCGACTAGTAATTTGCGGGTCTAGTAGTGGCGATGTAATTCCGCAATCCGCAAGATCGCGAGACAGATTACGGCCCTGCTCTAGAGGCAGCAGGGTGAGTGGTTGGAAGCCATCAGATTCAAACCTACTAGCTTCAGCTCGAGTAATGTATTTTGCCAGACGACATATCGGCCAGCCCATTCCTTGCCTTGCAAAGCACGCTCTAGAGGGCATCGATGCTCTTCTTAGTGGAAGAGTAGTTCCATGCCAAACCCCTAGAATTACCCAGACCTACAAGTCCTATTCAGGTTCGTACTACTCGAGGTTGAATTTCCACCCCTCAACCACGTCAAAACGGTCCTCGTTGACAGGATCGCCGAAAATCCGCAACTCGCGGGCTCGCAGCTTGTACAGCCCGGCCAAGGCGATAGTTTTGTCCTCCATTTTTGCAGTTCCATGGTCCATCGCGCCTCGCCGCCCCCACAGGTATTTCAACGGTCCACGCTTATGTTGTCCAGACTGATGGCTTCCTCGGGTGACGAGCCGCCGTTCGTCGAGAAGTTGACACTAAGGTTGAATGATATAAACCACTATACTCCTGCCCGGCTTGGTAGAGCCGACGTGCTCGTCCCAGTGACAGGTCCCGGTATATGTATGAACATTACCAGCTCCTTCAATATGCCTCATGATAATCGAAACTTCCTACGAGTACAAAATCTTTTTGCTCAACCTTTACTGTTTTCTGCTAGCCAAAACAACAAACGACCCGATCTTTTCGTTAGACGGGCTTATAACAAGAAACCAGGCTTGCTTTGTTTCTTCAACCACGGCAGTCAAAGTGCGTCGTACTCTCCATCTGATGGGTCACCTAACGTATACACGTGGAAAAAGCGTTGCGCAGGCGACCACAAGCCCAAACTGGCTATGGCAGAGTCTGTAAAGAAACCGTGATATTTAAACGGGCTGCTTGAATCGTTCGTAAGCTAGACCCGAGTTACCCATCCTTCTATTTGCAAAACATCTAGGACTGAGAGATGTGACTCGGCGCTCGTGGGATTTCTGGAATCTGGCTTCCCGGAATGATTGTTTGAGGTTGGTGTTTTGTCTCTGTTCGAGCCTCGACCTCAGATAGGCTGTGAGCTGGGACCAAGGTAGTGTGTCGCCATTTTGCAGAGAAAGTTCGACAGAGAGTTGGGAAGTGTGGACTTTCCAATTGTTGGGGGAGGGTGGCAACCGCGTCTCTTCCACTCACTTGTTCCACTAGATGCCACCCAAGCCATGACCAACTCGGAAACTCATGCCGGCGCCTTGTCTTCCATGGCGCCGCATACAACATCCAGTGGCAAAGCATGCTAGTGCTAGCAGGCGGCAGCCTTTCTTGGTAGCGTGCGCCATCTACACTTAAGGGAATACTCTGGAGGAAAACCATATCCTGCTCGATGGCCAGTTTTCGCAGAATACCTAGCAGGCCCAGCTCTGCATCACTCTCAAAAGTAAATTTCCTCTGCTGATACTGCTGCACGACGTCGAAGAACAGCGTGTTGAAGCTCCCATCCCGCAGAGACAGGCCTTGGACGTTATGGTGAGGGTGTCGATCTCGCGCAAACGGCTCGATGGCAAGGCCATCCGGTCCACTGCATTCTCGGTACCTTATGTCCTTTCCCCCTACCGGCGTTCGCGTCGTCGCACACCGAAAGATGAGCTGATCCGGGCCGAAGTAGAGGACACGGTGGAACAGGACTTCTTCCTGGAAGCTCCAGCCCCGCGAGCCCCATTCGGAAAACTCTGGCTCGCCACTCTCGTGTCTCTGGATAAGTATGGTATATCCGTTGTGGAAGACGCCGATGCGCCTCCTGCTTACGGTTCCCATTCCCGGGAGTCCGCAATGCGCACCATTCCCAGCTGCGGCCACGAGCGTGAGGGCTGCGCCAGCATATATAGAATCTATCATTGAAATCTGACGATGCCTCTCCGTTGGGTTGTCCTGAGGGACACAATATTGGTCAACCCAAAGATATCTATGTCCCAGCATTTTTGTAGCCTCGAGGGCATCCTTGATCGCAGGAGGCAAGATCCCCTTGGTGAATTCCGTGGGACGAATATCTCTATACTGGCTACCCCAGGTGTATGAGAATGAGCAGTACGGCATACATTTCTCACATCGAATGACTTGCATATCATGATAGTCAATCAACATAAGATCAGACGGAAGACTCGGTCGATGTTCATCCTCTTCGGCTGCGCATTCTTTGCGGTTGTGACTGTCCCGGCAATGTCTAACCCAAGACATGGTCATACTGAGATTGGCCCTGACTGGGTCCACACGACTCAAAATCGAGCATGGGCTGCATTGCGTGGCTCGATATCCTCCACACTTCCGGTGCATCGAGAAATCCCTCTCTGCCATAATTTCCTCATCCCCCATCGCTGGACTCTCGGTGCTGCGGCTTATAGAGGAGGGCCTAACTATTTGTATTTTCATTTGTCGGCAGGCATATATTGGTTGTTGTAGATAGTGGAGGGCCCCTTCATCTGGCCGCGAGTCTTTGTCTGGGTGGTCGGCGATGCGGTAGAGTAAAGCGATAGCATTCTCTGCGTTGGGGTTCACAATGTCGGCCAAGAGACAACAAATGGGCATTTCGCTTAGACGCCGATCAAGACTTGGCAGCTGTCATAGAAACGGCCGAGTTATAGAGGTGATCGACGCCGACATGCCCACAATGACCGTCGGGGATGGCGATGGGAGTTTCAAACACGCGCCAAAACCATATTACGAGAATGACAGTGGCGATGACGGATTCCAAATTTTTGAAAGAGTGGCTGATATACGAGAGAGAGGGGCAAACATATTGGAAAGAATGAAACAAGTAGATGTGAGAAACCCATAACTGAGAAGCTGCGCAATGTGTTTTCCTGCTGGCTCTCAAGAAGGCGAGTATCGACACGGTGACTGATTTTTCTTTCCTATTTTTAAGAGCTCCGGTTCCGTGCACGTGTCTGCCTGTAGGGGGTTCGCTAGCAAGGCACCCTTCGAGTCGCAAAGCCCTTACCACCCGGACATGGAACGGTATCTAGGAGTTCAGTATACAGCTATGTGCGAAATCGGTGTCCTCTTGCCTAAGCTTTGAAACGGGGCTTCGAGTGCGCGGACGGTTAGTCACACAGTGCGAGATACCTTGATTGGTACATAGCTCCTTTATGCCGGAAATATTGTTTTACCGAAATCCGCATATTCTGCTTAAATTTCAATGCTGGAACTGGCTTTTCCCTTCCTACCTCAACTGCCGGATCACTTACTCATTCACAATGACACCAAATCTCGCAATGTCGCAGCATGTTAGAGCATAACAGGGAGCAAGCTACAAGGTGAAGAAGCACCCACTGATGAATTAACAGCCAAACTCACTACCTCTTCTCCGCGTGCTTCGCGGCGCTACCGATCGAACCTATTTGTTGGAGACTGAAGGTGATGATTATCTCTATTCTGTCTGTCTAACTCTATGAACTGCGACGGCAGCTGGAGAGGAAATGGACGACCGGTAGTATGTCGGCTCAACCGACACCGGGCTCCAACACTATTACACTCCGGCCTGATACGAAGTACAAATTTGCATATTTCGCTAAGACTCTAGAGTCCTTTCAGGTAAACGGCTAGGCGGTGGACGAGTAAAAGTGCCGAACTGTGAGCTGGTGAACCAAAGCTATTCGTACACCCAAGAAAATTTCTGTTAGTGCTTACCGGCCTTCCCTTTTATGGCGGTGCTGAATGGGTTTGGACTTGTGAGGTCAACAGAGCCAATTTACTTGTCCACCGCTGACGGCCAATCAGCATCTCCATGCCTCGCTATGGGCAGCGCAATCCGGGGTGGCGGAGTACGCCACTCTTCAGAAGCATAGCCTGGCTACAAGGACGGCACGCTCTCAGGGGCATAAGAGTCCTTATATCGCCCAGGTCGCTGGTCAAGAAATTCAAGGTCGCCACCCGCCCTCTTAGGTGATGCGTTGCCTAAAGTCAGGATGGATCCATCAAAGGAGGTGATTTCTCAAGTACGTCCCGGCGAGATCGCCACGAACCAGAGCAGCAATGACACGCATTGGTACAAGCGAAAACGCCTGGGGTGGCGATTTGGCATCCTAACCGGAACAATCCTCGCCTTTCTTACCTTGATCATCAACACTGCCCTCGTTGGCGCCACAGCAGCGAGGAAGGAAACGGTTAGATACAGCGGCAACGGGAAAGCCCTTTACGAAGGCGACTGTGACAAGGTCCGCGGGCTTAATCTCGGTATTCACTTGATTATCAATCTGTTGAGTACGGTGCTGCTGAGTGCGAGCAACTATGGTATGCAATGTCTGTTAGCACCGATAAGAGCGGAGGTGGATAAGGCCTATTCTAGGGGGGTCTGGTTGAATATTGGAGTTTTGAGCGTAAGAAATCTCCGGAGAATAAGCGGAAAGCGAGTGTTCCTCTGGTTCATCTTGGGCTTATTATCGCTGCCGTTGCATCTCTTGTAAGAAAATTTGTCCCCACGAAACACATATGCTAACGCTGAAAAAGTTACAATTCCGCGGTTTACTCGTCTATCCATGCCCGAGAATACGTTATTCTTTTAGCAACCGAGGAAATGGTCCGCCCAAACTCCTCTAGTATATGGCCAGGCCTAAACAACGAGACCGAGTTCGGCTATGCCACCGCTCAAAGGCTCCGTGTCAAGAACTTGAATAATCAGCTCACCCGCCTAGAAAACCAGGACTGTATTAACGCTTACGCGACTGCCTTTCAGACGCGACGAGGAAGCCTGATCCTCGTCTCTAATGACATAAACGTGCCAGAACCTACGGCTGAGCGTACGCTGCTGAGCGTCTTTGTCCCTGGACATGGCTATCAATGTGCGGCTCATCCTTTCCAATGGATCTGTGGGGGCACCATGTGGGATTGCGACTTCGGGACTATGTGCGATACAAAGTGGATGTCCATCGATGCGGCGAATTGGCGACCACTTGGATCCAAAGTCTCGTATTGTCTAAGTGAAAACGTAGATTAGCTCTGCAGGTTACAATTCAACAGACAGCTTGCGTTTGTTATCATTACCTTCAACTTG
>Ga0247774_1002012_pt1 | contig 10168 bp, 6 predicted proteins | sample UWRJL001104B6_FD_179933 | JGI IMG/M metagenome (GOLD analysis project Ga0247774, IMG submission 179933) | Plant litter microbial communities from Arlington Agricultural Research Station in Wisconsin, United States - UWRJ-L001-104B-6 | ecosystem: Environmental > Terrestrial > Plant litter >... | reverse complement strand
GTTCGACACCGAGATATACATGCAGGTGGCTTTCTGAAACGCCTTCCATTGGTGTTGAGGAAGGGGTTTTCGAACTTTTCTTTGTCTCAACTGCCTTGTGGTCTGCCTGTTGCTTTCCGCTGCCACAAGCTTGTTAACAAAGGATCTTGGAGGATTCCGCGACAGACTTGATACGTAAGCTGGACCTCTACTTATGCACGAGATCTTCTGCTAGTTTGATATTGCTTGAAGGATAGCTATTTTGTTTAAATATTTTTTATTGAATCTAGTGAGAAACTGACAGTTTCGACATCTGAACTTGCTACATGTCTCGATGCCTTCTATTATTCTCTCCTTCGATTTCTAACACTAGCTCTATTCCTAAGAGGTCTCAACGCCTGTCTGCAATCGATTGCCTCGGCGCACACAGCTCCTTCCGATCAATGACTGATACTTCTCATCTCAATGGCTGAATTTGTGGGCATAGTGGCCTCCGCCGTCGCCTTTGGTCAGGCATCCGCAGCTTTGGGAAAAGGGATTAGACTTCTCCGGTCTGCTCGAGATGCTTCTGCTGAATTATCCAGCTTGTTGAATCATCTTGCAACCCTTCATGCGCTTTCGGATCACATGGCCAGCTTTCTCGAAACCATGAATAAAGAGACACCTGACCAGCAGCTTCGGCATACGGACCAGTTACTCAGAGCGCAGCTCAGACTGCAGACTATTATTCGTACTCTAGATCAGCTCGCAAGAGAATCGACAAGAGGAAGTGCTCGTGAATATTCTTACAATGCTGATAAGGCAACTGAGACACGAGCGTCATCGCGCAAATGGATCATGCTGCAGCATAAAATTAATCAGTTGAGAGATGAAGCTCGAGAGACCAGTGACAACTTGTTGCTCTGGCTTAGCATTTCAAACTCTACACAAGTGTAAGGTCATGTCAATTTGCCTTGTACGCTCCGCGGAATCGAGTTTTACTGACAAGATTTCAATAGCGGCAATCAAGCCACCATAGCGCTTGAGATCAAGGGAACAATTCTTTCGAACTCGCAACGCTTGGATGTAAGTTTGGAAGACAGCGAGTAGGCACTTGGCTCAATGGACTTACTAGTGCACCCAGGAACTCGCTCGGCGTGGGGATGAAACGGATGCGAAGTTGACAGACATTCTCCAACTGATAGGCGTATTCAACCAGCCTTCGAGACCCAAACGTAATAGCACACACCTCCCCATTTGGAGTGGCGATTCCACATCGGGTTGACACTAACTCTATATCAATATCTAGTCTTGCCATCTCCAACGTCCCCACGCCCCCTCGTGAACCCTTCGTCAGAGGGCTTTCTACGTAATCCTCCTTCTTCACTAAAAGTGCAGACAGTACGCATCACCACTTATCGCCGCGGACGGTGCAACCGCCTTTGCAAATGTCACTGCCATCATTCTACCCGTGTCAACACTGCACCTTGGCTCCGACAAGTTCTCGGGCGTGCCTTCCTGAGCTTTCGAGTATCGCCTGTACTGGCTCAATCGCCGTGCGACGTCCACGGCTGCAATTCGAATTCTTCTGGTCGCGTCGCGTTCCAATACTATTTCCCTACATGGTTTCTTCGGCGAGTACTTGTTGGCTCCATGACGTTTGGTGCCCTGTCCGGGCCCGGGGCGTCTATTCACCTCGATGTTCCCCGGGTTGTAAGCTATCGACATGATGTATGGAAGTATCTCCAGTACAACGATTTAGATTGGCTCCGCCGCGCATTCGCTGGGAAATTAATATACCCGACTGATGTCAATGAAGAAGGGACGTCATTGCTTCTGGTAAGCTCGTCAGCTAACCCAGATATCCACCTTCTCCAAATCCGATGGACTTGGCTGGAACTAGCTGGACTTAGCGTCGCAATGACTTGATAGAACCCTTCATACCCTATGAAGTCCGCTGATTCAATACTAACGATTCTCACAGTATGGGGTCAGACGAAGTAATTCGAGTGTTATTTCGTTGTTGCTCCAGGAAGGCTGCAAGGGAGATATGATCAATGCTCATGGGATGTAAGTTTTCGGTTTAATTTCCTCAATCATTCATACAATGAATATAAAAACCTAAGTAATATAGGACAGCGACTCAACAGGCGAGACTATTTTTATACAGTACCTGGAGCTATCGGAGCCTGCACGACCTTGGCCAGGTACTGGAACCCATCGCCGACCTAGACGAAGAGACAAGCCCACGCCGGTCAACTTTGGTACACGACGCCATAATTGGACTTCACGACATTCCGCTCGAAGAAGCTCTCCGCCAGCAGCCATTCAATGTCAACAGCGTCGACGGATGTGGCCATACAGCTCTACACTGGGCTTGTCGTCGGAACGATCTAGCCGCCGCCCAGCTCCTTCTTCGCAGCGGAGCAATTGTCGACGCAAGGAATATAGAAGACTTGACCCCTCTTCACATGGCGGTGAATTCAAATTCTCTTGAGCTTGTCTGTCTTCTCCTTGAGTCTGGTGCGAATTTCGACGCAGTTGGGAAGAGCGGTAGGACACCTCTTCACTACGCCATCGACTCGTACACCGACGTTGGGGTAGCTGGGATGTTGGTGGAGCAGGGATGTAATGTCAACTTTCACCATCCCCACAGCGACACGCCGCTCAATCGCCTAGTTCTCACCTACGTTAACAGAAGAATCCCGCCCGATCCGATAGGGCCAGCGATGCTTCTGATCCAGGCCGGTGCGGATATGAACCTGATTGACAACTCGGGAGCACCACCGATTCTGAATGCTCTAAGGCATCCTGCCGGATTTGGTTTGTTCAGAGCACTGCATCAAGCGGGCGCCCGTCTTGATGTGGTGGACACTGATGGAAATTCTATCCTTCACTACGTTGCTGAGTATGGTGACAAACAGCATACTGAGTATCTCCAAGAGCTGCCGCTGCACCAACTCAATGCTCCAATTGCCAACAAGCAAGGTTCTCGTCCTCTTGATTGCCTGGAAATGAGAATGAAGGGACTTGGATTGATTCCATGTGGCAGCTCCGAATTCATCGAATCCGGAGGCGCTTCTGCAATCTTGAGTCTTTTGAATATCATCGAGGAAAAATGGAGAACAGAAAAGACTGAGCCTACAGAGGATTGAAGCAATCATTTCTCTGTTTTTTGCCAAATTACTCTTCAAGGGTAAAGCGTCTAAAACCATTCAGTATTTAACGACAGACACAGTGTGAGGTATTGGTTGGAAAATGATAGGGTGCTCTTTTTGTGGGTGATGGAATAAGTGTAGAAGTCCGGTCACAAGAATCCCTGTTTTACTAGGTAACAGTATTTCTTTCTAGGCTATCAACATTACTTACTTTGTAGGGCTCTGAGACATGCCGCGATAGTCTTATAAGTGAGGAGAGCCAGGAAGCTATTACTGTGCTCTACTAGAGAATTACTCCATGTTGATATCCCCCGGTAGGCAAGATTGAATAGAAGCAAAAAGAAAACGTACAACACCAGGGATTCCCATGTGGTCACCCACCATAGTACTAGTCCGGCGGTTGGCAGCTTATCTAAGGGAGAGCGGACGGGATCCCGAGTTATCTACCACCTGTGGTCGTACGTGGAGGACTGGAGCCCAAATTGACCTTATGATAGTGCTTAGCGCCGATGGAAAAGAAGTGTTAGCCTGTGGGTCGAGGCGGACGGCGGGCCGGGTTGGTCCGGTTGGTGTAGAGTTTGTGGGCTTCGATGGGACCTCGTGTGTGGAAGATTCCGAGCCAGATTTTGTTGCTGCAGTTGATGTTATTGCTGGGATTTTTGACTTTAATTGCCACATGGATTCTGATCCTCTGCCACTGTCAAACTACTGTTGAATCATGCCAATGGTCGATTCTGCTCCAGTCATGTCTCATGGTGTGTAGACTTAATGTCACTATGATCTCATTCGGATAATTAAAATGTCTTTGATGTTTTCTTCCAAAGATTTTCCCGAAATTTTTTCTCTCGTTGGAGCCAGATATTAATTGCTGGGAGATACGAGGCATCCTTTTTGTGGTTGTCTGTGTTGGCATCCTGCCCTTCTCCTAACCCTACCCCCGACTGCAGCCCTAGTCATACAATTAGGATTTCAGTGCATTTGGTTTCAGGTTTCCAAGCCAATTTAGTATCTAGAGCTTTTATTTTTCGCCTCTGGCTCCCCATCTGTGTGGTGGAGTGCCCTCCAGTGGCCTAGGTAAGATGTGATGAATGCAAGCGGCATGTGGAGATGAACCATGTGGCTGCTCATACACAATGGATGTCAGTTCAAGAGGGGAAGCAGGATTTTCTATAAATTATAGCTGCTTATCGCCCCATCAGTCCCAGTTGTTGCGCCAGTACAATGGTCTTGTCAAAGTGTTCGTATATAATCCACGTGCTTGTCTTCTTCATGTTCTACAGTGGGAAAAGAATGAGTGTCACTCGTGAACGCGAATGGCGCGTTTAAAAGTGAATAAACTGAGCAATTTCTCACACATGCCTAATTGCAGAATCCGGTACAAATGAGCATTCACTGGATTTTCTGATTGCCTAGAAGAAGATATGCAGAGAATTGACCCAGATGTTTGGAATAGCATCATCCGCCGGTATGTCTTTTTCACACCCATTATCACAAGGCCACCAATGACTTACGAGGGAAAGCAAGGAGAAAAGCTCTACCTACGACAAGACACATGAGTCCCTAGGCATGGGAATTTCTATTCCATTCTATAGCCGCTCAAACCTTGGCTTTCTGGTGCTCCTTCCTTCTCTCACACGCGCCTTACACAGTGTGAGCCTTGACATGGAGGAAGCTGGCCAAATCATATCACCGACGGTTGTCGACTGTCATACGCCTCGGCCATCTTGAGCCTTCCCTTTGTTTCGTACTAAAGCGTTTTTTTTTCATCAAAACAGGTGGGAACAGAACCTGTAACAGGTTTCACGCAACCTCACAGAGCAGCCCATCCTATCTTGTTGAAACCAGCCCACAAAATCCGTTCACTGGAACTTTACGTTCTTCCCAATTTTCTAAATATATCCACTCGAGATTCCTTGCCCATTTCCTCAACTCTTCATCGCCGTCGCTTCATCTTCCCTGAATTCCCATTTCCCTACTATCATCTTTCTAGAGCGTCAAACCCAACTTCCAAGTATAGCCTTCGTGGTAATTGCTCCCACCGCCGAGATGGGAGGCAATCGACCTCGGGACTCGTCGCTTGAGTGGGGTGCACCTCTCGGTAGCAACGATGACTATGGTACAAGCTACTGCAATATCAGAACCTCACGCGGAACTAACCTACGACAACCAACACGCACGGGTTATTGGGGTCGGGTCAGAGAGAGCAAAGCTGGCTGTGGTCATCCGATCACGTTCGACTCAAGCACTATGACTACTCGTGGCTCCGTAACCGCTCGAATTCGAGGCAGTCCTCGGGGAAGATACAGCAACTATAGCGATCCCTTCATCCAGGTACGTTATTCATTGATTAGTGCTTGGTTAGTATCTGCTAAGACCGTTGGCTAGGACGACATTAATGCAACCAATGGTGGAAACTTTCCAACGCGGGACCCCCATCGAGGTCGTCTTGATTCTCGCGGCGGCTCCTACTTCCAGGTGAGGTGTTTTGCGCCATGGCGACAAGTACCAAGTCTGTCTGCCATTTCATTTGCGGTTTCTAACCATATTGGCCAGGATGACACCAACTTCGGAAATGAGCCTAAGCAGCCTACTCCAGCTGAACATTCGCGACCTGATGAAGCCACTTTACTTACGTGGAGGGAGTGGCCCGAGCTCACAATCCAACTACGAGGCCTGCCTGCTGATCTAGGCGGTACACGTAGCGTGTACCAGGCGTGCCAGATATGGGGATCTGTCGAGAGGATTGACTTCGACAGGAAGGCGCCGAGTTGTGCCAGGGTGATCTTCGCCCCTGCCCCAGAGAAGGCCTTTTGGGAGACTGGCTGTTTCACCATCATCAACCCACTGGGCCAGAAAATTCCGGTAGGCGTCAGTCTCCTGCCGCCGAAACGTGTTCGCATTCGGGAACAACGCAAAAACGGTGAGTTGATTCTGCAAAGTTGGGAAATGGCAGCTTCTCACTACAAAAACCTGCCAATCCACCCCATTGAGATGGGATTTGGCCAGATGGTTGGAGAGAGATCTATGGTGGTCAAGCATCGAGTGAATGCTATTGATACTAATAATCATGACGAACGACTCGCCATCGATCTGAACTTCTCTCGGAGGAAGATACTTGTCAGATTTGCTACCAATTACTCGGAAACCCCAGCCAAATGCTTCAATTTCAGCATCAGATTCTCTGACCTCCGAAAAGTCCATTACGTCAAAGTTCCCCATATTAACAGCAATAAGGAGGCTTGGGCTCTTATTATTTACTGTTTGTACCCGCCTTATTACTCAACCAAGGAGACTGGCTCAGTTGATGCCACCTTCAGTGGGAGGGAGAGCTGGAACCGTTCGATGCTCTGGTATCGCGTCACCAACATCATCTCGGATAACGGTAGAGATAGGCTGAAGAACGAGCCTGTGGCCCTTTGTAACGACAGAGACGACACCGAATTTATCGATATTGGCCGATGTACAGCGTTTCGGTTTGTTTTTGCTACGCTGACTGAGATGCAAGACCTTCTAGGGGGTTTGGTCGAGTTTGGCGTTATGATCGATGACGGCAACTTTCACGTTATCGACGCCGTGGGCAGGAAGACTTTCTGGTCCACCATCAACCAAGCGAGTCCGGAAGACCACCCAAGCTCGAGGCTACTCTCGGGGGACGAAAAGGACAGCCTAATCTATTGGGCTTCAAACATGCCATTCGAGCTGCGATACCCGCTCGAAGTGTGCATCTCGCAAGGGCTTCTCGTTGAGCACAACCTGACACCAAAGTTCTTCCAAACTCTCCAGGAGATGGATCTGAACCGTGGTAGGCTGGCTTTGGAGTACGTTGCCGACCAGAGAAAGAGGATTTGGGATCCAATGGCCATCTTTGACGACGAGGAGGCTTGCCAATACTCTCCCCAAGCCGTCGTTCAGCGTCAGTATTACTTGACTAGGAGGGTTACTGTCACGCCCACCACAGTCATCATGGGTCAGCCAGCGCCCGAAGTCACCAATCGCGTTCTCCGCAATTTCCAGGCGATTCAGGGCCGATTTATCCGGGTACAGTTCACGGCAGAAGTTCCAGAAGGCCGAATCAACTCCAGCGCAGAGACAGAAGCCAACGATGACTTGTATAAGCGCGTCTACCGGACACTCCATGCAGGTATTCGAATCGGGAATCGCCTTTACGAGTTCCTCGCATTCGGCAACTCTCAAATTCGAGAATGTGGGGCCTACTTTTTCTGCCCAGCCGGCCAAGATACGTGCCACTCGATTCGGGCTTCGCTTGGGAGCTTTGGTCACATCCGTATCGTGGCCAAGTATGCTGCCCGTATCGGACAATGCTTCTCGACAACGACACCCTTTCGGGGTATTTCCAAGCCAAACCGGATCATGATTGAAGACATCAAGAACAACGGGTACTGTTTCACCGATGGCGTCGGGAAGATATCCCGGTTCCTGGCTGAGTTGGTGGTGAATGACTTGGGACTCGATATTGACTTCCCATCCGCTTTCCAGATCCGACTAGGAGGCTGCAAAGGAGTCCTCGCTGTGTGGCCAGACGCGAAGAAGTCAAATGTATACATCAGAGAGAGCCAGTTGAAGTTCCAGAGCGATTCTGCTGGTCTCGAAATCATCCGCCCCGCTCGCTTTGCCTCGGCCACCTTAAATCGACAAATCATTATCATTCTGGAAACGCTGGGGGTCCCCGCCGAGGCTTTTATGAAACTGCTCAATATGCACATTGGCAGGCATGAGAGTGCCCAAAGAAGCAGCGTTGATGCAATAGATCTCCTTAAGTCACAGGTGGATGAAAATCATACAACGCAGACTTTGGCAAAAATTGTCAGGCACGGCTTCATCGAAGAGGAAGTGCAGGAGCCGTTTGTCAAGCTCATCATGGACCTCTGGCGGGTTTGGTCTTTCAGGCTAGTGAAAGAAAAGGCCCGAATCCCTATCGATAAAAGTGCCTTTGTGCTTGGCTGTGTTGACGAGACGGGCAAACTAAGGGGACACTCAAAGGCTACGGAAGGGTCTCAAGCCACGGAAATCGACAAACTGCCACAGATATTTCTCCAGATTTCCAACAGCGAAGAGGGTGGAAACTCCCGAATCATATCTGGCGTGTGCATTGTAGGACGAAATCCTTCTCTCCACCCAGGAGACATTCGTGTTGTGGAAGCTGTCGACTCCGAAGATCTCCACCATCTCCGAGATGTCGTCGTATTCCCTAGTGTTGGGGATCGAGACCTTCCCAGCATGCTCTCTGGAGGCGACCTTGACGGGGATGACTTCTTCGTCATCTGGGAGCCATCTCTGATCCCACCCGAGTGGAATCATCCTCCAATGAGCTACACGCCCCTCCCACCGCTGCAGTTGGACCGTCCAGTTGAGGAGCGAGACCTGCGAGAATTTTTCGTTCGCCATATGAAGAACGATGTCCTCCCGGCAATTGCCCTGAATCATCTTGCCACAGCTGACTCGGTCTATGAGGGCGCGAAACATCCGAATTGTATGTCTCAAATGCGTGACCAAGAAGCGAAGATGTTAATAGTTTGCAGGCCTTACTCTGGCGGCGCTTCACTCTAAGGCCGTAGATTACGCAAAGACAGGCGAACCCGCGGAGCTTCCGAGAAACTTACGGCTTCGCAAATGGCCGCATTTCATGAGACAGCGAGCTGGTGACGACGTGTACCACTCCACGAAGGCAAATGGCCAGATCTATGACCGCGTTCACCAGCAGCAGTTCAAGCCAGGATACACACACAAGTTCGACGCTAGAGTCCTGAACGCCTGCCCCGCGGATGAAACGATGCTCGGTAAGGCAAAAGCCATCAAGCACGACTATGATATCGCCATCCGACGTCTCATGAACAAGCGGGAGATTTCCACCGAGTTCGAAATCTGGTCAGGCTTCCCCATGTCGAGACCGCGGGTTGGAAGCGGTTACAAACTGCAAGAGGACTTGGGACGCGAATTCTGTGCCATCAAACAGCGCTTCATGGCACTCTGCTATGACGCCGCCGGTGGACACTCGGCTGAGTTTATTGAGCCATTTGTGGCCGCCATGTACACGGTCACTGAGAACGAGATCAAAAGCGCGATTCCAGCTAAGGGCGGCACGATGAGCCCGTACCCCATCACAGTTGAGACGAGACCTGCCGAAGCGAAGCCGATGCCCTTGATGAGCTTCCCTTGGATCTTTCCTAAGATCATGTGCGACATTGTGAGAAAAGCCCCAAGGAACCCGCGCAATATTCGCCAGGTGGCCGAAACCATCGGTACGGCTCCCGAGGAGCTCCAGGCCAGCAATTTCCTGACGCCTCAACGAGTGCCGCCGCATCAGCAACTAGAGGAGTTTCCCGCAAAGTTAGAAGATTGTTTGTCGTTGAAGGTCGAGGAATGTTTTCCCATCAAGCCAACTGAGACAGTCGTACCAATCACTCTTCCGCCTCCCGAGGTTAGAATCAAGGCAACTATTGAGGATCTTGTTGCCAAGGCTCACCAGCCCATGGAACGTGATCATGTCGCTGTCACCAGCATGGCGAATCCGGCAAATTTCTCCACTCAGACTGCGAATGAGACACCCCTGGAGACTCTCCCAAGCATGGCTACGGCTCCGAAGGATGAGAACGTCTTAGTGGACGGAGAAAACAATACAAACCCTCTCATGGAGCTTTCAGTCATGGTGCGGGAGCGGTCGGTATCTAGCGACGTTTGCATCCCTTTTCCCGCTTCTCACGAAACTACAGAGTACGACATTCTTGAGTACGACCCCAACAGTTCTGTTAAAGCAGTTGTGGACAGCGAAAGTGGGCCAGAGCTTAGCCGTGGCTCCGCTAATGAAGAGTTTATCTCGATCAACAAGACTACCGATTTGCTAGGCGCAGAAGTCATGGTCACCGCACGCGCAAGCAGCCATATTTCGGATTTGATAGGTATCGACTTTTCGGCCGGGCACTCTGGTTTGAGTGCTGCGGTCCAGGCGTCTGAAAAGAGTGTTCTGACCCACGAACCTGACCAGCCGAATGGAGATCTCATCGATTTGAGTTCGTGGAACTAATGAGAGGGTG
>Ga0247774_1002011_pt1 | contig 10173 bp, 11 predicted proteins | sample UWRJL001104B6_FD_179933 | JGI IMG/M metagenome (GOLD analysis project Ga0247774, IMG submission 179933) | Plant litter microbial communities from Arlington Agricultural Research Station in Wisconsin, United States - UWRJ-L001-104B-6 | ecosystem: Environmental > Terrestrial > Plant litter >... | reverse complement strand
ACTGCAAATTTTGACGAACTTGCTGCTCAACGCGATCGACTTCTCGCCCGACGGCGGTGAGGTGCTGCTGAGCGTGCGTGATTCCGGCAATAGCGTGTTGTTTTGCGTCGCCGACGAAGGCCCGGGCATCGATCCCGAGCGCGTGGCCACCTTGCTCAGCGCGCCGCAGTCCACACGCCGCGGCGGTGCAGGTGTCGGCCTTCGCCACTCCGCAACGCTCGCGCGCAGCCACGGTGGTGAGCTGCGCGTCGCTCGCGCCAATCCAGGTGCTGCGTTCGAGCTGCGCTGGCCGATCGCCGAAGCGCGCTCCAGCGTTCGCCCTTCGCCCCAAGCCAAGTCACTCGTGCGTGGCGCCCGCGTGCTCGTGGTCGAGGACGACGCGGCGGTGTGCTCTCTGGTCGAGCTGGCACTGGGCGCCCGCGGCGCCGAAGTCGTGCTCGCAGGCTCCCAGGCGGAGTTCAACGCAGCGTTGGCCAGCGCCGGCCCCTTCGACGCCGCCCTGATCGACCTGTCACCGCTGGCGGGTGAGGTTTCCCAGGCGTTCGACCGCTTGCAGGACGCCTGTCCAGGCATCCCGGTGATCCTGATCAGCGGCGTTGCCAGCGGCATGCCCGAAGAAGTGATCGACCGCGTGACTGCCTGGGTGCGCAAGCCCTTCGAGATGGGCGAGGTGATTGAAGTGCTCGGTGCCCACCTCGCGCCCAGCTCCGCCTCCGTCGCACGCAAGGCCCGCTGAGCCGCATCGGTCGCCGCCCCCCTCCGGGCCGCTTTTTCGGCGCTTTTCCGCTTTTCCGGCACCGTTCAGCCCCACGGTCCGTCGGCTCGGCTGTTTGGGCCCCAAAAAGGCGCTTCGGGGCTTGCAGAGGCTACCTAGGGTGATGTAGACACCCTCGCTCTCGGCATCCCCGAACTGGCCCCAGGTAACTGGCCCAGGGGGTGGCCCAACGCGGAAGCCCCTCACTCCCGCGACGCACGTAACTCTCCGAACTTACTCACCTCGCGAAGGTGGCGGAACTGGCAGACGCACTAGCTTGAGGTGCTAGCGGGGTAACTCCCATGGAGGTTCAAGTCCTCTCCTTCGCACAAAGATTGATCCGCCGGGTTGGCAACCCCAGCTAGGCGGTTTCGGCGGGCAACGGTGGTCGACGGAAAGCTAGCCGTGCACGAACGTAGTCTCTTGCACGCGCGGTCGCGATGTCACCGAGCGTCCTAAAGTACGGACCAATGTGGATTCCACAGCACGCTGCAGCAAGTGCAGACTGCGGCGTTGTCAGTGTGCGGCCGAGGCTGCTAGCGCTTGCTGACTAGGACTACGGACCCGGTTCGACTTGCGTGGCAGCCAACGGCCCGAAGCAGCCCTATCGCACGATCCCAAACTTCGTCGGGAAAGCTGCCGGCTTTCCCCCTCCGCTCGCTTAGATCGTAGGTGTACTCCGTATCCACTTCCAGGCGTTCGCAGATCTCGTCGCAGATGACGCGGGCTTCGTTGAGCTGTTCCGTGGACAGACCGGCAGACTGGGGCATACCTGCGCCACCCTTGCGCGATTTCGCGGCGACGCGCTGTCCGGGAAATCACGGACACGGGGGCCGGCGATGCCCGTTAGTCGAGCTTCCGGACAATCCGAGTCACCACCGGAGCATCTCGACTGCCTGTGGCTCGACACCAGCGAGGTCGGGAGCGGCATCGACGCACGCCAGGCGGAGGGACCGGCCATCGGCAGCTTCGAGCACCGGCACTCCCATGCAAGTGCCGGTGTCGCAGCAGAATGGGCAGCAGCCTCGTCGTCGGTCTGCTCGGTCATGGGCTCACCGTTCTGGGAACTGGACCACCTTGCCTGCCCAATTGGCCACCAGCTTGGTCACCGTCACGTCGATGGCTGGCGGAGCTGCGCTCATACAGCAATGCCATCGTCATGGCGCGAGATGCGCTTTTTGGAACGGCGAAGATCGGACTGATTCAGGCCGGGCCGATGATTCTAGTCGCTCGCATCCAGACTCGAGCTGAACTCTGGAGCGGATCTCACGGACTGCTAACGGCGGCGTGTAGCTCAAGTCTATATCATCGAGGTCTTCGACGATGGCGCCTTCAAAGAGCGCGGCTGCGACCACGTCGACACTTTTTAAGATCTCCGAGCGGCTATATCCAACAATCTCGCTGCGTGCCGAAGTTCGGGACGAGGATTTGGTGAATCTTTCAAAATGTTTCGTACTGATCGGGCGCGTGAACTCACGATGCTGCCGTGCAGACAAAGGAGGTATTTGGCGTGTCTTGGGATAGCTATGCCTTCGCCGATCGCGTTCAGTCAAGACGCACCGCCCGCTTGTTCATCTCCCAGCGACGACCGCCAGCTCGGGTTCGTACGGGGTCAGCTGCCCTGCCGGCAAACATGTCTCGTTGGTTCGGATCTCCAGCTGATAGTTGAAGCTCAAAATAATTGGAAACGGGCGGCCTCACAGGCGAACGCTCCGTGAAACCAAGAGGCTACGGAGAGTAACGGAGAATCTCGAGCAGAGCCCCACCGCTGGGCGCGGGCCCTGCTTCGTATCCCTGTTTCGCGCATGCAGCGCGCAACCACTGCCACTGGCGAGCCCGTCCGCAATTCAACGATCTGCCCGCCCGAGGAGGAGAAATTCGCGATGTCCTATTTAGTTCCGTCCGACTTCGTCGTGAAAATGGTGGATGCCGGCGAGTCTAAAATATTCATGTCGCTCCGAGATACCTTGATTCGGGCGTTCATGGCGGGAGCACTCTTGGCCCTGGCGGCGGTATTCGCAGTCAGCATCACGGTTCAAACCGGCTCGCCGTTAGTCGGCGCTCTGTTGTTTCCAGTCGGGTTTTGCATGTTGTACTTGCTCGGGTTCGACTTGCTGACCGGCGTGTTCGTGCTGAGCCCACTCGCGCTGATCGACAAGCGGCCCGGGGTGACGCTGGCTGGGGTACTGCGCAATTGGGGACTGGTGTTCGTCGGTAACTTCGCCGGCGCGTTGACGGTCGCGGTGCTGATGGCCTTCGTCTTCACGTACGGCTTCACTACGGACCCCGGCCCGGTCGGTCAGAAGATCGCGGGCATCGGCGTGGCCCGCACCTTGGGTTACGCCAAGTATGGCATCCCCGGCTGGCTCACGATCTTCGTGCGCGGGATGCTGTGCAATTGGATGGTGTCCACGGGAGTCGTCGGGGCGATGATTTCCACCCACGTGAGCGGCAAGGTCATCGCCATGTGGATGCCCATCCTAGTTTTCTTCTACATGACCTTCGAGCACTCCGTGGTCAATATGTTCCTGTTTCCTTCCGCGTTGATCATGGGCGGCGCATTTTCCATTGCCGACTACTTCGTCTGGAACGAGATCCCTACCGTCCTCGGCAACCTGGTGGGTGGCTTGCTCTTCACTGGGTTGACGCTGTACAGCACGCATGCGCGGATGGCTCCCTCGCGCAAGAAGGAGCGGCCGTCGGCGGCACCCCATGCTGCCGGCGCTGCGGAGACGGTCCAGAGCGCCTGAGTCAGATAACCGGGTGCACCGAGGCACGGCTGGCGGTGCGCTTCGACCCTCACCACTTGCGATACGGTAAGAACTTGCCGTGCATCGTCACCTTGACCCGGTCGCCCTTTGGATCCGGCACGCGCTCGATGTTCATCTCGAAGTCGATGGCGCTCATGATTCCGTCACCGAACTGCTCGTGGATGAGCTCCTTGAGCGTCGTGCCGTAGACCTGGACCACCTCGTGAAACCGATAGATCAAAGGATCCGTCGGGACCGCGGCAGCGAGGGATCCTTTGCTCGGGGGTACTTGCAGCATGGCCATCTCCTCGACACCGAGGCCGAGCAACGTGCCGCACCCGGCTGCCTCTTCTTTCGACATTGCTTGCTGGCCGAGCAGCGCGGAAGTGGTCCAAACTTCGCTTCGCCCTGCCGACTTCGCAAGCGCGCTCCAGCTCAGCCCTTTGCTTGCCTTTGCATTCAGGACCATCTCGGTAACGTCTTCTCTTCGCATGAGCCTAAACTATCCGCTGGCGGGTTTCTTGATGGTTTCACGTCAAATCATCCGTGGAACGGGCCGCGGGCGAAAAGCGATCCCCGCGCGTAGGCCCGAAGAATGGTTGACCTTCAATCGGCTCGATCAATGCGACGACCGTTGGAGAGCTCACGAACTTCTGCCGTCTGAGCCTGGCGAAGGTGAGCTTGACGAAGGAGTCGTCGCACCAGCGCGCGGAGTGTGTCCATCTTGAAGGGTTTGTCGAGCAACGCGGCCCCGAGCGCCTCGGCACTCTCGCGCGTCTCCGGGTTGCCGAAAGCGGTCATGATCACGACCGGCATATCCAAACCGACCTCGCGCAAGGCACTGACGATCTCGAGCCCCGTGTAATTCGGCATGCGAATGTCAGTGACGAATAGATCGACTGGGACCGCAACCCGCCGCAAGAAGAAGGAATCCTCGATCCGCAAGAGTAACTCGGCACCGTCGGCGACTTCGTGTACCTCGTAGCCTTCCCTCCGCAAACACTGGGCCACCAATCGGCGCATCTCGACGTCGTCCTCGGCAACTACGATTCGCGCCGGTGTTTCAGAGTCGGGCAGGGACATTGGCTCCGTCGTTGGAGGTACCATTGGCGGGGCATTTGCACGGCGCGTGCCACGATCGCTCGACGCACGCGAAGGCTTGGTCGCACTATGTCCAATAGTTGCGTGAGGCGACAGCTACACTCCGAGTCAAGACGACACGTTCGAGTCGTGGCGACACGTAGCGTATTGTACTCGCTCGGTCCAACAGATGTCCCCAGTTGCGTGCTGAGCTCGGCGGCGTGGTGCCGCGAGGCTCATCTGTCCAGCCTCGCCGCGTTGCCGCTTCGAGCGGCGCTTGGTGGCGAGATCGTTTTAGCGAACACCGCGAACGGCATCGGCAATGGGCTTCGCCAGCTGCTGTTCCTGCCATGAGCCCATGGTGCTGATGAGGGTCACGACGACATTCTTGACGCTTGCAACCAGCGGTAGCTTGGCCGTGGCAGCGTTGTAACTCAGCGCCTTTCTGACGTCTCGCTCCACGTCGGAGTCCGGCCGCTGTTCGGGCGCAACAAGCATGCGATTGTCGACCGCACGCGCACCACGCACGGGTTCTGCAATGCGTGTCGCGCGGTCCTTGGATAGTGGATCGTCGGCTTTGCCGGTGAGCAGCAGATGCCGGCCGTCACCGTCACTCAAAGGTGAGGTTGCTCTCTGCGGGTGCCACTTGTTTCGGATGCCGCCGTCCACGGGGAACGGCAGGAGGGTCGCGCGTTGCATCAAGACGTCTCTGCGGAGAGCACGCACCAGTATCACGTGCGGTCAGCTCGAAGCGGAGGGCGGCGAAGGCTCGCAAAACCATGCTCGAAAACGGCGCCGCTCGCAGCATGCGCTCGAGCGTTGCGTGCGGCGGGCCCAGCTGTTCTGGCGAGCTTGGGCCCGCCACCGAGACGTGTTCAGTCCTCGGCGTCGGTTTCGAGCTCGCGGGCTAGCTTCTTCAGCGCCTCTTCGACGACCCGCAGCTTTTCCGGCGGGACCGTGGAGAGCGCTCGCTGCACGGCGGCCTCCACCGTGCCTGCGCGCCGAGCGTTGATTTGTCGACCTAGCGGGCTGAGCGCCAGGGTGGCGCGTCGCCCGTCGTCCGGATCCCGTTCGCGGCGCAGGAGTTTGGCATCAGCGAGGCGTTGGAGCACCCCGGTTAACGAGCTCGGATGCACGTGCATGACGCGCGCCAGATCGCCCGGAGAGATCTGGGGGTTCTGACCAACGATCCGCAGCACTAGACGTTGCGGGCCGGTTACCCCCAGCTCTGCTAACATGCGCTTGGAGGTGGATTCCAGCCCGTGCGTCACCGCCCAAAGCAAGCGCATGAAGCTCAACACCTGTCCAAGAGGGGCGACCTGGGCGGCCGTTGCATCGAGCGTGGACTTGCTGCGCTTCAAGGGGAACGAGCTTTGCCGACGTCCGGGCCGAGAAGCAACTGCGAGGTTCAGGCAACGGTCGACCCACGGGCCAGTGAGGCCTATTGATCGCGGTTTCCACGTTCGCGTAGTCCTCCGCGAAGGCTCTGGCCGCGGCACGGCGCCTTATCTCTCATTGTGCGAATCACGCTCCGGCAGGTCGACAGGCGCCCTCTCATTCCAGGGGAGTGCCAGCTAGAAACACTACCGCCTCGCCTCGCGCTTTCTGCAATCCGCGACGCAGCGATGCTTGCACAGTCTCTCCGGTCGCATCACGAGTCTCTCCAAGCTTCGCCCGGACCTGTGTGTCTCGCGGAGCGCAACGCTGGCGAAACAGAACGCGGACGTCTTTCGTTCCATATCGTTACAGATGAACGTGGTGGTGGTCGCTGGGGCGTTCAACCGATGCTTCTTAATTCGGCGGATCGAGGTCTCCGGCGCCGAACGTTGAATCTCGATCTAACGCCGCACGACTGTCGACCACGAGCACCGAACAGGGAGCATGCCGCAAGACCGCATTGGTGCTGTCTAGGGACCGCTTGCCGTGTCCGGAACCGATCACGACCAGCCGAGGGCGAGTGCGACGCGCAACGTCTGCGATCAGCGAATGGACAGTGCCCTCGAATAGCCAAAGCTCTGCCCTGATTCGGCGTCGCGCGAACTCCGCTCGCAGGGCGTGTCGAGCCTCCGGGATGACAGCTTTCAGGCCCAAAGGACGCGCCGCGTAGGCGCCACCGTTGATCAGATCCGCGGCGAGCGTCTGGAGCAGTCCGGTATCCACGCAATGCAATACAGCTAGCTCGGATCCCGTGGCTCGGGCCTCCTGGATCGCCGCGTCGAGCGACTCCGAGAATTCGAATGGCGGTTCGACAGCCACGAGTACTCGTCCAGAGTCCGAGCCCGGTTTCGTGACCAGGACGGGACCGCGCGCTCCTTCGACCACTCGCTCGCTCACGTCCTTGAGCAGGGCATGCCCCAGGCCATGGTGCATGTGAGCCCCAACTACCAGCAGCGCGTCGTTGGCGATCGCCAGGCGTGCGAGGACCACGTGTGGAAGGCCTCGTTCGATAACTACATGGTAGGCGTTCCTGGGCCGACCGGTGATCGCAGTCGTCCGTTGCTCGACTTGTTCGCGTAAGCGGGCAAAGTGCTCAGCGTGGTCGCCAACGGCCCACAGCAGGGGGGAGACTGCGTGTACCACCGTCAGATCTACCGAATCGCGGGTGGCCCGTGCTTCGGCCCGCATGAGTGCATCGTCCGACGCTGGGGTCATGTCAGTACCGACGATGATCGGGTGTTTCATGAGTGCCTCTTGGCGCTCTCAGTGGATCGTTGACGCAGGAGGTAACGAACCAACGCCCGCAATGCTGCCATTTTGAAAGGCTTCTCGAGCAGCTCGGCGCCTAAAGCGACAGCTTCGTTGCGGGTCTCGGTGTTGCCGAAAGACGTTATGATCACTCCCGGCACGTAAATGCCGGCCCCGCGCAAGCTGCGGACGACGTGCAGGCCAGTGTGCCCAGGCATGCGAATATCCGTTACGAACAAGTCGATCGGAGGTGTCCGGTCCAGAAAAAATGCGTCTTCGAGCCGAACTATTAGTTCGGCGCCGTCTGCCACCTCATGGACCTCATACCCATCCTCGCGCAAGGAGTCGGCCACCAGGCGACGCATCTCTCGGTCATCTTCTGCAACGACGATTCGTGCACGGTGGTCGACATTCGAGAATGCTGAGTCTATCGAAGCCGCCATAGTGTCGACCCGTGCACGTCGCGTGCCAGCTGTGGCTAGGCGCCATGGCGGGCGTTGGGAACGCTGCGCGGAAGGGGGACGTGTCGAGATGACACGCCCGAGTCAGCGCGAACCATCACCACTCGATCCGCTCGCGCGGTCCTCCTCTTGGAAGTGCCCAAGCTTCCGATACAGCGTCTTTCGCTCGATACCCAGGATCCTGGCAGCGGCAGTCTTGTTCCCCTGAACCGCGTCGAGCACGTGCATGATATAGCGACGTTCAACTTCTTCCATGCGCAGGAGCTCGGTCGGATCACCACCCGCAACGACTACGTCGGAGCTCCTGTGGACTCGCACCCGCTCAGGCAGATCGTCGATGCGGAGTTCACTGAAGCGGGCCAACGCGACACCACGCTCCATGCAATTCTGAAGCTCGCGAACGTTTCCCGGCCAGGGGTAGGACAATAGCCGCTCTGCAACCGCAGGTGAAATGGCGATCACGTCCCTCTTTGCGGCTTCGGCAAAGCGCCGAACGAAGTGTTGCGCCAATGGCAGAATGTCCGTCGGTCTCGCCCGCAAAGGGGGAAGCTCTACACGGATGACATTGAGTCGAAAGAACAAGTCTTCTCGAAAGCGCTTTTCCTCGACCGCAGACTCGATATCGAGGTTCGTCGCGGCAATGAAGCGCACATCGATCGCGCTCTCCGTCGAGGCACCGATGGGCCGCACGCAGCGCTCCTGAATCACGCGCAGCAGCTTCGGCTGCAAACCGATCGGCATGTCGCCGATCTCATCCAAGAAGACGCTGCCGCCATGTGCCTGCGCTAGGAGCCCAACGTGGGCTTGCCGCGCATCGGTGAACGCACCTCGAGCGTGCCCAAACAGCTCGTTCTCCAGCAAAGTCTCTGGCATTGCAGCGCAATTGATCGCGATAAATGGGCGTTCGCTCCGTTGACTCTGGCGGTGCAAAGCGCGCGCTACCACCTCCTTGCCAGTCCCGCTCTCCCCAGTGATCAAGACCGAGGCTTCGGAGGCTGCCACCCGCTCGATCATGTCGCGCACCTTTTCGAGTGCAGGACTCGGACCGACTAGCTGGTCCATCCCGTTTCGGTTGACGCGTTCGGAACGCAAGCGTTTCACTTCTTGGTGTAGCGCGCGGTGCTGAGCCGCCCGTTCAATGGCGATGCCGAGCACGTCCAGCTGAACGGGCTTGCTGATGAAATCGTACGCTCCGGCGCGAATCGCCGCGACTGCAGTTTCGTAACTTCCGAACGCCGTGAGCACGATGGTGGGAATATCTCGGTGTTTTGCTGCCATGCTGCTGCACAGCTCGATACCGCTACCACCTTTCATATTCAGATCCGTGATCACGACGTCCACGTCGTTGAGCTCGAGCCATGCGAGCGCTTCGGACACATTGCTGCGACAGGCCGTCGGGTATCCGCGACGGACGAGGCCTAGTCGCAGTGTCTCGGTCAAAGAGATATCGTCATCGACTAGCAGGAGGGTTGGCACTACTCGGTCCCCTTTCGTAAGAATACCCGAAACCTGGCGCCCTTTTGAGGTTCGGACGAAACCTCGATCCATCCCCCATGGTCGCGAATGATGCCGTACGCCACGGCCAATCCCAGACCGGTACCGCTGCCGACGTCCTTGGTGGTGAAGAAAGGCTCGAACACGTGGGGCAGATGCTGCGGCTGGATTCCGGACCCGTCGTCCCGTACCTCGACGCACACGAATTCGGCCTCCGGTCCACCGATATCGGCGGGAGGCTCTGCACGTATCAGCGCAACGCTGGACTCGACGGTGCCAGGTCGCGGCAGCGCTTGAATCCCGTTCACGACCAAGTTGGTGAGCACCTGCTGAAGTTGGTCTGGATCGATGAATGCGCAGATCCCTGGTTCCGCTTCGCGAGCCACCAAAGCGATCTGCTTTCGGGCCGCCAACGGGGCGAGCATCTCGACTGTCTTTGCAACGAGCTCGAACACGCGGTGCGGCGCTGGTGTTGCTCGCCGCGGCCGGGCGAAGTCGAGCAAATGACGGATCAAGCCCGTCATCCGCTCACTGGCTTCGCGAATCACGCGCGCGTAGTCTCTAGATTCCGCGGGCGAAGTCTCGCCAGAAGCAATCATGTCGGCGCGAGCTTCGATTACATTCAACGGAGTACCGAGCTCATGAGCCAGACCGGACGCCAGCTTGCCAACGGTCGTGAGCCGATCGGCGTGTCTCAGCTGATCGACCGCGGCAATACGCCGGGCTGTCTCCTGCGCGACCCGACTGGCCGCCGACGCCAATTGTTCGCACATCGCATTCATGTCCCGCGCCAGCGCCGATAGTTCGTCGTCGCGACGCAGGCGTAGCGGCGTGGAGAAGTCTCCGGCACCGATGCGCCGCGCCTTTTCGGACAGCGCCGCCACTGGCGTGCCGACCAACCACAGTCCCAAAATGCCCGAGAGCAACGCGCATACCGCCGCCAACGTGG
>Ga0247774_1002010_pt1 | contig 10174 bp, 8 predicted proteins | sample UWRJL001104B6_FD_179933 | JGI IMG/M metagenome (GOLD analysis project Ga0247774, IMG submission 179933) | Plant litter microbial communities from Arlington Agricultural Research Station in Wisconsin, United States - UWRJ-L001-104B-6 | ecosystem: Environmental > Terrestrial > Plant litter >... | reverse complement strand
CCGCGGAGCACTTCACGAACGAATTCATCGAGGCGCTCCAGCACCACAAGATGGACGAGTTCCGCGCGCGCTATCGCACGGACTGCGACCTGCTGTTGGTCGACGACATTCAGTTCCTGGCCGGCCGCGAGCAGACCCAGGAAGAGTTCTTCCACACCTTCAACGCGCTGCACGACGCGGATCGCCCGATCATCGTCACCAGTGACAAGTATCCCCAACAGCTGCAGCGCATGCCGGAGCGCCTGGTGTCTCGCTTCACCTCGGGCTTGGTGGCCGACATCCAAACGCCCCAGCTCGAAACGCGCGTAGCGATCGTTCGCAAGAAGGCCGAGCTCGAAGGTATCGAGCTCTCCGACGAAGTGGCCGTGATGCTGGCGCAAAGCGTGCAAAGCAACGTGCGCGAGCTGGAAGGCGCGCTGATCCGCCTGGCCGCCAAGTCCTCGCTCACCGGTCGCCTGATCGACGAAGAGTTCACGCTCGGCGAGCTCGCCATGGTGTCACCGCGCCGTCCCGAGCTGATGAGCGTCGAGGACATCCAGCGCGCCGTATGCGGGCACTTCCGCTTGTCCAACTCGGACCTGCTCAGCAAAGATCGCCACAAGAGCGTCGCCTTCGCGCGCCAGGTCGCGATGTACCTGTGCCGTCAACGGCTCAAGTGCAGCTTCCCCGAGCTCGGCCGCGCCTTCGGCAACCGCGATCACACGACGGTGATGAGCGCCGTCCGCCGCGTCGAAGCGCTTCGCCAACGCGACCCGCAGGTCAACGCGCACCTCGAAGCCATCGAACAACGCCTCGCGTCGTCCGAAGGCTGAGCGCTCGCGCAGCTCGCCAAGCAATAGCAGCACTGTAGAAATCAGCCGCAGGGGTGCGTTATCTCACGGGGGGTCGACTGCATTGCACAGCTCGGCGTCGCCGCTCGTTGCACGGTGATCGAAAAGCGGGGACACTCGAGCTTCGGGGAACCAACGGATGCGCCTCGCGTGAAGAGTCGAATCGAGCACGTGCTTGCTGTCCTCACGCTGGCCGGGTGCGGTGCGTGCGCGATTGCCTGTGGCAAAGCTGAAGACTCCCACGCTCAGCCAACTGGCGGCAGCGCCGGTGAGCGCGCTGCCGCGCCTGGCAGCGGCACCGCGAACGGTGGTTCTGAGCATGCGCTCGCCGGCAATGGCTCAGGGGTCGCGGGCATGGCCGCCACGAGCGCGAGCGGGAGCACGAACGGCGGCGGCGGCGGAGCGGCAGGCTCGAGCGGCGCGAACGGTGGCGCTGGCGGCGGGGGCGCTGGCGGCGGGGGCGGCGCCAATCCGGGCTTGCCCGCGCCAGCGGTTTCTTATTGGGACTTCGGCGACGAGAGGAACGACGAGGCGCACGACATCGAGCTCGACGCGAGCGAGAACGTCTACGTCGCGGGCATCACGCAGTCGGCGTTGAACGGGCCGCTCGCCGGCACGTACGACGTGTACGTGCGCAAGTACGACGCCAGTGGCAACGTGCTCTGGACGCAGCAGTGGGGCAAACGCGGCTACAATAACTTCCGAGGCCTGGCGGTCGAAGCGAGCGGTAATTTCTATGTCGCGGGCGACATGACCGACTTCAGCGACGCGACCAATTACTACGTCAACAAGTACGACCCGAGCGGGACGCTGCTGCGCACGCAAGTCACCACCTCGAGAACCAACGCCATCGCGCTCGATGCAAACGGCAACCTGTACGTCGCCGATCACGCCGCGGACGGTCCGATCACCTCGACCTCTGTGCCAGTCTCGCTGCGCAAATACGATGCCAACGGCGTGACTCAGTGGAGCGCGCACTTCGGCACCCCGGGCATCGAATCGGCCGCCGACATCGCGGTCGATGCGAGCGGAAACGTGTACGTCGCCAGCGACACCCTGGGCACGGTCGAGAACGCCAACACCGGCAAGTACGATGGCCTGTTGTACAAGTTCGACGCCGCCGGCACGTTGCTCTGGACCCAACATTTCGCCGATCCCTCGGAGGATGCCGTGGGCGGCGTCGCGGTCGATGCGCTCGGAAACGTGTACGTTGCCGGCCACACCGACGGCGCATTGGGTGGCGCAAATGCCGGTGAATATGACGCCTTCATCCGCAAGTACGATAGCGACGGTCAGGTCCTGTGGACCAAGCAGTTCGGTACGAGCGTGGGCGACTTGATCTGGACGATTCGCCTGGACACCCTCGGCAATGCCTACGTCGCTGGCCCCACGTCGGGCGCGCTCGCGGGTCCCCTGCCCCCGCCGCCGAGCTACAACGCCTTCGTCCGCAAGTACGACCCGAACGGCGCCGTGCAATGGACCCAACAGTGCTCGGCCCTGTACACCAGCACGCTCTATGCCCTGGCCATCGCTGCCAGCGGCAATGTCTACGGCGCGGGCGTCGTCTACAGCGCCCAGATTGACGAAAATGCCCTGGTGGTGAAGCTCGAGGCCCGTTGAACGCGACGCCGAAGGCTGGGACGGCCGCGACGTCGCGCGTGACCATCCACCACTAGAAAGACTTGGTCTTGGCTTCAGTGCTGGCCGCGGGTTTGATGGCGGGGCTCGCCAAGGGCGCGCTCGCCACCTCCGGCAAGGGCACGGGCAGCACGATGCGTGATTCGGCCACGCCGCCGAGCGTCATGCCGATGCGCACGGCGATCGCGTCGATGACCTCGCTCGCGCCGGCGCCGAGCGGGGCGCCATAGGCGAACTCGCCGCGCGAACGCGACGCCACCTGCTCGCCGGCCAGCGTTTTCCCGTCGCGTTCCAGGCGCCATTTACCGTGCGCGCCGGCGGACCAGCCGGGAGCCTGCGCGTCGGGGGGCAGCGCCTCGAGATCGAGGTCAATGTGAAGGATGTAGTCCCCCGGCCGGGCATGCCCTGCGCCGAGATCCACGCCGGGGAAGCTGGTCCAAAGCGAGCGGGTGAGCGCGCCACCGAGCGTCGTGCGCAGGCGCTCGAAGCACAGCAAACGCGCGTTTTTCGGGGCCACGCAGTCGTTTTCGGGCACGCGCTCGGCGACGTCGATCCACAGCCGGTTGGCGTGCAGCACGGTGGGCGCGAGCGCCGGGAGCTCGGCTGAGCGCAAGGGCGCGCGGTGTTCCAGGTTACAGCCACCGCTCGCCACCAGGAGGCCCAGTCCCAACCCGAAATAGACGCCCGAAAACTTGGAAATCATGGTTTTGGAACGATATCGGAAGGGTACGGTCGATCGGCAAGTTTCAGGTGATTTTGCCGATCTGCCACAGCGCCGCCCACGACACGAAACCTGACCGGGGCAAGATACGAGTCAGGTGCACCGCTAGAAACCAAGAGAGGAACCCCGCGGATGGCTTCGTTACGCCACATCCATCAATTCATGAACGAGCGAAAGCTCGTCCGGCTTGCGGACGGCCGCACGGGCAAGATCATTCGCGTCGACACGGTGTATCCGGGCGACGACACGCAAGTCACCGTGTGGACGCCCGACAGTCGCGGACCGGGTTTGGCCAAGATCGAGCGCTTCGAGCTGAAGGACGTCGTGGGTATCGCGAGCTGAGCGGCCGCAGCCAAGCCACGTGGGCTAGGCGTCGGGCGTCGCGTACATCGCCTCGGCGATCTCGAAGGTGGCATTTTCGAGCCGCGAGTACGCTTCGCGTACGGCGTCCAAGTTGGCGCCCGTCTCCAACATCTTTTTCAAGACCTGCACGTCCTGCCGCACGTCCTCGAGCTTCTCGGGCGCGAGCAAATCGGCATAGCCTTCCAACGCTTGCTCGGTGGTGTAGATCAGCGTCTCGGCTTGGTTGTGCATCTCCGCCAAGTCTCGGCGCAGCTGGTCCGACTCTTTGAAGCGCTCGCCTTCTTGCACCAAGGCGTCGACCTCGGCCTGGTTCAAGCCGCTGGTCGCGGTCACGCTGACGGCTTGGGTGCGGCCCGTGCCCATGTCACGCGCGACGACCGATAGGATGCCGTTGGCGTCGATCGAGAACGTGACTTGGATCTTGGGCACCCCACGCGGTGCGGGCGGGATCCCGGTCAGCTCGAAGCGCGCCAAGCTGCGGTTGTCTTGCGCCATTTCGCGCTCGCCTTGCAGCACGTGGATGGGCACGAACGGCTGATTGTCGACGCTGGTCGTGAACACCTCGCTCTTTTCCGTCGGGACGGTGGTGTTGCGCGGGATCAGCCTCGTAGCGACTCCTCCGCCCGTTTCCACGCCGATCGACAGCGGCGTCACGTCCAGGAGCAAGACTTCGTCGATCGCCCCAGACAGCGCGCCGGCTTGAATCGCGGCACCGACGGACACGACCTCGTCCGGATTGACGCCCTTGTGCGGATCTTTGCCGAAGAACTCACGCACGGCTTTTTGCACGGCCGGCATGCGGGTCATGCCACCGACGAGCACGATTTGCCCGATGCCCGAGGGCGGCAGCTTGGCGTCGGCGAGCACGCTCTTGCACGCGGCGATGGTGCGGTCGACCAGATCACGCGTCAGAATTTCGAGCTCGCTACGCTTCATCGTGCGCTCGAGGTGCAGTGGCCCCGAAGGACCCGAAGCGATGAACGGGATGTTCACCTCCGTCTCGAGTGACGAGCTGAGCTCGTGCTTGGCTTTCTCTGCCGCTTCGCGCAAGCGCTGCAACGCCGTGCGCTCTTTGCGTAGATCGACTTGATGCTTGGCGTTGAACTCGTTCGACAACAGGTCGATGATGCGCTCGTCGAAGTCTTCACCGCCCAGGTGGGTATCACCACCGGTGGCCTTGACGCTGAACACGCCGCCCGCAATTTCCAGCACCGAAATATCGAAGGTGCCGCCGCCCAAGTCGTAGACGGCGATCACTTCTGCCTGCTTCTTGTCGAGCCCGTAGGCGAGCGCAGCCGCCGTGGGCTCGTTCAGGATGCGCTTGATCTCCAGACCCGCGATGCGCCCGGCATCTTTCGTGGCCTGGCGCTCGGCGTCGTCGAAGTAGGCGGGGACGGTCACCACGGCTTCGGTCACCGGCTCGCCCAGGTAGGTCTCGGCCACCTCACGCATGGCGGCCAGCACCATGCTCGAGATTTCGGGCGGAGAGAGCTTCTTGTCTTGGACCAGGACCCAAGCGTCGCCGTTCTCGTGCGCGACGATGCGATAGGCGACGGAGTTCTTTTGGCGTTGCACGGCAGGGGAAGAAAACTTCTGCCCCATCAGCCGCTTCACGGCGGAAATGGTATTTTCGGGGTTGGTCGTCGCCTGCCGCTTGGCGACCTGACCCACGAGGCGCTCACCCTTGGCGGAGAAGCCGACGACGCTGGGCGTGGTGCGCGCGCCTTCGCCATTGGCGATGACTTTGACTTCTGGTTGACCCGCCGCGTTCGTGCCTTCCAGGACGGAGACACACGAGTTGGTCGTTCCGAGATCGATACCGATGATTTTCCCCATGCCGTAGTCCCACAATCATAGCGCGGAGCTCGCAGCACAGAAAGTGTCCGGGCCGCTCACGCGTGTAGGTGGAGCGCCCACGTAACGGAACGTGGCTTTCAGTTCGCTTTGGCTTTGGCGACGACGACGATCGCCGGGCGCAGGAGCTTGTCGCCCTGGAGGTAACCCGCTTGGACTTCGTGAATCACGGTGCCCGGTGGCTGCTCGTCGGTTTCGAGCTGCTGCACGGCTTCGTGAAACGCGGGGTCGAACGGGGCGCCCTGGGCCTTGATGCGCTCGATGCCGATCTTGGCCAGGGTGTCGAGGAACTGACGCTTGACCAAACCGATACCGTCCGCGAGCGCTTTCACGTCCGTGGCGGTTTCGGCATGCGCGGTCGCCCGCTCGAGGTTGTCGAATACCGGCAAGAGCTCCTTCAGCAAATCTTCGCGTGCGCGCTTTTCCATGTCGGCGAGCTCACGCCGCGAGCGCTTGCGAAAATTGTCGAAGTCAGCCGCGGTGCGCAGCAGCTGATCGCGAAGCTTGGCGCTCTCTGCCTTGGCGGCTTCCAGCGGGTCGACTTCAATTGTCGTGACCTCTTCGGGGGAGCCTTCGGTCGTCGCAGCGGGCGCGGGTGCTTCAGTGGCGGGGACTTCGGTCATTGGATTCTCGTCGGACACGCGCGCGGAGTATAATCACTCGCGCCAGCGTAGCTAGACCGAAGCGCGCAGCCCTCGCACCGTGCGGCTCGAAATTACTGTGCGGGGCGAACTTCCTCGGGTGCTTCCGCGCACGGCGCCTGCCTCAATGCAGTCAATAGCCCGCCCGAGCTGTGCGCGTTCGCCACAGATGGCGGGGGGTTCGCGGCGAACCAGGTGTCGATTCCGCTGGGCAGCACCCAAAAGTGCTCCGCCGAAGGCAGCGCCTGGTAGCTCGGCGAGGCGCGCTGCTCGCGCCCATAACCGGTTGTTTCCAGCCAAAAACAGGTGCTGTCCGCGGCGATCGCGAACAGGTGCACGGCGCCGCTCTGAAAATGGACCGAGCTCGTGCCGAGCGCACTGCCGTCGACCGACGAAACCAGGGAAAGCGTGTGTGCGCCAGCCGGCACACGCACCAAAGCGCCACCAGCGGGGCTCTCGTTGCTCGTGGGATCGACCGACGTCAGTAACTTTCCGTCGACCGCAACTTCTACGCGCACCGGACCGAGATTGAGGACGCGGAGCAACGGATGATAGACGAAGAACGACAAGCACGCCGCACCCAGGCCGAGCACCGGCCCCGCGCTCAGCCAAGCCGACCCCCAGCGCTCCGCCATGAGCGCTCGGCTCAGCTCGCCACCGTTGAGCGCAACGACGCGCTCGGCATAGGCGCGCGCGGCACACCACAAACGCTCACCCGGGCCCCAGAACACCGCCGGACCGCGCGCCACGTGCGGCGCCTGCGCGGGGCGTACGGGCAAAAACGTGAGCAAGAACGGCACGACCGACAGCCCGCACACGGAGAGCAAGAGTGGAAACAGGCCCACGCCGGGCATGAGCAGCGGCAGGCCGGCGGCACCCGACAACGCGAGCAGCACGGACGCGAGCGTCAACGAAAGCACGCGCGAAGAGCTATTCGCCTGATGCTCGGCGCACTCGTCGCAATAGCCCACGAGCAGCGACGCGCCGTCTTTGCGGGTCAAGGCCAAGCGGTGCGTGGCCTGTTGGGCACAACAAGCGCATTCTTCGGGCAGCAGCACGGCCGAAAGCGCCGCGGGCAGCGCGACACTGACGCCGTCGAGGCGAGCTACGGTCGTCAGGCGCGGCAGGCGCGGCAGGCGCATGGCCCGAGCGTAGAGCAATTCGCGAGCGATCGCTCTTGTCTTGTATGTGCGTGGCGGCAAGGTTAGCGAGAGACCCAAGAACGATGCCCGTCATGCCAGAGCTCAACGAACCCCAGATGCAAGCGGTGACCCACGGCGAAGGGCCGCTGCTCGTGTTCGCGGGAGCCGGCAGTGGCAAGACGCGCACGATCATCTATCGCATCGCCAATTTACTGGCCTCGGGTGTGCCGCCTTACCGAATTTTGGCCGTCACCTTCACCAACAAAGCCGCGGGCGAGATGAAGTCGCGCCTGTCCGAGCTGGCGGGTCCCGAGGTCACGCGCGACCTGTGGGTAGGCACGTTCCACTCCGTGTGCGCCAAGTTGCTACGCCGCTACTCGGAAGAGGTCGGCCTCAAGCGCAACTTCGTGATCTACGACGACTCCGATCAAAAAGCCGTGCTCACGCGCGTGGTGCGCGAGCTGAACCTTTCCGATCAGGAATACCCGCCCAAGCTGATGGCCTCGCTGATCAGCAAGGAAAAGCGGGAGGGGCGCGGCCCGAGCGAGGTCAAGGGCGACGCGGGCTTCAACGATGCCCTGCCGGACATTTACGTGCGCTATCAAATCGCGCTGCGCCTGGCCAACGCGGTCGACTTCGACGACCTCTTGTACCTAATGGCGCTGATCGCCGAAAACCCCAACAGCCCGGGCGGGGAAGAGCTGCGCAATCGCTTCATCCACGTGCTGGTGGATGAGTTCCAGGACACGAACCTGATTCAGTATCGCTTGATCCGAGCGCTCAGCGCGCGGCGCCGCAACCTGTGTGTGGTCGGTGACGACGACCAGTCGATTTATCGCTGGCGCGGCGCCGACGTACGGCTGATCCGCAGCTTCCGCCGGGATTTTTCGGACGCGGTGGTGATCAAGCTCGAACAGAACTACCGCTCCACCGGCCACATCGTGAAAGCCGCGCTGGGCGTGATCGAAGCCGCCGACGTGCGCGAGCCGAAGAAGCTCTGGACCGATCAAGCGCCCGGCGAAAAAGTGAAAGTGCGCCTGGTGAAGGACGAGCGCGAAGAAGCTTCGTTCGTGGTGCGCACGATAAAATCCGAGATGGCCCGCGGCGTAGCCGCCGATCAGATGGCCGTCTTTTACCGCGTGCACGCGCAATCGCGCACGCTGGAAGAGGCCTTCCGCGCCGCCAACCAGCCGTACAAGATCGTGGGCGGCATGAAGTTCTTCGACCGCGCCGAGGTCAAAGATCTGTTGTCTTATCTGCGGCTGATCGACAACCCGATGAGCGACACCGATCTGGTGCGCGTGATCAACGTGCCGCCGCGCGGCATCGGCAACAAGACCGTCGAACATCTGCTCAACTCCGCCTCCGAGCGCTCGATGAGCGCGTACGACGCCATCGACCACGTGTCCCGCGATCAAGAGCTGGGCAGCGCGGGCCGCAAGAAGATCGCGGCCTTCAAGGCATTGCTGGAAGGCCTGCGCGCAGAAGCCGGCAAGCTCTCGCCGCACGCGCTGGCCGGCCGCGTGCTCGAGGCCACCGGCTATCGCGATCTACTAGTCAAAGACGACACCGCCGAGAGCGACGCACGCCTCGGCAACTTGGAAGAAATGGTCGGCTCGATCGCCGACTACGAACGAGAGCTCGGCAGCGAAGAAGAGGCCACGCTGTCCGGCTATCTGGAACGCGTGTCCTTGGTGAACGCGACCGACGCGCTCGAGGGCGCCGCCACCGTCTCGCTGATGACCGTGCACAGCGCCAAGGGTCTGGAGTTTCGCAGCGTGTTCATCACGGGCATGGAAGAAGAGATTTTTCCGTACAGCCGCGTCAGCCACGAAGAGCCCGAAGAGATCGACGAAGAGCGCCGCCTGGCCTACGTCGCCATCACCCGCGCCCGCGAACGCCTGTGGATCGTGCACGCCGGCATGCGCACCCTGTTCGGCAAGACCCGCTATTCTTCCCCCAGTCGCTTCCTGCGTGATTTGCCGGAAGAGACCGTGCAACGCGAAGGCAGCGGCTGGTCCGCGGCCCCCTACTCCACGCCCTACCAAGCACCGCGCGCCGTCTCACTGCCCGTCGGCACACGCGTCGTCGAACGCGAGGCGGACGACAGCCAAGTCGGCGAAGGCATCCAGGTGCGCCCCGGCTCGATCGTCCGCCACAAGCAATTCGGCGAAGGCATCGTCGAAAAAGTCGAATTCGGCAGCATGCCCACCGTGGTCGCAAAATTCAAAGATCACGGCACGCGTCGCATCCACGCGAAGTTCCTCGAGTACGAATGAACCTTCTCTCGAACGTACGCTTGAACGATCGCGCGTAACGCTCCGCGCGCGCTTCGGCCTGTGCAGCCCGTCGACTAGCATCCGCCCTGCCGACAATATCCGCATATACCGACCAGCCCCATTATCCCCGAATCGCGCCAGCGCCCGTCAATTTCGGTAGACGCGTCGCGGCTTAGGTTGCGGCGGCCGGGTAGCTCAAATACAAGTTGGGCGGACGGAGAACGTCGGCTCGATCGGACGGACATCGAACGCAATGCGGATTGAAGGACACAACCGCGAATGGAACGCGGGCGATGAGGCCGAACTTGAGCAGATCCTCGCTTTCCGTGACACGGTCGGCGGTGCTCAGTTTTGGCTTAGTCACCCAGAACTTCAGCACCCGTTCGTCGCAATCCGTGTTTCTGGCGGGCTCTGCGACGTCCATTATTTCCCCGAGACAGGGCACCCTGGATTCCGAGCCCTCGCGACATCCCCTGCTACGCACAATCAGACCGTCTCGTTCGTATACGAAGGCTGCGACCCGTCTTCGGGCGAGGACGTGCCAGCAGAATTCGTGTTGTCGTTTTCTTCTGCTGTCACGATCGCGGCGAGTTTCAGCGTAGTTGCCGCATGAGCTGAGTCAGGGGTTGTCTTCAGTCGACGACCTGACTCGGGTTGAGTGTGACGGCGGGTGCCGGTGACCAATTTCTCGTTTCACCGCTCCAGC
>Ga0247774_1002009_pt1 | contig 10175 bp, 17 predicted proteins | sample UWRJL001104B6_FD_179933 | JGI IMG/M metagenome (GOLD analysis project Ga0247774, IMG submission 179933) | Plant litter microbial communities from Arlington Agricultural Research Station in Wisconsin, United States - UWRJ-L001-104B-6 | ecosystem: Environmental > Terrestrial > Plant litter >... | reverse complement strand
GTCCCGAGTACAGAAGTCGCATATAACCATGTCCAGGAAGCGGGGCACCAAAGAACACAGGTGCCCACACTTCCCGTACACAGTTACAGCTCTAGGACTTCTTGACCTTGGCATCGTACTTGTGAAGCTTAATGAGGTCCCAACCGGCCCCCGTCTTCACAGTTCGCATGATGAGCGGCATACCCTTCTCACCATACTTCTCCAGAATCCCACCGCTCCAAAGAGCGTAGAGAGTAGGAACGGTCGACTGTCCGCCGATGTTCAGAACAAACGGCGTACCATCTTCCGTTTCCGTACGGAGAAGGGCGTAGTAGGGAAACGCTCCTTCTTTCAAGTACTGTTCACTGGTCTTGTTCCACTGGATTGCGTCGTGCTTGGCGTAGAAAGGAATGTCGATGTATTCCTCTCCGGAGATAGTCCCGGCATTAGCCGCTTCGAAAATGGCGTCCTCGTCGCCACCTGCGGCTGCCGCGAGAATCCCGTCCGCGATAGACACCGACGCCGACAGAGCGTCCTGAGTGGCGACTCCAGCGAGATCATCGATCATCGCCTGGAACGCTGGCGGGAGGTTTGCCGGGAGGGATACTGCTGTGGTGGTCATGATCACCTTTCCGGGTCGCTGCTGGTCTGTCCAAGGGTACGCCCTCGAACACGTGTTCGGTACCCTCGTGGGTCACCGGCCCCCTTCGGACCGGCTGGACCACCTACTCTACCAGACCCAGTCATGGTATGCTAGTAGCACGGAATAGAGCGGAATCGAGAGGAATTGATAATGCCCTACGACAGCACGTCAGATAACTCTAAGATCAACGTTTCACAAAGTACCAACAATACTATCGATCGCGCTCACCTGGAGTTCATGGCAAAATTGCATACGAAGATTTCCAAGCGAGATTTTATCGCTAGGCTTGTCGAGGTGGGATTGCAGCATGAAAACGAGCTGATCGCGCTTTTTCCGGAGGGGGAGAAAATCCCCGCGTAAATACCTGAGAAAAGGGTCTGCATAAAGTGCAGGCCCTTTTCTTTTTGGCCATCGATTCGAACATATGTTCGATAGTGCGATATACTGATCATTGGGGACCCTTCCGGGGGTTAGGGGATGGGCACCGTCCGATGATTTGCCCAGTCATCGGGCGGTGCCATTCTGTTAAGGGGCACATATTGCTGCAAATGACAAGCTACATACGAACATGGGTAACCCCCGCAAAACTAAAGATGTTTGGGTGGCAGATTAAGTCAGAGCTTAAAAGGCTTAGCAATGACGAGCTAACTGACGCCGCCGAAGTGTTGACAATCCTATCCGGAATGGTAACTGACGAAATGAAGACACGCTAATGGTGGAAACACTCACGGAACTAAGCGATGCAGGGCGACGTTGCTCCGACGCTGTTCGAATGCACATCGCGGCCGGTGGTGTCGGTCGCTACATTGCTGTCAAACTTACCGATGGCAGTAACGACGGTAATCTGTACGACACTCGCGCAGACGCTATTCGGCATCAACTTCACGAGACGCAATGTATGTACGTGAAGATCCCGGCGGACGACATGCCACCCGAGCACGCTACACGACTTCTTGTCCTTTCTCGTAAGGTCTATGACGCGGGAGCGCATTTTACTGACCCGGACGGGCCGGAAATGTTTGTTCCTTTGTCGACCGATTCTGTAGACGCAATGATTCGTGACTTGGGCAAAGTGCAGGTGAGTCGTCGTGGCCGCTGACCTGGATTTTTCCGCACCGGCTATTACCGCACCATCTGTTGACGAATCAAGTCCCGAAGCGGAATGGATAGACCCCGAAGCTTCGGAGGAAATTCCCGATGGTCCCAGTTGTGGAACGTGCGGCAAAGTAATTATCCGGGAGCCTGGCAAGCGTGGCCGCATGCCAAAGTATCACCCGGAATGCAGACCTTCCGCTAAAAAGACTACGCGCAGGAAGACCACTAAAAAGCAAGTTGGTGTTCCTGATTACGAAGAGGGTTTGAACGCGGTCTTTCAGATGGTGTCGTGGGGACTGACCATGGCCGGGGACCGTAATGAAATGGTTCTTGCGGACGGTCTAGCCGTTGCAGAACATGGCCCTAATATCGCAGGAGCACTTAATCAACTCGCTCAGGAGAAACCCGAAGTTGCTGCGGTGCTGGATAAGGTGCTAGCGGCCGGTCCGTATGGTTTGGTCGTTGCCGCTGTGTCGCCTCTGATCATGCAGATCTCTGCTAACCATGGCGTTAAGGTCCCCGGCATGAAGGACGCTAAGTCGTACGTTCGTCAGTTCGTTCCCCAGCGGCCGGAGAATGCGGCGGCATGAAACAAGACGTAGTTCTGCCACGCGTTAAGCACATCTCTAGGAAGGACTTCCTAGAGAGCCATTGGCGTTACAAGCCAGGGCAGCATGTGACGTTCATTGCGCCTACGCAAAATGGTAAGACTACGATGATATTCGATCTGCTCGCACATACCACTTTCCCCAAGGGCGTACATCCTCCTATTGTGCTGGTCATTAAACCCAAAGATCCTCTGGTGGCCAAAAAGATTAAAGCCATGAAGTACCGGAAAGTGCAATCATGGCCAGCGGTTAAATCGCCATGGAATCCTAACCCGGCTGGTTATGCTTTGTGGCCTAAGCACACCTTCGACCCCGATGTAGATGACGAAATGCACAAGCGGATTATGCGTACCGCATTGCGTCACACTTACAAGAAGGGGAACACAACAATAGTCGCTGACGAGACCTACGGATTGGTGGAAGACCTTGGACTCGGAAAAGATATCACTCGAATCCATACCCGTGGGGCTGCCATGGGAACAGGTCTTTGGATTGCAACACAGAAGCCGACCCATATTGGACGCTGGGCTTATGGCCAGGCTGAGCATCTGTTTGTAGGCTTCGACCCCGATCAGCAATCCCGCGAGCGTTTCGGAGAGATCGGGGGTGTAGATCCAAAGCTGGTTCAACGTGAAGCGGCATTGTTGAAGAAATTCGAGTGGCTTTACTTTCGGCGGACAGACCGCGTTCTTTGTGTAATTGAATCTGAATAAGGAGATCTTTGATGCCTACGGCTACCAAGCCCAATCAGCAGTCGCACGGAAAAGCTGCTGCTGCTCCGCCCGCGCGGGCATTTCGTGTCGGCGTCCAGTCGCATGAAGAGAATAACTATGACCAGTCTGCGACAATGACGACGTCTACTGTCGATCTGCCAGTGTTCGAAATCCCGCCGCAGGGTTTTCTCCAGGGCATTTACATGCTTGTGCAGTGCACCACTGCTGCGAATGCTGCAACGACCGCTTTTCTTGCCGACCCGAGTGATGCACCGTTCTCCGTCATTGACACGATTCAACTTGAGGACACGAACTCCAAGCCCATTCTTGGGCCTTTTAATGGTTACGATCTGTACCTGATCAATAAGTACGGCGGATACTCCTTTGGTATCGACCCGAAGGATTCCCCTATCTATTCAACGACGGTCGGCTCTGGTGGTACCGGCGGTAGCTTCGCATTTGTGCTTCGCCTTCCTGTAGAGCTTGTTTCTCGCGACGCGCTTGGCGCTCTGCCGAACAAGTCGGGAACGAACAAGTTCCGCATCCGTACTCGTCTCGCCGCTTCTACTCGCGTCTATGCGACGTCGCCTACCACGCTCGGAACCGTTCGTGTTCGGTACACTCCCGAGAACTGGTGGGAGCCCGACATGATGGATCTAAAGGGTCGTCCGCTCGCACAGAACCCGCCCGCCGTGCAGTCCACGCAGTACTGGGCGAAGGGTGTGTACGTCGTTAACAGCGGCGATAACCGTATTCAGTTGCAGCAGGGTCTTGGTTACCTTATTCGTAACCTCATCTTTGTGAACCGCACAACCGCCGATCTGCGCACTGCTGCTCAGGATGCGTTTTGGCCCTCTCCTGCGACCATCCAGTTTGAGGCCAACGTACTTTTCGATCGTCTTGTGGAACTGTGGCAGGACCGTCTTTACAGGCTTTGGAACCTCAATGTCGCGGTCGCTACGTCCGACGTCGCTGCTGCAACTGGTGGAGGGGGAAGGGATTACTGTGTCTACCCGCTTCCGTTCAATGTCGACTTCGGACTTCAGCCCGGGGCCGAAACTCGGCGTGGATATCTCGCTACTGCAGACGCTTCCCGCCTTGAATTCCGGGGCAACTTTGGTGGCGCGACCAACTTCCAAGTTCTTGCCAACTACGTCGCTCCCGCAAGAGGTGACGACGCAACCATCACTTCCTGAGACCATGACAGAACCGGTTTCTTTTAATGATGACTGCGGTTGCGCTAAGCGACAGGCAGCATTGAACGCCGCTATTCCCGGTTTGGGTGACGCGGTAAAGGTCGTGGCCGATCCGGTCGCTGACGTCATTGGATACAGAAGGGTAAGAAAAATGCCGGAAATCCTTAAGCCTGACATGAAGTCACTCGTCTGGCTCGCTATTGGCACTCTCGTTGTGGCCCGTTTCGTTCGGCTGTAATCATGACTCCGAACGCCAAGCTACTTCTCGGTGTCGCTATCGGGTATTTCCTCGTACCCAAAGCGGTCCTAATGTTCTGGGACGTCGTAGGGAATAGGGGCAAGTAGTGGCTACTAAAACCGTGAGCGGTGCGGCAGTTGCTGTTATGGCTGTTGGTGGGGTCGCTGTTTGGAGCGGACTAAATAATGTCGCGTTCCTTGACGCGGTTAGGTCACTTGCAAAAGGCCAGGCTCCCAAGCCAAATCGCAAGCCTGCCTTTCAGCCTCTATCCGGTGACTCGGCTGGAAATCCGGGAGGTAACCCATCTGGTAGCGCCATTGTTGCCGAGGCTGCCAAGTGGAAAGGAACGAAATACGTTTACGGCGGCTGTCACGGCTGCACGCAATGCAAGCCAGGGCAGGGTGTTGACTGTTCTTCTTACGTGACATGGGTAATGAAAGCCGTCGGCTGCTACAAGGGTAAATGCTCGATGGTAGCTGGATCTTCTATGCTCGCATGGGGAAAGAAAATCCCCGAATCGAGTGTGCAAGCGGGTGACGTAGTTTTGTGGGTCGGTGCGCATTGCGGAATTGTGTCCGATCCATCTAAGAAACTGATGTGGGTTGCTCCGCACACCGGTGATGTCGTAAAGAACAGTACATACGATTTCTCGATGAACGGTCATCCGAAGGTCTTCCTTCGACCGCCGTGCGTAGCCGCTAGTAACCTAAAGAGTGGCGACGATAATAGTAATTCCATTGTGGTGAATAACTAATGGCGCAAACTACAGGACCCATTCTCGCCGTTGGTGGAATCACTATGTTTAACCAGACTGTGCTGAATAATAAAGAGATTGATTGGCGAGTCCCTATAGCGACCGGTTTTCTTGCTGGTGGATTCGCTCTATTTGAGCGTGGCAATGCGCAGATGGCGAAGGGCGTAGCATGGATCGCTCTCCTAACGGTTCTACTCGCGCGAGTAGATCCTAAGGTGCCTTCACCAGCCGAATCACTATTGAAGTATTGGAACGACGGAGGTAAAAAGTGAACGCTGTACAGAAGTTCCTTGGCGGGATTATCGCTATTGGAATGGTGACGACTCTTATCCTGCCGAAGCGGCAGACTCCGCAGGTGATCGGTGCTGTTACTCAGTTCACGCGGGGGACCTTGTCTACTGCAATGGGCACTGGGAAGAAGGTCTAACCATGACTGACGACCTCAAGAAGTATGTAGTCATGGGAGCGGGAATTGCCATCGGTTTTGTCCTCGTTAGTTTGGCGGCTGGCGCAGTCGGCAAGAATATGAGGTTTTAATGGGACTCACCGGCGCTTGGAAGAATAGTCCCGCCGCTACACAGGGAGAAAAGTCACGTACTTTTGTACCTCGGGACAACTGGGGTGAAGGGTCCGACCCTAGGCACTTGCAGACCACACCGCATTCTCAGTGGTCTGATATGCCTTATCAGGATCCGACTACGCCTAGGTTTCAGGAGGAAGTTCCTTCGGAAATCGAGGATCAGTACGACGTTAGTCGTATTCCTAAGACGCTTACTTCGCCTCTTGACGGTGAGCCTAAAGGACACGATGGTATTGCTACTGCTCCTTGGGGTGTAGGTCCGTGGCGTTCACAGGAAACTAATAACGTCGCGCGTTCGCAGGATAAAGGTATGCCGCGTTTCTTTCAGACGCGGGAAACTGTCATGCGTTCGATTACACAGACTTACGATCGTCAGCGACGTCAGTCCTTGCCGTGGAAGACTGGAGATAACCCCTCACCCGGTCAAGCATTGCGTGCACTACGAGGGGATAACGCTCTCGATGTAAACAACCCCGGTAATCCCGAGACTAATTTCTCTGGTAACTATCGGCGACAGGGTTGGGAACAGGTTGCGTACACAACTCGATGGATGCCACGTCGGGGTTTGACACATACTCGGCGTATGCTTCATCTGAATCTAGCTGCTATCGCCACTCCTAGCGTTGCTCCTGCCGGTGATGCGTACAGCGTTTATACATCACCATTTGATGGCCGTACGACTGATATGGCTGTTGGACGAACGAAGGGCATGCAACGGCGGGAACCGCGTCCATGGGATGAGGATACAATTACGGACGGCACTGACGAGACTAATGATTCATGGCAATACGGGGGATGGTAATGCCAGACACAATTAAGGTACCTGGCATCGGTCCCTTGGAAAAGAAGTATGCCTATATAGGTATCGCTGGTGTTGCCGGTTTTGTTGGTTACGCTTATTGGCGAAATCGACAGTCGGCACCCGTTGAAGACACCGGGGAAGGGGTAGACACAACCGCCCTCGATGATGCGAATGCTGCCGCTAGTGATTGGGGGTATGCGTACGGCGATTCTGGTGACGGTGGTTATGCATATGGCGGGGGTTCGCCTATTTATCAGAGTCCAATTAATGGCAACTACCCGACGCCTACAGGTGGGGCTCCTTCGTCCGATCCGCAATGGGCGCAAGAGGCCGTTGAGTGGCTTGAAAATGTGGGGGTAGAAAGGCAGGCGGCTAGTCACGCGATAAGTACGTTTCTAGCTGACTTGTGTCTTACCGGTTCCGAAGCTGATTACGTTCGGCAGGCTAAAGCTGGTTTGGGCGATCCTCCGCAAACGCATCATAATATTCAGATCTGTACTACCACGCCGCCGCCAAGCACGGGTACTAATGCAGCTTTGTCGGCACCACAAGGTTTGCATGTTACTTCAACGAGCAAGACCAGCGTTAATTTGGCCTGGTTCGCTGATGCGGAAAACCCGCCTTACATCCGTGTGTACCGTCGTGGTGTGTCTACCAATATTAAGCAGATTCCAGGTAACTCAACGACTGTTACAATCACTGGATTGAAAGCTAACACTAAGTACTATTTCCATCTGCGAGCGTCGGATGGGACGAAGTACGGACCGTCCAGTAATGAAGTTTCCGGCACCACTAAGAAGTAGGTAAATATGACTGTTTTGAAGCCAGAGGGCAGCCTTGTCGCTTCGCTTGCGACTATGACGGCTGTCTACGCGGTCTATCAGTACGGGGTTCCTTCGGTCGCTGATGTGCGGACGGCTGAGCCGGGTAACAAGGACATCGACGGTTCAGAGCGAGCAGCCGCATGGATGGCTGCCGGTATTGTCGCTGGCGTTTCGCTTATCGCCAAGGATCCTACGATCTTCATTCTCGGCGGTGCCACTGTCATTGGAATTTCCTGGTGGACTCGTCATGCGAACATGGTCAATCCTGAGACGGGTAAAGCGGTTGCGGATTTCACGCGTCCGAGTAGCGCCGTCGATGCGCAGGCAGAAGAGGATGCGACCGTTTATGACATGGGATCATACGAAACGAGTGCGTAAATGGCTCAGGTAAGCCCGGAATGCGTGGCGGGTTACGCGGCTGCTGCGGGATTCACCGGTAATGACATCATCACAGCAGTAGCTGTGGCGAAACATGAAAGTGGATTCCGCAGCGACGCCGCTAATTCGTGCTGCGTAGGTCTATGGCAGATCAACGTTAAAGCGCATAAAGAATATACTTCTGACCAGATGAAAAACCCGATGGCTAACGCGCAAGCCGCATATAAGATTTTTAAGGCGGCTGGTGGTTGGTGTACTTCCGGGAGCGCGAGTTCGCATACCTGCAATCCCTGGCAGGCGTACGGCTCTAATCAACCGGGGGATTCATGGGCATCCGCCTTGAAAACAGGTCAGGATGCTTACGCTAAAATTCTAGCGGCTGGTATCGGATCGGATATTCTGTCGGGTAAATCTTCTACCGACGCACAGAAGAAATTGCAGGAAAAAGGGCTTGACTGTGTAGGTATGGATATTCTTGGCGGTAGTGGTATCGGTAACCCGCTGGATGCCGCCGGGGCTTTTGTCTCCGCCTTCAATCGTATGGGTAAATGGATAACAGATCCCGACAATCTCATGCGCATCTTTAAGGTAGCCGCCGGAGGCGCGATCATTCTTGTCGGTGCCGCCGCACTTATGGACAAAGAAATCAAGACAGTCGTCGGGGCCACTCCTGTGGGCAAAATAGCGAAGGTCGTAAAATGAGTTATCCATACAGCGCCGATCACCCCAACACTGGCGCCCCAGGTGAAACACAATCAACTCCGGAACTACCGGAGGTCTTTCAAGAATCCCCGGCTATGGACGTCAAAGGGGAAGTAGAAGTAGTCAACGTCGTACGGACGTTGCAGCTACCTTCACGCCATGGAGTGAGCAGTAACTACAATATGACGGAGAATGTACCCCTCGCATTGTTCGGAGCTAATAAGCGTCGTCGGCGTGCTTTGGTGATAGGTCTCGCTCCAACAGGTTCAACGTCGCGTGGTTTTTATGTCGGCCAACAGGATTCGGTTGCTTCACGATATTCTGCTCTTTGGCCTTATAATGTACCTCTCCTTTTGGAGAATACAGAGCAAGTTTATGTAATGCCCGATGGTACAGGATTGGCCGCTGGACATCTGGTCTCTGTTATCGGTGAAGACTGGGCTGACTAATGCGGCAACGACTACAGGACACAAAACGGATTACGCTAGATGGCAGTGGAAACGCTAGCGTAATCTTCGGTCCTGGCCGTCCTAATGAACTGTGGACCGTTAACCGGGTATCCTGCGGAGTGTCTACTAAAGTCCTTGAGGCTCAGTTCAAGCTTTATCGCGGGAACGTAGGGCCCGGTAGTTTTATCTCAGGAAGCGTCAGCGGATCCACAGGCGACACAGACGACGGATTGAACGAAGTACTTAACGCAGGGGAATACTTGACCGCCCAGTGGACTGGTGGCGATGTAGGAGCTACAGCCACCGTAACTTATTGGGGGGACATTGACGTTTAATAATCCCATTGCGGCTTTGAGTGGAGCACTCACTTTCCCATCCATTCACTCCCCCGATTACACAACGTCGGGCGGGTCGACCGGGTGGACTATCAACCGCGATGGAACCGCCTCTTTTAACACGCTTGGCGGATCGGTACAGATCACTAACACTGGTGTGTTCTTTTACGTCCCTACCGCCGGTATCGGTAACTTGTTCATGTCTCTATCAAACGCGGACGGAGTCGATCCATACGGGAACAGCTATCACAAAGGCATGTTCATTAATCAGCATCAGGGATGGTTTACCAGTGATGCTGGGCATAGCGTCGTCATAAATCCAGATGGATCAACCGGCCCCCAATTGCTATTCTTCCCTTCCGGATTTAACGCGATAATGCACATGCTGGTTGAGGGACCCGCAAATCGACTGCTATTTGAACCTCTTGCCAGCAGTAACGCCGCTGTAGAATTCAATGGTCCCGTTATCGCGACAGGAGGGATTGAAGGAGAATACACGCAACAAGGCGCTACCCCTCCACTCAACGCGACAGGAATTTATACTGAGTACCTTACAGCTTCATGGGCACCTGTAACGATCGTATGTCCTCCTTCCGAGACTGTTCATGTAACTATGCAATTGCGTGGTCACAATCAAGGAACAGTTAACGCGTCTGTAGGACTAGGATTTAATGTGAAGCAGGGAGCGACGGTTCTATTTACTCCCACGAATGGTAACATCAGTCAAAACGGTCCGTACATTAACAACGATGGTGTGTCCGCTCGATTGAACGACGGGAACACCAATATGACTATGGTCGTCGGGAATAGCATTCTCGCTGGTCGGAATGGACAGACTCTGACATTTACTCCTATGTGGCGTACTAGCGCTAGTGGTAC
>Ga0247774_1002008_pt1 | contig 10178 bp, 7 predicted proteins | sample UWRJL001104B6_FD_179933 | JGI IMG/M metagenome (GOLD analysis project Ga0247774, IMG submission 179933) | Plant litter microbial communities from Arlington Agricultural Research Station in Wisconsin, United States - UWRJ-L001-104B-6 | ecosystem: Environmental > Terrestrial > Plant litter >... | reverse complement strand
GAAACGGAGCACGCACGGCCTGCACAGCTTGGCTTTGACTGGTGGCGACAGGTTCGACAAAAGCGTGCTGTCGGCCTACCGCAACCACATGGCTTCATGGGTATTTCAATTTGGCCCTCAATTTTTCCATCAATGTGGTCGGTCCCCACATCATCCATGGGAGAGGGATGGACGACGCGACTCGATAAAACCCCGGAATCCTCAAGCGTCAATCCTCAGGAAGAGGAAAAACAAAAACGTGTTTGGTGAACTGACTTCCCAATATCGTAACTGCCTACTTTCTTACTTTACGAATGGCATCTCGCGGCACCTTTGCAAAAAGAGCCATGTCCTGCATTCTTCTTACCGTCGATGCTCGTGGAAATAGAATGCCTTCCGCACTGCCGCCGCGTATCTGCCGGCAAGCCATGCAACGGAGGAGGGGAATCAGGCGGCAATGGCGAGCTAGCCCATCACCGCCACCTCCTCGTAAATACACTCCGGATCCGCTCGGCCTCCGAGCCAGTGGCCGCCTCTTCAGTGGTTTTTTGGGATGCCATGCGCAATTTGCAAAGCGGCGGTCTCCACTTTGTTTTTGCTACATGGCTCTACTGACAACATCAAATCTGCGAGTATGCTGTGTTGGTGGTTTGGCTTGTCAATTAAGACGGCAAGATGGCCGGGGTTTTCAGGAGGAAGGCGTGATGAAACGTGATCATTCATTCATGGTAATCATCAACCTGGCGACTCTACATGGCACTTTTTCTTCTCACAAAATGGGTATTGATGTGTTTTTATTTTATTTACGTAGCCTATGGATGATGTTGGTCATGCAACTACGAATGCACCGCCATCTGCGGTCTGGTAGCATCTAATACTCCACCAACCAACAAACCACCTCTGGTCTTGAATGCGATTTATGCAGGCTGAGACGATGCCTGCACAGCCGCCTCCAGCCTCTCGGTAGCCTTCTCCAACTTTTCTTTAGCCTTGCCCGTCAGCGCTGCGTACCACCGCAGGAGAAGAGCCGCCTGCCCGTGTTCTTCTTCGGTGGGTTCCATAGGGCGACCCTTGATCTGCGGTGGCTCGCTGGGATGCGCTCGTTCGTAGAGCGCCCACGCCGACTCCTCGGCCGACATAAGTCCGAAACCGTCTTTCTGGACGCCAAAAACTTGGAACCCTTGTAAGAGCATGACGTCGCCGGCTTGCACTTCGGGAAGTGCTTGCTTGTGGGGTCGGTATATGTGAACGATGGTAGCCTGTAATGGCGCTTCGGATTGATCCGTGATGGTCACGTCCAGCCGGTAGTTTCTACTTCCTTTCTTATGACGTTTCGCATCCTCGGGCTTCTTGATGGCAACTCCTAGCACGTTGACCTTCTGGTTGGTATGGCTACGAAGCGACCTGAGCGCTATAAGGTCGAGCCCCAGGAGCTTCTCGTTAAGGCGCGCTTTTAGGGCTGCGGCTGACGTCTTTTCTTCCACGGTAACTGTGTTCGTCCGCACTGATGGTTTCAAGCCTGCAACCTTATTCGGGGGAGGAGTATTGAGGCTGGCTTTAGCGAGGATGATACTAGTATCTTCCTCGGGGTCAGGGCTCCTGCTCATCATGGCGTTTCGGGTCCTGGCTCGAGTCGTTGGGGTTTCCAAGCCCTTTGCTCCCGGAGATCGGGTAGAGCGAGGGGCTCGTGCAAGCAGAAGGCTTGATTCTTCGAAGCTGGCGTCCGATCTATCAGATGGCTTGCGACGGTGACCTTTACTCCTAAGTGATTTCACAGTAATGCCCGCTTCATCTTGTGCCGCCGGCTCGCTGGTGCGCGGAGGCGGCAAAGATGGCTCTTCCTCAGCCGGGGTCTCATGTCGCTTGCTGCGTCTAGTAGCCACACCCTTGCGAGTTTCTCGTTTCGAAGCAGAGCTAGGCTGTGCCGTCGCCGTCCGTTCTAGTTCATCTATAGGTTCCTCCAATAGCTGCGAGCCGAAAATACTTGTTGTGACTTGCGTAGGGCCAGGTGTAGGCAGTTGCTCAAGGTCGTTGCCGTCATGAGAAGTCCCATCCACGCCGACTTGGGCCGTTGGCGTCTCGACGGTGCGGAGGCCTGGGGCTTCCATCTGCTGCGTAAGCGGAGGTGATGCCATACCCCGCGCACCATCATCTCGAGAGTCCTCCAAAACCCGTGGGTGTTTGTCGCCTAGAGGTTCGGCAGCAGCCTCAGAGCCTTCGGTCGGTTGAACGTCCTGGGCAACTTTTTGTGATGCAGTCACGGATTCCTCCTGATACTGATGCTGCACGTCGGCCTGCAATTGCTCGTCGAGCATTGAGGAATCCAACTCCGGGACCTCCTTTTTGTCTTCTTCTGTGTTTCCTTCATGTTCGAAAGCATCTTGGTTCATTTCTAGATCAACCCCATGTTTGGTCTCTTCCGTCGCTTGAATTTGAGACTTGAGATCTTCGCTAGTCTCCTTAGGGACCGTATCTGCCTCCATCACCTTCGTGACGGTGGGCTGCACAGACATGGCTGGAGGCTTGGGGTCCTCGATGGTCATTTGGGGCGCTGCGTCTATCTCCATCTCAGTCTCCTGCACGGCGACGGCTTCTTCCTGTAGCTTGTCCTCATGAGGAATCTTGGCATCCGATTGTGGCGGTGCAGTATCAGCAACCGACACGCCCTGCATTACTGCAGCTGGCCCAGCAGGCAGCTGGCTAGAGTTTGACGGTGGCTCTACCTCACGGCGAGCGTCTTGCGAGACAACTGGCTGGGGGTAAGACCCGGGGTGCAGGGATGGGGGCATGTCGGGCACTGCACGGCCAGGAGGAGGGAATGGCGCTGAGATGTTGGCCTCTTGGGCGGGATCTTGTTTCACAGACTCCAAAGCTGGCTTTCGTTCAGCTTGCTGTGGCGCGGCCTTCGGGGGCGCTGTATCTTCCTCATCTTCGGAGTCAGATAGCAGGGAAATAAATATTGGCGAAGCTTGTCGGACTGGAACCATCTGATGATGCGGTGGTGGGACGTCCTCATCTTCTTCCATTTCGGAATATTCCTCTTCATCATATGACTCTTCTTCCTCCTCCTCCTCCTCCTCCTCATCATCATCATCTTCTTCTTCTTCTTCGTACTGAACACTAGCTTCCTCTTCAACGCCATACAACTCGTCCTCTTCAATGACCTCGCCATCCATCTCAACGCCAACCCCGTCTTCGCTGGTGGATTCACCCTCTTGATCATCTTGTACATCCGCATAATTTCGGGTATCGTAATCACCGCCTTCGGACTCGTTCTCCTCGAGTACACTGGCGTCGACTCTTTCCTCTTCCCCTACCCCCTCGTCATCGCCTTCGACGCTGGCCTCATCGAATTCGCCTTCAGCATCTTCCTGCCGAGGTGAAACGCCTTGTGCCTCCTTATTGAGGCTGACGTCATCAACCTCCATGTCATCGACGTCCTCATCTGATTCTCCTTCCTCATGCTCATAATCGTCCAGATTCTCGTCGACTAGTTCCTTTGCAGCTGGGCCAAACTGTTGGTGGGCCACATGCTCCTCAACTGCAACCTCTTGTGACTCATGTGGTACGTGGGCTTGATTCTCCACTCCAGTTTCAGCAACCACTGATATCCTTTTTTCGAGCTGGAAGGGCCCATCAGCTTCCACGACTTCTTCCTCAGAATCATACTCGGATGCGGAGGAGGATAACGTAAAGGGCTCTGCCTCGGTTCCTTGACCATCGACAGGAGGTATTTCAGGCACTGAAGCCTCAGTATCGGCGATGGCTTGCTGTGCTACCCCCGAGGCCAATGTAGGCTCTACGCCGTCATAAATCGCCGCCTGTACTTCAGGTCCAGAAACGCCCATCCCGTCATCCGCCTGCAAATGGGCGTAGATCGAAACTTGGTGATAGGGCGATGCCGTAGCAAGCTGGGAAGGCTGAGACTGGCCTGCAAATGTGGGAGGTTCTTCCATCTGTCGTTCTGCGTAGCTAAAGCTTGCCGGTTCAGCCGCAGCGGCAGATACGTGCTCTCCCTGAGCCGAGATGTAAGATTGGTTGGAGTTCCCAACCTCGAATAGTGCCCCCGCCTCGGTTTCACGAGGATAACTTGCAATTGGGAATTCGGGAGTTTGATCTCCATATGGAGCGCCTCCAGGGTCCGGGAGAGGTAACCTATCCGACATCGGTACCGCTGGCGGTGCTTGCGATGCAAAAGGGATTAAATCTGTGTGGTTTGTGGCAAAGGCAAGAATGGGGCTTGTTGCTGACAGGCCAAAGCGCGGCCCCCCCTCAACTGCTTGTGACGAGCTGCCAAAAACAGGGCCCGCTGCAAGTGGTGAAGCAGCCTGGTCTACTCCTGGGGGTGACTGGAGAGTCCCAAATTCCTGTGTGGTGCTGGGGGGAACGGGAACGCCATTCTGGCCCTGCCTTGTCAACTGTGCTGGTGTCTCGTCGGCCCTCATATCTACCTGACCAGTAGTTGGTTCCGGAGTCGGTTCTCGTTCCGGGCTGCGGGATCGACTGCTATACCTCCACGCGTTGCTGGCTCTTCCAAACTTTGCTCGCTTCCGCCCCCCAGTATCGGCTTCATCTTCTTCTGCAAAGATATCGAACCCATCTTCGAAGAGAGACCCGTATGATATCCGCGCTCGTTTCAAGAAAGCCGGCGACTTGTATTCGATCTCCTCGTTAGCAATGTCGGTCACCCTTGTGGCTGAGGGAAGCGCCCGCTCGGGCGTGACGTCTCGTGGTAGAGGACTTTCTTCTATCACTTCGCTAGGGAACGCGCGATCGGTGTCTGGCTCTGCCAGCAGCGCGTCGGTGCCGCTGACATCTATCACCTTGGTGGACTGGGACTCTGCATAGTGGACCTGGGACGAGTTAGAACTTCAAGCGCGCCATGGTGAAGTAGAGATGAATGTACCTGAATGAGGACCCGAGATGTGAACTTGAGCTGCCAAAACGAGTCGGATGGATTCGCTCGCTTCAGAACCTTGTGGGCCTCCCATTCAGCACCGTCCAAACTCAGCAGGACTTCGTCGCCACTTGCCACATCCGCATCGACAATTGGCTTCGCGCACGCGCCGGCAAAGGTAACGCGTATCTGGCCGTGCTCTCTCCGAAGGAGCGGGTCGCGCTCCGCGATCGTAAAGGCAATCGACCTGGTCACCCTAGAGTAAGGCCAGACAAGTGTGACCTCGCCGTGAACTGCGCGCGTATTCGGCCTCTGCAGGTTCGGGCTGAGATTGTGTATCGTTATGGGGATTGCGGCTTCAAGCTGCGATGGCGTGTTGCCGCCCGCCGTCGCTGCCGTCGCCATTGCGAAATATGAGAGTGCCGCCGAGCTCTTCCTTGCAGGGTGGTGGCTCGTTCGTAGAGAGCGCTAAGGTTCAGCCTGTCAGGCTCGGCGAAATCCATGGACCATGACAAAAATTATTGTTTACGCCCAACACACGCGATGTTTGTCGAAGGGGGCTAGTGCCAGTAGGAAAAATGGAAAATTGCTGGGACGGAGAATTTGAGCTCTGGGGAAGCTCTGGTGCTTGGTCGCTGTTGGTGGGTTCATTGGCGGGACGTTTAGGATTAGGTAGGCGGAGGAATTTTGGGAATGTTCGAAGCGGGAGAGCTAATCCTTGCAGACTTTTGTGAAAATAGCGTTCTGTCAGTGAGGGGCACCATCGAATCATATGGCAAACTACCACCTCTGTGAACAACAATGGCAAGGCTATTTGATTCGACAAACTTCATACCGTGTTTTTATTTACTATTGCAAGCTTTCGCTGAGGGAAAAAGAGGGCTACGGAAATACAGGAAAACACTTGGGAGGAAGCATAAAGTGCAATGTACAATCCGAACAAATTGCCTACCAAGGTGCAATTGAAACAAGCGGTGACAAGTTCTGCACGGCAGAATCTTGTGACTCTGGAAATCTGCCCGACCGCTCCACGTTGAGCTCAGCTCTCGCTGACCAAGGCAATCATCCCCGATCTCACAGCCACCGCCGCCAACATGTCCACCGAGTACAACGATGAAGTCGAGGCAATTAGCTCAATATACGGCGATGGGACAATTGCCGAAGATACGGATGAAGAAGCTAGGACGGTTATTCTCCACCTCCCCGGCGACCATGCGCACTCCTCAGTACGGATGAGATTTCCAGCAACCTACCCAAATGTACCTCCCGAAGTATTGGGGACGTTCAGCTCAGGAGGTGCGTCTCGCGAGGTCACGACACGCGAGCTAGAGCTCTTCCGGCAGGCGGTCGGTGTCGTGTTCCAGCCGGGCATGGTCTGTCTCTACGATGCCATCGAGGATTTTAGGAGCAAGCTGGCAGAGATAGAACCACCATTGGCCGCCGCGGAAGAATCGGCCGAAGAAGTAGAAGAAGGAAGAGGAGGAGGAGGAATGTTGGCAGAAACATCTCAGGGAGTCGGCGTGAATGCGCTGCCAGAGCCGCCATGGACGCTTTCAGATCCCATTACTGAACTTAAATCCACCTTCGTCGCCCGTGTTGCGCCTGTGACGTCGCCGGACCAAGCGACAGGCTTCGTCCAGCACCTGCTCGCGAGCGACCGCAAGGTCCGGCAGGCGACGCACAACATCACGGCATGGCGCATCCGAGGCGAGAACGGGACGGCATTCCAGGACTGCGACGACGATGGGGAGACGGCGGCGGGTAGCCGGCTGCTCCACCTCATGCAAGTCATGGACATATGGGACGCCATGGTAGTAGTGACGCGGTGGTATGGTGGCCAGAAGCTAGGACCTCGGCGGTTCGCCGTCATCAATAACGCGGCGAGGGATGGCTTTCTGAAGGCGGGCCTTGTTAAAGAGCCGGAAAATAAGAAAAAGGGCAAATGATGAGCAACCAATCCGAAACATCTAGATGGCCAAACTCTCCTCTCCGACAACAAGCCTGGTCTCGCCAGAAGTGTTACCTTCTATGGATTGAAGAGCGGGGAAAATGGTCCGTATATTTCAACGCAAAACTATTCTTTGAAACGCAAGGCCTGGCTTCAGCACATGGCGCCTCTACTGTAGAAAAACACATCGGAAAACGCGTACAAGGTGAGAAAACCGGCGTACCAGACCCAGCCACCGATGCAGCCTATAGCAGAGCAAACCTCCTGAACCAAAAACAAAAACAAAAAAAATAATCAATCGAATCGAGCCAACTACTCCGTCTTTTTTCTATATCCGGGAACCCGCTACCGCTATTTTTTAACACGAACTACCGAACCCATTTGACGAAAAGGCATATCCTACACTCAGCCACCTTTTTCGAGAATCAGCTTCAAGATACCCAACGCCCTCACTGACTGCTCATTCGACAGAATCACGGCGCCGGCTCGTGCTGTGGAGAGATAGGATAGCTCGGAGCTCTGTACCATGTTCATGTCGGCCACAAGCTTCCCCGCAACCCCGCAAACGATGCCGGTCGCTTCGAAGGGCAGGTTTGCAAGGTCGAGGAATATAGGCACCCACTCGCCCTCGATGTCGCCCACCACAGAATCGCCAAAGATGCCGAGGAGGGACTTGTCGAGGAGAAGCGACGGCGGGTCGTCCTGTGCTAGCGTGATGGAGATGAAGCGAGGCTGAGACACCAATGCCGACACCATGCCGGTGTACAGCTTCGTGTCTATGCTGTCCAGCCAGCTGTGCCTATAACCATTACCCGTGACCTGCCTGCTCAGAGAAGGACGCTGAGGGATTTCGCTACTCCATTGCGACGTCTCCTTCCCGGCACATTGCACCAGTCGCAGATCGGGGTCGATAACAGGCAGCACGTTTCGCTTCTTCAGCAAGTCGAACGTCCGTGTCTGCAGTTCGGCAACCGTCGACGGCGGCGGCGTGACGGGCGGCGTGTTGCTTCTGCTTGGCCCCTTGGCGTGCGGGTACGAACTTTGGTTGACAAAGCTGGTCTGGTTCTCGGCCAGCTCGAAACCCCGAGCCAAGAGGGCCTGCGTAACGTTCCATCGCGCCTTGCTCGGCACGAGGATAAAGTCGGAATAGTATGTCGTGATGAAGAAGATAGGTATCCCCGCGAGGGCCAGCGGCGATGTCAGCTCCATGACTCGACTAGCGGCGTCCATGCCGGCGCTGATAACGGACAAGATTAGGTACGTGTCCCTCGAGATGGTGATGCTCTTAGCCGAGTCTTTGGGCAGGCCTCTGATGAAAGGCTCGAAGACGTTCTTGGTCCAGGCGCTGTGGCACACGACGGAGCACTCAATCGGAGTGACGCTGACATTCAGGAAGCCATGCTGATTGTCGACTGCGAGACCCCGGAACTCGGGGCTCGGCTCGGCTCCTAGATCCTCTTGACATTGCGTGTGCGGAAGAAGCACTCGCAGTATTGGCTGGAGAAGCGTCGGGTACAGACCGAGAGGGATGTGTATTAGGGAGAAGGTGCCATCCTAGAATTTCCCGTCAGTGAAAGCTTGAGACAATTGACCTTTGCTACGGACTCGTAAAGGCTCTGGGAGCGCCTACGACTTCCCTCCTACCAGAGCCGTCGTCAGACCCTTTCCCCGCCTTAGGCGACAGCAAGGGCGGGGTACGTTGGCTGGAGATTGGCAAAAGGAGCCGCATCCTGCGCTTCCGGTTGGGGCAAGACTTACGAGAAATGATATTTGAGCGTTCATTTTGAAGAAAAATTATATAGGAAACCTCTGCTTTGCCTCTCTGTTCGATTACCTTGTGGCGCCGGTGAGAAATGCTGCTGATGAAGAATGTACACGTAAAAATAGAGGATGACGTCGACGGAATGAATGGTTGACGGAAGGCAATTCGGTAGGTTCAGAGGTAGGCGTGTGACCGCATTCGGCGAGATTAATAGGCTTCAAGGAGGGGTGGAGTAGAGCTAAAGAATAAAAAGAAAAGGCCTGCCGAAGTAGAAACTTAACGCCAGCCAGCAAAACAGAAGACTCTCTCAGGGCTCGGGGAAACGGAATGCGAACTGCTCAATGTGTGGGGACTAGACGAAGACTAAAGGTGGAAAGTATCAATGCGAGGGTGATTATGGGAGTGCAAAATTCGCTCCGTGAAGGACTCGACCATATATCGGAGATCCAAGTCGGCAGCCTCGCTACGGCTGTCCTCGGGCAGCGGCCGAATCGACGCCAGTTCGGGACGTATGGCGTGCAGATTCGGATCGGCTTTGACGGCGATAGGCTGCGGTTATTGATGCCAGTGGGGAAAACGTTGGGACATCGAACGCCTGGTGGCTTTGCAAGAGTCAAGCTGACGTGGGGCGGAATTGGTGCAAGTGGTTGAAGCCCTGCGTTAGGGGCGGGTGGTTGCGATGTAGTAAAAAGGAGCGGAACCAAAGTCAACTCTTTTCAATGTTGAACCTTGAAGTGTCGAGGTTAATCTCATATCCTGCCAAGGGAGGTTCATCTGCCATGATAGTGATAAAACAATACGGATACGCAGGCGAGCAACACCTGCAGATGGGACCCTGAAACGACGCATGTGTGGCGCAAATCGATACCCCGCCGACAATGGTTCTTCAGTGGGAACGGACAATTGGCAGGACTTACATGTCTACCCCCGTACTGTTGGACTGGGGTTGCCAGCCAGTCTTGGAAGTTGTTGCTAGAACCCAAGTCCCATGAGCCCTGACCCTTCAGGGGTTCACTTGTGAGGAGATGGAAAATCTCAAGCCAAGACCGAAAGGAAGTTCAAGATCGGTGGCAGGGTTAGGTAGTGGAGTGGATGGAGATATATATTATACGTCTTCCTCTTCGAGCCAGCAACAGCCCGCATGAGCAGGCTAGCGCAACCCAGTCCAATCAGCCATTGCGGCGCCCCCATGGCCCGCAGCCGCGGCATGCCTCGGGTGATGCAATGCACCTTTGGGGGTTTCGATCCATGATGGATGGACGGGGCACCAAGCAGCGGGGGCGCGTCGGCGGTGGGCCGTGATGCGCGTGCCGAATACATCTAGAGGGGCAGCTGGGATTACTACCAAAGGACGGATGGTGATGGTGTGGTTTGGCGACATACTGGCACTCCGACTATTTACGGGTTTTAATCGGCAAGTGAGTGTAGAATCCCAGGCTTTTTCGGGAGGTGAACAGATGCTATCATTTTGTCAATGGGGAGGATTAGGGCGAGTGCTATGAGCGACTGCCTCCCCAATCCATTTCGGGACGGGTGCAGGACGAGGAAGCATCCGCGACACTGTGTTTAAATGGGTGGGGTGAGCTAGGCAT
>Ga0247774_1002007_pt1 | contig 10178 bp, 14 predicted proteins | sample UWRJL001104B6_FD_179933 | JGI IMG/M metagenome (GOLD analysis project Ga0247774, IMG submission 179933) | Plant litter microbial communities from Arlington Agricultural Research Station in Wisconsin, United States - UWRJ-L001-104B-6 | ecosystem: Environmental > Terrestrial > Plant litter >... | reverse complement strand
GAAGCCATCTGCTTCTGTTTGGTCGCGATTGCTTCATCCTCTCCCAGCTCTCTTATGGCTGGCGGAATGGAATCCAGAATGTCTATAAAAAGGGGTATTTTCTTTCGTGATATTTGGAAGACGACACGCTTCACTCTTTGTTGGAATTGAGCCCTACCTTGCAGCACCTCAATAGTCTCAATCGTATTGATGCTCATGTGATGCCTATTGTGATGCCCCGCACTGACACCTTCACCTTGTGGCTTCTGCGCAGTGTCAGCACTCCAGTCGTGTCACCACTGTATCCATAGCCTACTACTTGGGTGGGCTGATACAGATGACTGTGACTGGTATTATGTGCTGACTTCTTTTTGATTGTTGAATCTAACTGCGGGGTGGCATTTCCGAGGGCGCATGGTTTTACGTGTCCCACGCGTGACCCTAACCCTATATGGAGTGGTGCTGTCAGAAACGCTGCCTCAGACAGCTGCCAGCGGCTGTCCGCTGAGAGTAGCGATCATCACGAGCGATCATCGGCGACCACACTAGACTTTACAGAACTTACACAGGGCATCATCAGCATAATCAGAGACACGAAATACAGGCAAAATCAGTCCTATTTTGGTCTTAGACCGTCAATTGGATACAGCTGCGTTATCGGCATTATTCTCTCGTGTTTCTGACAAGATGGAACCCAAGAAACGGCTGCCCCGCTTCCCTTAGTTCTCGGAGCTCCGTATTTACGGCTCCTTTTCGAACGACAACCGAGCCTGCCATGTTTGAGGCGCTCGCTTCGGGGGTGGCATGCTCAGCAGCGAGACACGAATACCGCCCACCAAAAAACGCCCTCCCAGTCCGATGGTTTACTTAAGCTGGACAGTACGGCGTCAATTCTCCCGGGCGAGATTACCAATTGTTTCTCCTCCACGCGTTCCCTCCTCTTTTTGGCCCTATATTCCGGTAGCCTCATTATAGACCCTCAGCGAAACCAGTCCTCCGATTTCTCCATCCATGGGCCGTCCTCAATCGCTCCCTCGAACCTTCCAATTTGAAGGATTCTAAGAGATTGGCAGCGACGAACTCGTCGAAGAAGAAACGATGCCAGGATATCAACCGAGCACTTTTATCCTGTCCTACTAGGCGGATTCTTTAATGCCGATACCAGATGGTCGCCAAGTTGGGCTATGGTTCGTTCTCGACTATCTGGCTGCCTCGCGACCTTCTGTGAAGTACTACACCAATCCAAAGTAGTACCCCACTAGCTATATGCTCAAGTGTCATCAGTATGTAGCGCTTAAAGTACATATACAACTCTACCCTGCATCGGGGGCTTCCCTTCTGCGAACGTTCAACAATGTTCCCGCTACCAATCTGGCTAGTGCGAACAACACAAGAATATTTTATGGCACTTCCGAGGTTATGAAACCGCATGGCAAGCATACAACTCTTGTCCTTCAAGTCTCTCAAATGACCCTTCGTGATTTGACCTAAATTTCATGAATTGTGACAAATTCGATGGGTTCGTTAAGGGAGCCATTAGTGAACTCCTCCGGCATTGGATTTCTTGCATACAGAGATATGGACTGTGTATAGTGATAAGAATCTCAGTTGGGCTCAATATTGCGGATAAATTCGGAGACCTATATCAGCCGTATAGAGAGTATAAGGACTTATTGCGCGAATGCATTACTACATACTGTACTCCATAGCAAAGTGAAGCATGCTGCCAAGATGTTAAGCCCTGTATAATATCGATAGTTGAGCATCACCTAGAAGGAATGGAATAACGTAACGAGGAGGAAATGGTCAGAGGGAACTCACTTTGGTACTGCCGCGAAGTGGGAAGCAGCATAACACATCAAGCGAAATCAAATGCAAAGAAACAGTACTAGTCTACTAAACGAACACGTGACTCAACCCAGTCTAAAACCAAGAACGCCCTGTACCTATCTCAACTAAGCATCCACACGTTAAAAAGTACTGTGTCTCCGGCGATGAATGCTTCTTTCAAATGCTGAGATATTCCGTGGACGACATTCTGCGTACATGATTCTACCCATATACGACGATCAAGTCATCTCCATTGACTGTAAACGACGTAATAGGCTTATTTACCCCCAAACCACTCATCTTCGCCGCACTCTTACCAAACACCGTGCCAGCCAGCTGGTCGAAAATCAGTTTATCACCGCCTGTCGACCTGGACGTGACGGTGAATGTATCTCCCTTGACGGCCTTGCCGGCCATCATGGCTTGGTCGGTCGACGGCTCTACAACAGTTTCGTACCTGATGGAGGCCAGTTCTGCAGGATTCTTTCTGGCCTCTCCTGTCCAAAGGCCCATCTGAATTTCTGCGAGGGACGCCTTCAAGGGTGCTGGGGTCGTGTCAAGGGCGTTGGTAGCCGTTACGACTGTCATCCTGTTCAGAGAGCTATCAATCGTGATCCTGTCCTCCATCGCACCTGCTCCTATGGTGGAGCTCTTGACATCATACGTCTTGATGTATGGACTTGATATGTCTTGCGTAATCCCTTTTAGAGAATATCCTCGATTCTTGAACTGCTCATCAAATCTGGGTGGTCCGGAAGGAGGATTTGGTGTCGTGGGGCTGCCAGCCCTGCTGGAATCCGCGCTTCTAATACCGCACATGCGCTTCGACACCATTCCGACCAGGTATTCCGTCCACGACCGGGCTTTGAGGGAAGCGCAAGTCTGGGCAGGGACCTCGGGGGTGGTGTCCTCGCCTATATGGCCGCCGTTGGTGAGGGCGGCATCATTTCCGGGGCCCGTGGAAGGGTGATCGTAGACCAGCGGCTTGACCCCTTTAGGTGCTGCTACAACAACACGTTTATTTTTGAGACTGAAGATCACATCTTTGCCTCCATTGTCGTGTATTGGGCGGGCTGACGTGGTTGAAACGATGCTGTACAGCAAGACCGCCTTAAGAATGCGGGCCAAGTGCATGTTGGAGACGATTCAGCCCAGAGCAGGACCAGAAGAAAGAATCGATGTGGATGAGAATAATGAGGTGAAAGAAGGAAGCGTCTCTGAGAAGCTTAGATGGTGAGACTGGACGGGAAACGGATGTTAATGAAAGGATCCGTATCTGTTTTATATATTGCTCCTCAGACCTCTTTCACATATCGCTCGTGAAGGACCGGTGCAGCCTTACCGTAGCCGCTTAGAAACGCTTCAAGAATAGTGATATTTGTTCGGGCTGTGATTTGGTCGTGACTTGTTTGGAATATCCCTAAAATCAACTGAAGTAATCAGTTTAACGCCTAAAACCAGTGCGCCACTCCCGCCAATGCCAAGGTGTTTCGTTAGACTGATTTAAACCACCTCTCCATAGCTGCGAGAGCTGACGGCCCTATTTTTGGTGCTTGCCACGGACGAATGCTGTTTTGAATATGCCGCACTGTTAACCGCACTTTACGGCAGTTATTAATACTGCAAAGAGCGGACTCTCAAAGCGTCTTAGTTTGGTCTGAGTGCGCCTCGCCCCCAAACTGTCATTGTCACATGTGCGTAGTTTCTTAGGGGCGCAGAGTGCGCTAAAATGGGAATGTTGAGGCTCGATCCCGTGCTTGGCATATACCAGGGCTCGCGTCAGCCAGGTAATTAGCCGCGAGATCCTCGGATTAGTGGCGTCGCCGTGCTATGATTTTAACTAATTGCACAATTCAAGTAAAAGGGATTGACGCTAGATGCAATTGGGCCAGGCTTTTTGTTTACCTAGAGGACTGGCGCCGATCCAAAAGTTTTCTCAAACATACGAGGTAAACGGCCGGTTGGAGGGGTTCTCAATAGTAATGAAATCCGAACATTGCGATCCGATAGTCCCAGTTAGCGTAAAATAACAGAGCCAATTCAGGCTTCCCGGACAATGTCTGCATTTTGATGCACGGCTGAGACACTTGTGTTATACGCGAGAAGGAACCTCAGCAGATAATGTGTTATCTCGAGCTCAGCCCCCGACAGGACGTCAAGAACAGGATACGCTTCCAAAAACCTTCTCGGGGAGCGTTGGAAATTCTTCATATATACGTACGAGAGAAGCTGAATCTATACCCTAAGGATTTACTGATATGAAATTATGATATTGGACTTTACACGCATCAAGCTCTGTGCATGCTTCAATTCAACCAACTGCCTAGAAAGCGGTATCACTCTATGCAAGAAACGACAATGCCCAAGGTCTATGTGATCTAGAACGCTACCCGTTTACACCTACCCAGTGCTTCCCAAGAAATAAGGGTAAAAGTTCTACCACTGCTCAACAACGTCGTACTCCTTTTCCCCCACAACGTGACCCGCCTCATCACGCGCTACCGTCTTCGGATCCACACGCATCTTCTGGGCTTCTATATCAAAGCAACCCTTCTGCCTGGCAGACCTACAGAATTGGGCTGTCTTGCGGAGTTCCATGTCGCAAAAGATGCCTTCGTCCAGTGACACAAAGTCCGGGCCTACGGCTGTATCGCTCATGCACAGCCTTGATGCCAGATGATGCTTGGCGCCGCTCATGATCAGCCTTCCACGGAAGGGGTTCCGTCGTGGTCTTTGAAGAATAGACGTCAGAGCACCCCTCCGTCCTGTTGAAAGCGCAGGGGTAGCAGCATCTTGATCGCGCTTGAAGGGAAGGTAGATGCTTGATTTCGGCTGCGCGGCCCAGCTGGCAGGGTTGAGCGTCTTGTCGCGGTCAAAGTCGACGAGGGTAGTTTTATCGAAAGGAGCCTCTACGAAGTAGGGGAGCATCTCGAGGAGCCTGAGCTGCTCGTACATGTGGAAGCGGGGCCGGACCTTGCACATGAGATCGTAGTCGGCGGCATAGGCGGCGATGCGGTTGTCGTTGACGAGGAAAGAGGGGAGGTGGATGCCATAGGCCTTGACTTTGATTCCGCCGGTGCCGTTGCCGTCAATCCAGATACAGTTGGGCTGGTAGATGCCATTGGCGTCGGCGGAGACGGTAGTGTTCCCGTAATACCATGGTGCTCCACTAAAGACTCACAACGGATTAGATATGATGTATGATGATGGAAAATATTTCGGTCGTAGGTTAAGAAGGAACTTGCCACTTGAAGCCAATGTCGCCGTAGAACCCGTAATTAATGCCATCCGGGGTCGTGAGGGAGATGGCCGAGATGCAAAGTGCGTCGTCACCCCCGGTAATAATGGATATATACTCTGCTTGTGCAGCTCCATCTCCCTTGTGCTCGATGGTAATGTCATGGCCGACTCCAAGATCGATCTTTTTTAGACTTGAGAGGTGAATGCCGACATCTCGGCCTTGAAAATCAACTGGCGAGAAGAGACACGGTTAGCTGCTAGCCTAATGGGTGTGTGTGTGTGTGTGTGTGTGTGTGTGTGTGTTTTGGGGTCCCTTGGCATCCAACTCTATTGAACGACTCACAAAGATGAATATGAGGGTCTACACCCCCTGCCTGGCCGCTGGAGCCGACAATGACCTTGATGTTTGTCTTCAGCTCCGCCGGTGTAGGCGGGATTAGAGTGATGATGAAAGGCACCATTGTAAGCACACCCAGTACGAGGCCGATGCCGTTTATAGCTGCCGCGGCCATTTCAATCAAACGAAAAGAGGGTTGAAAGTCGGGGGGGTTCACGGGAAGTGTGGTGATGGAAATTGATGCTCGATTAGCCTGAAGAAGCAACACCGGTAGTGAAATTTGTGCAACACGTAGGAATAGCTTGAGAAACCTGACTTGTATTTGGCCGGAATCAATTCTTATATATGAAGTTCTCATTTTTACCATCGATACAGAATCATTGACACTCCGTTCTCTCACCTTCGCGAAATTTTGTTAATCACAGCACTGCCCCAGTATTGGGATCTAATGTATCCATATTTAACTTGCGACGTTTTAGGTATATATACGCTAGTGGAAGACATTCCGGCCCCCAAACATTTTCGCATCGACTTTCCAGAGCCCGAGTGGCTAATTCATCCAAAATAGTTATTCACAAATTTCTGGACAGGTGCAAATTTGCTGCGAATTTAACTGGTCGATAAGGATCAGATTATGATGGCTTGAAAAGATGTCTAGATTATCTCTGTGTTTCATGATGAAAAGTCTGCCTTCTGAAGCTTGTCTCCATGACGTCGTGGACTCCTTTTATGCTGCAGACTAGATGACAAAGCTGAACTTTAACTGGAGACCCTTCACATGTCATCAGTTCTGACAATAACATATCATCCGGATACCGGAAGATTTCGCTCACGGCTTTACTTGGAGTTGATAACTTCGCCACAACCCTTGTTGTTGAGGTGCTCGCCTTCGTGGGAGTAAACTATTAGGTCAAACTTAAGAATACTAAGAGCTAACGAAAGCACGAAGACGAACTAATCCGAGAAAAAGCGCCTTCTCCATCCTCATCTCCCAGAGTACCGTCATGTTGCTATTGTATTTTCGCTCAGCACCTGCCATGGTGTGTCTAGTGAAACCCGGTCTTCAGGAGGTAGTTCTGCGCGATGCCTAGTAGCTTCTGGGGAAATATGTCTCGAGAGAAGATTGATTGGTTGTCAAAATACTGTAAGGAGAGAGCAACAAAAAATTACTTGAAAAGCCGCAAGCTGCATTGACGACTATCCCCCACTAAATATTTCCGCTGTCCTTTGCTGGAACAATATACGGAATATACAGAATCGAAAACGAGATGGAGAGTGGCCAAGATTTGGATAGGGTACAGGAAGTGGGATAGATTCGTGGCGCGGGACGGTTTTAAGACGTGGTTCGCGGAGACGGGACGTGGACAAGATTTGGGACATGGGACAAGAGTAGGAGTATAGGGAAATGCTTTGGATGTGCGATAAATTTGAGATATGAATAAGACTTGGAATGTGGAATAGAATTTGGGTTATAGAAAAATACCCAGGACGTAGCGTGATTCTACTACTTCATCAATGTTAACCGCAATATATATTTGACCCCTTTCTCCCGTCGCCCACGCAAAATTCTGCATTCCATCATGCCCTTCGCCTTTCGTCCATATTCATTTGGCACAACCCAGGGTGGTATTACAAGACCCCGGCCAAGGCAGTCTCCTGCACGAGGAACAAGAAGATCACCACCGTCACCCCCAACCCCATTCGGCTCTGTAGATCGATTTCACCTTCGGCAGGGAGCACAACCATAAGCTTTAGGAGAAGACACCCGCCAACTGCACCGCGTGTGCCGTGCGGGGGTGAAGCATCGATATATTAGGAAGCGGACTGGCGTGGTAATGAAGAAACTGCAGGTAAGACCGGTATGCCTCCCGCAGCCGCCTTTGGATTCGTAGAGAGGGATCAGTTCGTAGTTCGTAGGTGCCGCAGGGACTTCCCGAAAAAGGGGCAAGGTGAAAGGGACGGACGTCCCGTATCGGAAACTTCATACTTCGCAGATGAACCGATAACAGTGGTATCGCAAATTTAGCTATCACAAAAAGGTCGAATTTCAAGGTGACGATCGCAAAATAACCAAAACATATGTATCAGAATTTCAAAAGAATGTGGATTGTTATTTCTAAGATGCAGGACTGCCCAGTGGCCCCACATACTGCACTCGCTAAATAATGACACCTTGACCCTATCCAGCTCACCCTGCCCTATCTTATCAGAAACATTGGGGAGTGAATCCTACGATGCAGCTGAATAATATATTGCAACCAATGGAAGGGGTAAAGGTATTTATTGTTCCGTGTCTCTGTTGTTGATGCTCATCCATCCTTTATCCAATGCAGCGCTGCCCGCGCCCCCTTAAAGCTCTGCCCTGCGGATCCACTTCACGTGGAATCTCGGGCTGTCCATAACAGCTGCTAGTAGCTGTCCGCTGAGAGCAGCGATCATCGGCGACCACGTTAGACTTTTTAGAACTTTCACACGCCATCATCAGGATAATCAGAGACACGAAATCAAGGCAAAATCAGCCCTATTTTTGGCGGTAGACCGTCAAGTGCATACAGCTCGGTTATTGGTGTTATTCTCTAGTGTTTCTGACGCATCTCAGTATGATGGAAGGGTTGCATGATAACCTCAGCCGGCACTCAACACAAACATATAGTCGGAGGCGATTGGCCTCAAGGCCCAAAACGTCTACAAGATGAGGCGGATCGGGAGTCTGGTGAGGGAGGCCGGGGTGGAGCGCAAGTCCAACAAACATTCCCAATATAGCGACGGTGAACAGAAGGAGGCCGCTCAAACTGAGTGGAGGCTCAAGTGGGCTCTAATGTGACCCGCTAATGGACCAGCATCACGAAAATAACTTAATGGTCTTTTCTTCCCATGACCTCGCCATATATTTCTTCGTTGATAATATCAGGAATGATTGAGTCTTTCCTCGTCATCATCCCCGTCCTTGGCGCTCTCACGCTGCTGACCTGCTGGGTGTCGTTGGAGGAAGGCCACTCCCACTCGTAGAATTGTTCAACAATAACGCTCATGGCATCTGCGACCGAGTTTACTTCATCAAGTTTCAGCAAGTGAGACACATTAGCTTGTTTACCAGGCGGCGATCCATTGCGGGGGAGGAGCGATGGGGGATTGCGATGGGGGTGATCGATGGGGAGCAACAAAGGCAACGAAAAGGGCCAATCTTGGAATTGAAAATCGGGTGGAGATCGTTTAGTGGCTCGGGCCGAGGGGGAGACGAGGGGCGGGGAGAAAGAAGCCTTTCGTTCCTCAAGGCAATGTGAAGAAGTGTGGTACAGACGCTAAGCACGCATCGTCTGATAGCCCGAGGAGAGCGCGCAAGGAAGAGCCCTTGGCTTCCTCAAGGCAAAGGGAACCGAGGCTTATACGACCGACATGTACGAGTAGGGTGCAAAAAGTTTGGTCCCCCCCGATGTTCCGAGGGGTGACTAAGCCAGTCGCAACACCCGCTTTCAACTAAAAGATCCGGTATTTCGTGTACCAACCCTCTAGTTCTTGTATAGCAATTACTCTATGTGGTATTGGATCTGACAAATGACGAAGAATCTCGACTTCTATAACTGCCCAGCATTCTTCAGGTGCAGCTACAATCCTTAAGCGTGTCTCTTCGGTATCAGTAGCCGTCTGAAGGTCCGGATAGTGCTTATAAATCTTTTGCTTTAAGATCTTCCATAGATTCTCAATTGCATTTAAATCAGGCGAATAAGGCAGCCATTCCATAACCTCAAAAAGCAGCTATTGCCCCAAATCTTCTAGAGGATTTTACCGGCCCGTGCTGTATGTACGCTAGCGTTATCATGCATGAAGATATCGCCGTCCCGAAGTAAATTTGGTAGCTGGTGACGATAGCATTGCACGACAATTCGAGCCATAACACCGCCCCGCGTGCTCTCCGGATCGCCCATAAAACAGATAAGATCCGTACGAGTATTATGCCCAAAGCCTGCCCAGAACATTTGCTTCACCCCTCTATTTGAGGCCCGCACAGGCAGAACATCTCTAGCTACAAGCTGTGCTTTTACGCTACCGAAAGTCCAGATCAGGGCAGAGCCTCGTCCGCGCTTTACCGCACACTAGTCCACCCACTTAACTCGCTTCCAGTCGTCAGGTTGAAAATGCTCGTAACGGCATGCTCAAGTAAGCCTCTTTCTGGCATGTCCTTCGGCCAACGCGACTCGTTTCCGTTGGATCCATTTGCGTCGGCCAAACTCTCTGCAAAGTAGCTGGGTCGATCGTTTCTTAATCTTGAAGTCGACTTCAGCAAGCGGTCCGGCGTTTGGATATGCGGGTTTGTATGTGTGATGGCATCGTACACATAATCTCTATCTTCAGCCGTAAGATGACGCGATTGTCCGGAGCGCGGTAGAGACTTGCAGGAGGTGGCGCGGGTAGCTTCTTTTCGAATTGTATACCGTATCGCATGAAACGACCATTCAGAGTGCTTCTTGAGTATAAGCTTCGGAACCCAACCGAAAGATTTGAGCTCTAAAATTCGAGCCTGGTCGACGGGGCGTAATTCGGGGCCCCGAGCCATCTTTTGCGTAGTCTTTGCCTACTCACTTTTGCCGTCCCGTGTCTCGCGTATAGACACGCCTAGAAGTACCGGTTAATGCTCGGCCCAATATATGGTACATTCGGAGGGGGTGATGTCAAAAGGACAGCTGTAAGCTGATGTCTCCGGCTGCAGACTGAGGCACAACTCCAAAGAATACTGGGTTGCAACTCCGGAGCGGGGTTAGAAACTTGATGAGATCATGCAACCAGGCGCAAT
>Ga0247774_1002006_pt1 | contig 10180 bp, 9 predicted proteins | sample UWRJL001104B6_FD_179933 | JGI IMG/M metagenome (GOLD analysis project Ga0247774, IMG submission 179933) | Plant litter microbial communities from Arlington Agricultural Research Station in Wisconsin, United States - UWRJ-L001-104B-6 | ecosystem: Environmental > Terrestrial > Plant litter >... | reverse complement strand
GTTCAGTCCGGCTCTCCATGCTTTAAGACCCATTGGAGAGGTGGAGGACCTTCCCCCAACCGGAGGTATGGGGGCCGTGTCGCCGCCTTGGCCGCTCGAGAGAATCTGTTGTGTTGGGGCAGGGTATGTCGGTATGTGCTAATCCAGAGTTGGTCCTTCGCCAGGCATGATTCTTACAGAATGAAAGGGGGCCCAACAGCGGCCATCATGGCGTTCCAGAACCCGCAAGTTACGGTGACGGTCGTCGATAAGGACGAGTCCAGAATCCGCAGGTGGAACTCCCGACATCCCCCCATATACGAGCCTGGCCTCCGAGATATCCTCCGCATCGTACGCGACGGGTCACGCGAGTTCACCATCTCGAGGAAAGCCCAATGGTTAGACAAGAGTGTGACGTCCCCTGGGGTCGCGGCCGATTGTCCCGAACACCACAGCGAGGGTTGTCTCCTTCAGGTGCCAGCCCGGACGCCGAACCTCTTCTTCTCCACGAAAGTGATCGAGTCCATCAGCGAGGCCGATATCGTACTCGTCGCTGTCAACACACCGACCAAGACCAGAGGGTTGGGGGCAGGTAGAGCCACAGATTTGTCAGCATTCGAGGCCGTGACTACTGTCGTGGCCAAGCATGCCAAGCCGAATGCCATCATTGTGGAGAAGTCGACAGTGCCATGCCGCACATCTGAGCTTGTGCATAAGATTGCAAGTCGGCCCTGCTGGTCCATTTGGTTGACGTTGCCCCATCTTGTTGCAGTGCAATGTCTGTCGCTTGACACCCAACTACCATGCGCTAACTAGCAGCATTAAACAGCTCTCGACCCACCGACCTGGCGTCCACTTTGCCGTTTTGTCGAACCCGGAGTTCCTGGCAGCCGGAACGGCTGTCAAGGATCTCCTGTATCCCGACCGCGTCCTCATCGGCTCCTCCCCATGCCACTCTGGCAGAAGAGCCGCCGAAACACTTGCCAGCGTCTACGCATCGTGGGTTCCGCGATCCAAAATCGTCATGACCAACGTTTGGTCGTCGGAGCTAGCCAAGCTAGTTGCCAACTCGATGCTCGCTCAGCGCATCAGCAGCATCAACTCCATCAGCGCCATCTGCGAGCGCACAGGAGCCAACATTGACGAGGTTGCCAAATCAATAGGTCTTGATACGCGAATCGGGGATAAGTTCCTCAAGGCGGGCGTCGGCTTTGGAGGCAGCTGCTTCAAGAAAGACGTGTTGAGCCTGGTATACCTGGCCGAGTCTCTAGGTCTGCCCGAGGTTGGGGAGTACTGGCGGCAGGTGGTTTCCATAAACAGGTATCAACGCGACCGCTTTGTGACACGTGTTATTGAGTGTCTCAATAATACCCTGAAGGGCAAGAAAGTCACCATCCTTGGGTATGCCTTCAAGAAGAACACCGACGATACCAGAGAGTCGCCAGCCATTGAGGCCATAAAAACGCTCCTGGAAGAGGGGCCGTCGGAAATTGCAGTCTTCGATCCTTGTTGCAATCCACTCGTGGTTCGTGAAGAACTCGGCCAACTGCTCGGCGATGGAGTCGTCGCAGACGGTGGTCCCGTTTCAGTGCACTCGTGTGCAGAGAAAGCGTGTCACTTGAGCAATGCGATTGTGATTATGACCGACTTTGACGAGTTTCGGACGGCCAGTGTGCCCCCCCCGTCAGCTCTTACGGCGCAAGAGACGCCGAGACACGAAGACCCGCGACCGTTTGCGACGTCAAAGCCATCGGAAAACGAACTTCTATCGCTCCAGCGATACCTAGCCACGACTGTGGTGGGTGAGCTGGATCCAAGGTCAAACGATCCGCTCCAACGTTTCCGGGGGGAACCTGGCTGCGATGCCGAGTGTCCGGACTGCAAACAAAGCGCCACGGCAGAGGGAAGAAGCTTCGCCCCGGGCCTCGGCACGGCCGGCACGGTCGAGTACCGGCCTGGAGAACGCCTCGACTGGGCCAAAATAGCCTACCACATGAGGAAGCCGCGATGGGTGTTTGACGGTAGGGGTGTTGTCCAAGCTGAGGACCTGGCCAAGCTTGACGTGAGTGTGGAGACCATTGGACGTCAGAGCTGAGCCTGATGACCTGAGCATGCGAGTGGTTTAAATAAATCTTGATCTATCCTTACTTTGGCACAATCGCCGAAGGTGGTGGTGGAGCTGTTTCTAAACAACCCTTCCGAGTATCATCATATACCGACGCTGGATGAAGAATTCAAATTCGAATTGGACGGCGTTGGTCTTAATCGTTGTATGTGGCCATTCAGATGGCTTCAAGGTCTGAGCCCACAAATCGAAGGGCTGAAGCCACTAACAGCACGGAGACGTGAAGCCGGAAGGGCGCTGAAACGCTTGTACGCCGCTTGCCAGCACCTGCCATAGAGTGTGAATCGAGACGCGACAACGCCCGGACTGGAGTCTAATTCGCAGATGAATCCCCCTCGTGGCCCGTGCAGCTTGCCAACCCTGCGACCTCGACGTTTATCAGAGATACCTATCGTAGCTGACCTTCTACCAATGCAGCCTCGCTTCCAGCTCAAGAGAGTAGCGCAACATGGTCCGTTTAACTTTCCTGCAACGCCTTTAGATTTACGCCGAACATGCAATTCACCTTGCTATCTGACCATGTCTCTCGATTGGCATTTTCATCCGCATGAACGCGGCGAAAATCCGGCCTATGCGATTGGTATGCGGCTGGGTCGCTCGGCGTTTCATCGTCGGATGCGCACCAGGGATTCGGCCAGAGCCTTCAAGTCTCAGCATGGGTGACTCCTCCAAACCTTCAATGACATCCCCCCAAGGGCAAAGGGGGCACACGGGTATTTCCCTTTCTAGATATCAAAACTCAGTACGACAAGAAGCAAAATATGCTCATTTTGGACCTCCTTCCCTGCCATTCCTAGTCTGACTGTCCTGGGGGCTGGGGGCAAACTCTAAAAGCGGAGGGATCCAATCGCAATCCAACCCACGGCAAAGAATGGTGATGGCGATGCCTTCGTCCGCTCTCGGTCGATCTTAGGTTTCATATCCTCATACGCGAGGTAGATCCTGTTAAAGTGCCTGGCACAGCCATTTTCGGTCGTGAGCATTGGTCTCTCCCCGTTCCGCCCTTTGTCTGCCCCCTCGCTCGTTTGCATGCTTTTCTGGCTCCCACTGGAGATCATTGCCAGCACATCTTTTGTCTATCTTCCTCACCTTCTCTCCTCCTCTCATCTCGCGGCTCCGGGCATCACCGCAGATGATCAGCGAACTCAATTTAATTGCTTTCCTCTAGCAATTGAAGGTCGCTTATCCTTTCGCTCGTTCTCCGCTGATCTACTGATGTCCAGAGATCATACCAATCGCTCCCGACAGTTATCAGAGTTGATCTTTCCTTTTTACTTTCGCCGTCCCCTTTGCGGGAATTGGTCTTTCTCTTCTTCCTCTCCTCACCACTCGTCCTACCTGCGGTCAGAGAAAATCCAGAACGGGGATACCTTCCGTCTTCCCGGACTGCTCCGGTTGCGACGAGAGAGTGCACAACGACGACTGCCGCGATGCGCAACACCAAGTCGCTCGTCATATTGTCCGCAGGGCTTGCCACCCTCGCCGCTGCCGACGGTGAGATGGCACAGCTAGCTCCGTACGACGTGCCGGTCCTGTGTGCTACCATGTGCGGACCCGTTGTCGAGCTCACGGGAATATGTCACATCGGCTCCCACGACATGCGGCAGTTGAAGCGGCGTCGTCTGCTGTTGGAACGAGAACGGAAACAAGTTTACAGGCGGCAATTTGTGACGAACGCCTTTGGCCAATTAGTGCCCGCACCAATACCAAACGCGGCGAAGACGGTCACGCAGATCATAACGAAGACGGCAGTCGGGGCGGATACGGTCGCGACCAGGCCGGCCGTGGCGGCCGCCCCCGCTGGGGCGCTTGGAGATGGCGGCGACGACGGCGACGACGACGACGGGCTTCCACCCCTCTCGCCGAGCCAAACGCCAGTGGCGGTTGGCAACGCGGCGGGCGGGAGCGAGAATCTTGCCTTGGACGACGGCTCGACCGACATGCTAGAGGACATGCACGCACAAACACACAAGAAGGAGGCGGACGCGATAGAGCAGGCCGAGGAGGAATGTATATGCCGTAACGAAAGCTTCAACGTGGCGCTCGTGTCGGCATTGTGCTCAAGTTGCATACAGCAATCTGGTGATGTCGATGGACGTGAGTTTCTCTCATCAATCCCAATGGCCGCTGGAATGGGAGTTTCTGACAGAATGCAATAGCAATGAACATTATCATGTCGAGGTGCAACTTTACCGAAGAAACATACGACCCCTCGCGCGAGACGGCCGTCTTCAACGTCCGTGTGCAGGCCTCGAGGCCAACCGTCGCGCCCGACACCAACAATGCCCTCATCAGCGACTCACCACCCAGCCCAAAGTTCCAGAACAGCTTCATGGGCGCCGTAGTAGCGGGAGTAGCCTGCGGCATCGCGATGATGTGGTAGACATTTCTCTCCCATCCTAGCCCCCTGCCACCCTTCCCCCGGTGTTGGTGTCCGATATTTTGCTATATACTACCTTCCTCCTCTCGCTGCCCGGTGGCCAGCAGGGAAGGTAAATGTACGTTGTTGATGAGGAGATCGCTGTCCGCATTGCGCTGGCCTCGGTGTTTGATGGATTGGATTTGGACGGGACCGTTGCATATACCACCTGTAGACACTTGCTAAGGAGTATTAATATACCACTGGAGACTTACAAATGAGTGATTTGGTGACCGCGCTCTGCGCCAAAAAACCAATTCAAGAAACGGCTTGCGCCCTTCGGACCTTGTTGTCCCAGCGGACTCCTTCTCACAGAGCTCTGGTCTGAACCCTAATCTAATCTCTACCATTATCCCCGTTGTCTCCTAGTTATGCTTCTCCAGAAATGGCCGTTTGGCGTCGATTTCCGCCTGTCCGCAATGACGCACTCGATCAAGACGCCTAGTGGGATGCTGATTTAAGATCCCTCAGCCAGAGATGCGATCGGCGCAGGACGATCACAATGTATATAGTGTTGGGTTTTAATCACTTCACACTGTATCGTAGCCACCTTTTCACCAGCTACTCACAGTGCGTATATTCGGTCGTAGGGGAAACTACTGTGACCGTCCCCAGTAAGTCTAGACCCTCCTCCGAACATCTCCTCCAATCCCCGAATAACTAGCTGTATCGGCCCAAAAGTCGATGCAATTGCCACTAACAGCCGGACTTGTGAATCCCGATTGAATCGCATAAATACCCAGGACGAGAAGCTACGCAGAACCTGGATCATAATCCATTTGTGCCTTCGCACCAACTCGAAAGTTTACCTCCCAAGCCCATTGCTTTCACTTCTGCATTCGCAGGCAACCTCATCAAGCACGAAAAAGGCTTTGACAAGTCCAAAATTGGAGACTAAAAAAACCATCCCTGCCACCTTGCGACAACTTGCGCCACCCAGCACATTCGTTTCAGTTCAAGTTTTGCCTGGGTGCCTGCTGTGGTGTCATTCCCCTGCATGCCCCCTGTGCTTCACAAGTTTTGCGTCACAGACCACCCCACAAGATCCACCTTAAATCTACCCGTAACCCTAAATACACTAACCCTAGACTCAACGTCCATTCCTACTCTTGGTAGATATCGCCAACGATGGAATCAGGAGATAAGCCAACCGCGACCCAGCTGGCCGGCAAATATGCCGCAGACATCCAAGGAAAGGTAATCCTCACGACAGGCGTCTCTCCAAACAGCCTCGGCTCCCAGTTCGTCCAGTCCCTCGCCGCGCACTCGCCCGGCCTCCTCATCCTCGCGGGCCGCAACCGGACCAAGACCCAAGCCGCCGCCGATGCCATCCTCGCGGACCACCCCGACGTGGCGACGCGGGTCCTGGAGCTGGACCTGGGGTCCCTCGACGCGGTCCGCCGGGCGGCCGAGGAGGTGAACGGGTGGGACGACGTGCCCCGTATCGACGTGCTCATGCTGAACGCGGGCATCATGGCGGCGCCGTACGGGGTGACCGGGGACGGCATCGAGAGCCAGCTCGGGACGAACCATGTCGGGCACTTTTTGTTTGCGAACCTGGTGATGGGAAAGGTGTTGAGGGCTGAGGAGCCGAGAGTTGTGGTTGTGAGTAGTGACGGACATCGGTTGAGTCCGTTTCGGTTTGGGGACTATAACTTTGACGTGGGTTCACCCGTTTTCCCTCGATATGCTGAAGCGGTGTATGCAAGCGAATGAGTGAGCTTATCGATGCTGATGAAGAAATTTCTGTTTAGGAGGGGAAGACGTATAACCGGTGGTTTGCGTATGGCCAGTCGAAGACGGCGAATATGCTCATGGCGGTCTCGCTGGCGAAGAAGTTGGGGAGTAAGGGGTTGAAGGCATTTAGTCTCCATCCAGGAGTTATTTTTACGAACCTGGGGGCTCATGTTGATTGGACTGAGAGTGGACTTGGTAGGTTCTTCTTAGCCCAACAATGCCATGTCGCTAGTACGTCCTCACTGACAATGGACGGGAAAGTCGACGCCGATAGACTCCTCGGCAACCGTGAGGGGTGGGAACAACCTAGCGTCGTAAATCATGATCAGGGGGCGGCGACCCACGTCTTTGCTTGTTTTGACAAGGACATTGCAGGTATGTCTTACATCCGATGGTTAATCTTTTAAGAGAGTGTGGCAGCTGACATTTTGATCGCTTTACAGAGCATAATGGTCAATACTTGCTCGAGTGTCACCTTGCGGACGCGGAGCGAGATACGTATAAGGTGTGGGCATATGACCAGCTCGAGGCGGAGAGGGTGTGGGAGGTTACGGAAAAGCTTGCCGGCCAGGAATTCCCCTATGAGTAGCTGATGGCCTGGGGAACTTACGCGAGCCGATAATACTGTCTACTTTTCGATCTGAACTCTTGATGCTATGTACTTCTAGAGACGAGTGGTGTCTTGGCGACCTCTCGCAGACTATCGGAGTTTACCAAGCCTCCTATACACGCTGTATCGTGTTAAACTACTACAGGCATGCATTGAGAAGCGTGCAAGGATATTGCATTTTATCTAGGCGTGGCCTCCTTGCCAACTGCGTTGAAATCCAACCAAAGTACAACTAATAAACTTAAGTAATCTACAATTTCAAACAACTCATAGTACGCGATTTTCAAGGGCTTGATGCACAAGCTTGCCTACTGAGATGACGGATGGCGTTTCCAAGCGCTGGTAATGAGAACGTCTTTTGGGGGGCCCTGCAGTTGATCGAATGCCCCTGGAGGCCTCGCGACCGGGTTGGTAACCTTCATGTTTTTGGAGATCAGAATCTGTGCATGAGTCGCCAGAGGTTTCGCTTCGTCATTCAGCGCTTCGGCTGCTGTGGAACGACGTTAGCATAAACCTACACCTCTACCATGAGCCATGCCGTTCCCGCTACCCCACTGACGGGCCAGTCCGATACTGATGCTCGCCGGAATAAATGGTCGGCAGTCAGAAAGAAGAGTCCTGTTGGCGAGAACAATTTCCCAATCACCCAGCTAGTCCCGTCCGTTCCCAAGCGCATCAATTACGGGAAGAACGAGATGATATCCATCCATCTACTAGTCCGCTGACCAAATTGAAAATCCAGGGATTCCCACACAAGCTGTCGTAGATGTTTCAATTCAGGTAATGTCACGGGATTTGAATGCACAATAGAATGAGAAATATAGCTGTATAAGCTATTTGCAGGAGCTTTAATTGCATGTACGATCTACTCCGCAAAGATCGCTGCGTGGTATCACAATCGCTAACCTAAATCGTACAATTAGAACCAAATCCGTTCCATGATTAAACCCCCTCATGAAGGGTATCATATGTTACCCCAATGCCCACGTAATTAAATGAACGTCACAAACTCCAAAGTGCCAAAAAAGAAAAAAAAAACTCCCCCTCTTTCGCTATCTTTTTAGGCCTTTCTCTGGCAGGGCTATCCTCATACCTGCGTCCTCGGCGGGGGCGATGATCCATGTATTTCCAGGCGGTCCCGGCGGTACAGGGAGCGGCTTGTTGAGGCTGCTCCCGTGACTACTTGCCGAGCTGATCTGGCTGTCCAGCTCCATGGTCTTGCCCGACCGCCTCCAAACTGCGGACGGTATGCTGAGTTGCTTCCCGTTGACAGCCGGTGAGGGACGTGGCGAGGGACGTGGCGAGGGACTAAGGTAATGGTAGAAGCGCGGCTGGGTAGACATGTCGCGTACGGTGCTCCGGATGAGCACTCGGAGGAACGGTATAGATGCCGCAATGATGGTAATGGCCGTCTCGGCGGTCGCCATTATCATGAGGGCAATGGTGGTATAAGTATCGGGGTTGGCAATGGCAGACAAGGTGGCCGTCTTGCCGATGGAAGTCGCACCGGCAAACACGCCCATGCTCATGGCAAGCAAGACGCCTAGCCGCTCCTTCTGGTTCAGGGATCGTTGGTTGATGATCCGCCACGGCAGCAAGGCCAGCAGTATATCCATGACGCCCGACCAGGCCGACGAGAAGGAGTTGAAGGTCACAATGACATGGGGGTTCCAGCACTTCCCGTCGACAGTACTGTCCCATACCTTCTTGATTGGCGAGCATTGGACGTAGGTGAAGAGGGCGCTGAGTCCGAGGAACAAGTTGACGGTGATGATGACGAACCACACCAACTTGCGCATCCATCCCTCGGTGAAGCGTAGGAGCAAGACCGCAAACGAGGTCTTGCTCCAGGCCGCCGCGATGATGGAGCAGACGCCCGTAATGTTGGCATAAAACAAGTACGACTTCCAGTCGGTTATATCCCAACTATGCTTGGCGAAGCCGAAGTGCACGTCGACAGACAGAAGAGACGTCTGTGCTATAAGCATAATCTAGACAGGCAAAGCTGTTAGCAAGTTCGTCCCGCCAGAGTGGAAGGATAAGGCATTCACGGATGACACTTACAAATGAGGCAATGAGAATGTAGTCATCCCACCACATCTTCTTGTTCCGAACAAACTTGCAGTACATCCGCAATGCAATGAAGAGTGCGGCAGCACCTGTGAGGATCCATATTGCCACGTTGAATTGCGCGCCGTAATTATCGTGTGGAAGGTTGTCAGGACTCGTCGCGTCAGCCATCTTGGTTGGCTAATGGCTCCTCTGTTCTGTTGGCGGCAGGATAGGAGTCAAGTGCCGTGTCCACCTCGGCGGTGTTGTGTGTGTGTGTGTGTAGGGTGGTCTGGTGCCGGCCGACCGCTGGGAAAATCTAGTTCATTGCCGAGCCATTGACGTTCGATCAAGTTCGATTCTTGAGGCTAGAAAATAAAGCGGCTCGGCTGACTAGATGTATGAAATCAATGATAGCGGCCCACATCGAACCCCGTCTTTTATGATTCCTGGGAAGAGAAAGGCGAAAGCAGTCGTTCGGCCAAGTTGGCAGTTTGGTTCGCCACGCGAGCCGCTCGGAGCTTAACATCACAGGGCACCCAGGATTATGTACCCCGTGCCCCCGCAAGAAATGAGCAAAAGCCAAAGCCAAAGCGGGCAAAAAACACTGAGATGCACGATAGGAATGGGGAAAACAGGGCAATTGGACAGATGCCGAACCCTGCCCCCAGTTCAAGGTGACAATGGATTCGGCGACAGTGGAGACTTTTCCTTCGAACGGGTTTGGTGACGCTACCTCATCGCACACTTTGTGTTTCCTGGCATGCCAACTGCCCCCGCCACCTGCCACCCACACGAGACTTGCGAGGTGGTGCGTTGGCGTGCAGGCCGCAAGTCAACGTCAATGCGTGCATGTGCGAAATCCAGGGTTCCAGCGTCGATGATTGGCACGGGAAGTGCAGCTCTGTGACCTAATTCAGTCGAGTACGTCTTTGTACGGGCATCGGTCTCCCGCCGAGGGCGTTTTGCCTGCCGAGTCTGCTCAAAACCCCAGCCAACCTTCGGTGCCGAGCACGCTTGTCCTTCATTATTCGGAGCCATGATAATTCGGGTAAGGCGTGGCGGGTGCACAGATGCGCAAGCCTGGAGTGCTCTCCCACCGTGAGAAAAGAGTGCGGGTGCCGAGCCGTTTGCCAGATGCATCAGGCTGTGGACAAGCGGTGACCAGCGCTAAAGGATGCAGACCAGCGGACATGTCCAAAAACTGCTATTCCCGATCCCTCCGAAACACCGCCGTCGCCGAGCTAAGTTTGCCGCGTTC
>Ga0247774_1002004_pt1 | contig 10184 bp, 8 predicted proteins | sample UWRJL001104B6_FD_179933 | JGI IMG/M metagenome (GOLD analysis project Ga0247774, IMG submission 179933) | Plant litter microbial communities from Arlington Agricultural Research Station in Wisconsin, United States - UWRJ-L001-104B-6 | ecosystem: Environmental > Terrestrial > Plant litter >... | reverse complement strand
CCAGTTTAAGCTAGATCTCCCATTGATACTAATATAACAAACGTATTTCAAGCTGAAGATTAATTTTCGATGCTGGTTGCGTGCCTCTAGCGAAGGTTGAAATTCGGCAAAATGGCGAGAAGATCAATAGAATATCCATATGGTAAGTCTGCCAGTTGAGTCGTTTATTACTTCGAACGATCTACGCAAGGCTTCCATTGTTTAAAATTCGGATATCCTCTTGGCCACAGAACTATAATCGAAAAGCAGCAACAGTGCTAATATTACAATGACTCTGCAGCGTCATAAAACGAATCAACATCCTCATCACTCAGCACGGTCATATTATTATCTTCCACCATCCGCTCCAGCTCCTTGACAAGAGCAATGCACGCGCAGCTGTCCCCCTCGTGCCTCACACACCCGAAAAATCCTTCTAGGCAGTCTAGATCTGCCCCATGCTCCACCAGACATCTCGCCATCGTAGCACTCCCCAGGAACACCGCCTCCTTCAGGGCCGTCCCCCCATTTTTCCGCCTCGCGTTGATATTAGCACCGCCACGAATCAGCGGAAGCAGCGATGCCGGCTGCTGGCACGTAACAGCCATGTAGAGGGCCTGTCGGCCTGCCACGTCTGTGATTGCCACGTCTGCACCACGAGTCAGCAGCAGTTCGATGCATTCGACCTGGCCCGAGCTCGCCGCCTCTACTAGCGCCGTGTGCCCGTTCTTCGACACGGCATCGATGTTCGCGCCGGCATCGAGTAAGAGATCTAGGCAGGCGGCGCTGCCCTTCTCGGCGGCGCAGTGGAGTGGCGCGGCGCCCATGCGGTCGGCTACGTTAGGTTCGGCGCCGTGGCGTAGGAGGGCCGACACCTTGGCCGGGTCGCCGTTGCCGGCGGCGTAAGACAGGGGCGTGCGGCCAAGGGTGTCCTGGGCGTCAAGCTCGGAGTCGTTTACAGACAGGTAGTCGTCGAGTCTGACGTTGGCAGATGACGAGATCCCCGAGGCAAGCTTGTGCAAGGCGGTGAAGTTGCGGTTGTCAATGAATTCATTGTCCACGAATATGGAAGACAGGCCCTGTTCCAAAGGGCTCCCAGGGCTTTTGAGAATTTCGTCAAAAGCGTTATCTGCAGCAGAGCTATTTGACGTATGAGTCGCTTTCGGGCGAAGAAGATAAATAACGGAATAAACAACACTTACTAGCCCATCTTGTTTACCAGAAATCTATCTGCGCCGCTTTGGATAATGAATCGACAGACATCCAGTTGCCCCAGCCAAACCGCGTACTATGTTCTCAGCTGTTAGCAGAATTTCAGGTTATGATAGTCACCGTACGACCGGCGAGATCCTAGCCTACATGCAAGACACTAACGCCATTTTCATAAGTGTCATACGGTGACGCGAGCCGCCTGGCAAACATGTCGCGAATCTCAGCCAGCTTTCCCAGGTAGATTAGGTTGAATATGTCTGACTCGCTGGCAATGACGCGGGGCATCGACACGGCAAATCCGTCACCGTAGACGGAATGCCACGAGCCCGTACCGGCCACGAGGGGGATGGCGACTCGGACTAGCCAAGTAGGGAAGTAGTAGTAAAACGTGGCGCGCCACCGTGTGCGGCCGCGGCACTTCTTGTAGTCGCATCGCGGCACGGGCGGGAAACCGTTTAGGCCGAGGCACAGGACGCCGAAAACCGAGGAGAAGAGTTTCGGTGTTGCGAGACGGGTAACGGTGTGGCAGGTACAGCGACACCACTTAGGGCATGGCGTTTCGCTGCTACCGCTTCTAATAGTATTGGTCTTGGTCACGGCCGGGGTTGGAGAAGAAGTCCTCGAAGTTGATCCAGATTTTCGAGGGGTGGCAGTGAGCTTGTCATCGGGAACAGGATGCGCGGTTTGTGGCGGGGTTGGAGAAAGGTGTATTGTGACGTTGGATTCCGGCAGAGAGAGCGAATTCAAGAGTTGGCGCAGCCCGCCTACTCCGTCCCTGACGTCCTGAATATCGCCCTGAATTCCATCGATACGATTGAGGAGAATTTCCTGCCTGTCTTGAACAGCGGCGTGGTGTGCATCGCTTTGCGTGCGCAAGCCGCCCATGTCTTGACCGATAGCGTGCATATCTCTCCTAGGCAGGAAACGAGAATTAGTATGGAACATATAGACGACAATTGGGAAGACTTACATCTGCATAACTAAGAGGCCCGACAGGGCACATGTCATGTTCTGTCTCACCTCTTGCAGCCGACACTCGACTCTTTCAATGCGGCTTTTGGCAAAAAGCCATCGTCGCTTCGACACAGCTTTTTGCGACGCACAGCTACTGCCAGTCGCCACCACCGTTGTCGCTGTCTTTGTCTTGAAAACCGATTCTGACACTAGGACTTCAAACTCATCGACAAGGCGCTCGACGGAAACCACGAAAGTCTGGAGCTCTGGCAGTGCTGCCGAAGACGAAGGGTCTAGGGAGGCGGTTTTCAACACGCGGAGCAGAGCTCGGAATTCTGATGCCTTTTCGAAGTGAGTTCCAGTCAGTCGGAACTGAGTCCCTGCATAGAAGGTTTCAAATTGTGGGTCAAGGACGCCTCAGATATTGCGAATATACTTGCCTTGGTAAGGAGCGCCCTGGCCTCGTGCTCCGCATCTTTGACAGAGGAAACAGCTTTCAAACCTCGCACTGCTGTTATTGCAGCAGCCCCCACCGTCAGTACGCTTGCCGTGATAGATAGAGGGTCCATGTTAAACACCTAGTTTCGATATAGGCAGCTCAAAAGGTAAAGAGGTTTGCGCTGGTGAGGATTTTGGTACCGGATTCCGCTGCTGCTGGCGTTATAGATAGCAGACAACTTCTCGCAAAACCGCGTAGAACAGGGCAAACACCCTGCAGAAGAGTAGCATTGTCAGCCGGACGAGTGCGCCTACTGCGGAGGCAACTGCATCATGCACTGGTTGCGCAAAGTGTGGACGCCTTGTTGCCGGAGATGGCTAGACCCGGCTAGATATGCACCGGCCTCGTGGATGCGTCATCCCATTGGACTTGCCTTGGGTGCATCTCTTGGACAGGCTGCTTTGCGGGCGCCGCCGCAACAGCCACGTTGACCCTCGAGGGTCGAAGATGACACTCATTCCGCTAAAACCATGATAAAGTCGCAGAACACCGACCGCCTTTCTTTCTTTCTTTTCTTCTTTTTTAGTGCATTGTTGGGGGAGGGATAATATCCAAACATACTTGAAATCAATCGCGTACTCTCTTTTATTCCAGCAAACTAATGATACCCGTTATTTTTAGACACATTATCTACTTCGGTACTGAGAATAAATAGTTACCTTTCGACTCTCGTAACATGCAGGACACGGAAGCCATATCAACGGGTCATTTCGGCATAACCAGCTCGAGACACTCAACGCCATGCTGTCAGGAAGATGTTTTCATACTGCTGCAGACAGGCAGCGGAAAATCGCTGTGCTACAAGCCACCGGCCGTAGTCAATCGCAGGCGGACACGGCGTCACACCACCGCCTCTCCCTGATGAGCCTCATATAGGACAGGTTGATCGTCTCAAGGCTCTGCATTTAGGCTATTACCCTTAGTGGTGAAGCATCAAAAAAAAAAAAAAAATTAAGGACGGTGTCGTGGCGATGTTCAAGGAAATATGCCACAAGACTTTATCGAGCTTCTATGCGTTGCGTCGGAGATGGCAAACTTGAACAAGAGTTCCAGAGAGGAATAGCCACACAGAGGAGAAGAAAAGCTGGTACGAATAGTTGTCAACGAGGCCCGTTTTCTATGTAATGATCCTCGGTAAATAATAATCCAAAATCTAAGCCCGGCGTAAAGAGCTGATCGGCCATTAGAGAGACGATGATGGGGTCCTGTTTGGCTACGATCTCACAAATATATGAACTCCTCTCCCCCTCAAACAAGGTCTCCCCATGTGATCTAAAATACGATACTTTAAATGGGGTAATGAAAGGATGTAGAAATCGGCGTGACTTGGGGCCATCTATGATGACGGGGGAAGGGGGGGGGGGGGGGGAATTAGGAGAGATATTGGAGAATCGCATTTGCACAGCCCCTCCACCTGCTTCACTCTCTCGATCGGTAGAATCTAGCGTCATATAGCCCATTGGACATCCCAGGGCATCAGGCCTGGACTAGACTGACTGCAAATTCACATAGAGTCAGCGTGGCCACTTGAGAGTTCAAGCAAAGAGCAGGAACATTACGACCCACCTGCGAGGGGACTATCTCGAACATAACGCAATAGTCGTACGAAGTTCTCGACAATTCCTTGTCGAGTCGTACGACAAGTGCTAGCGTGTCTTCCTTTCCGCTGTCGGGAGAGCTTGAATCAAAGATTTGTGGCCCAACCTGCAATGGAGGACAAAGGTCGGAGGCAGGCGATGCGTTCAATTGCGGACTCAACTTTCGCTACGGTACCCTTGGTAGTTAACTTGCTATAGTTGTAAAGCTGTGCTTCCAGGGTAATATCATATACCACGGCATCAGGTGTGTCGGAGGAGTTGCTGCTGGTGACCTAAGCAGGTTGTCATAGCCAAGGAGCAACCGTGAGTGCGTGTGGGGCTCCTTTTGGCCGTCCCTCCAACAGTCCCAGGTACCCCATTACACGCTACTGCGAAGGGCTGCATCAGATTGATTCAGGCAGGATATTGATTAGTCAGCTGGGTAGTTTCCAGAATCTGATATAGAGGGCATCCCTGATGGGAGAATGGGTAGGATTTGTCTATAAGAAGGGCTGTCTTTCTCTAGATTATATGAAAGATAGCAGACTTTAGTCTTCATTTGAATGGAGATCTATCTTTGGTTGCAGGCTGATCTCCATATGAACTGTGGAATCTTCCGATTATGCTTGAACCCTGCACTTCTATTCTAACCTTAGTGTCCAATAAAGTTGGGCATCTTTTATTACCTTTGTTATTATCTTATAGCATCTTCCATTATAATTCTGAAGCCTCCACCCCTTAGGGAGATGAAGCTAGTCAAAATGGCCAACAAAGATGCCCCTACTTTGCAATTTGTGATCTAGGGTGATAGTTTGTCTAATTCTATTCTTGCAGCCCTAAAAAGGAAATGATGATATCTTAGAGCGATAGTTAAAAAAAAATCTAAAAGAATGGCCTCAATATGATGCCAAACTTGCTCAGATTCTATAAGAATGTTGGAATCTATATTGGAACCAAAAAGCTATCCAGAATAGCATCATAAGGCAACCCTGTTACATCGCAAAGACCTGGCAGCTGCATGCTAGTGCAGCACAGCTGCCAAGGACAGCCTAGATAATGCAGCCACAGCTGCATCTCACTTGAGCAGAACAATAAACTTTTACCACACTAGAACCAACCCTACGTTTGCAGTGTGGAACCGTCTGCGATAGCAGACCACAGCACAATAGTGCCCAAACAGCCATTTTACTGTTTAACAGTGGTAGCATTGCTTTGGTTCATCAAGGACCTTGCTTTCAGATGTTGATGCTGGCTATCGGCTGGCACGCAGCACAGTCACTTGCCTGAGCATCTACTCTCATAGACGCTAAAGCGGGACGCGAGCCGCCTGGGACTGAACTGCCACGGCGCCGTGGTGCACTCTAATTTAATTACACTTGCCTGCCGCCGTTGATTTTCATCCTAGGCATCAAACCACAAATCGTGCTGCTTGCGACAGAAATTTCCAGGTCTGACATCGCATCAATCTTTCCATAGATGTTTGCCCCTGCCTTCTCTCAGCAGGACACTTCACACGCCAGGCGCCAACACACCCGGAAATAACTCTTTCCCTCGCCATTATACCAATCATGCCTCCATCTCCTCTGCCATATCCCGTCATGCCTGCCGAGAGGACTCCCGAGGCATCAGCACGGTACGAAGCGCAACGCAAGGCATATCTGGAGTGGGAAAGCCACGAGGCCAGGGCCCTCGCTGAGGCGTAACGGGTGGACCTCGAGAGGCGGCAGGCGGAACTCTCGTCCAACCCACCGCCCATGCCCGACGTGCATTTCACCATGGACGAGGGAATCATGTCGGACGCCATCTCCCTCTACGGCCCCACCAAGAAGTCGGCGGACCAGAGATGGGGCTTCGTCATCTACCGTGTCGCCTTCGACGACGACGCCGCCTGGCTTCACTGCCTCGAGACGCTCAGGTGGTGCGTGCACAGGAACCTCGCCAACAAGAACCCGCGCGTCTTCGAGCACCTGGCGCCATACCTGCTGTGGACCGTCGTCGAGGACCGCGCCCTCGACGGCGCCTCTAGGGGAGGAAGTGCGGCGGCACTTCAGGGCCTGGGCGAGGGAGCAGAGCGGCGACCCGGACGAGATGGACCCGTCGCTGAAGCCCTCAGCCGTCCGCCTGGCGCTGTCCCGGTTGCCGCGCCACCGGTTTTTCGTCTACGTCGACGCCGCGGCTATGCGATCCATGACGGCCACGCCGCGCTCCATGGGCCTGCCGAAATGGACTGTCAAATTCCGCGGTGCGCTCTGCGTCGTTGATGGGTGGTTCGGCACGTGGAAGGCCAATCCCGAGCCTCCTTCTCCTCCGACGGTGGAGGACCTAGAGGACATGATGGGGGATGACTGGGAACAGGATAAGGATGTCGGGCAGAGAATTGAGGAAGAGGACCCTGACCAGGGCTGGATGCTGTTCATACCGTCCTGCTACAGCGCCCTCTATGCGGGCTTGTGTGGTAGGGACTGGGAAGACTTGTTCGTGCCGCCGCCGGCCACTTGGCCCCAGGACTAGTCGCACTGACAGCTGAGCATGCATTGCTGCTCGAGATTACTGTCCCATTTCTCAGATGGCGGCCGTGACGGGATGAATAATTTAACGTTGGTACTTTCTTTCTCTCGGGTGCTCTTAGCCTACCTTCCCTTGTGTTCTGTTGGTTGTGTTCGGTTCAATGTTCGTTGGTTCAGGTGGTGTTCGACATCGGCACATAATTTACCGGTCGGTCCCTTGTCAATCCATGCACATTGACTTTCGCTCCGGGAGATGAAGCCATCTCATATGGGCCCTTACGAATACATCAATTAACAAATATAGCTGATGCGGACCGACACGCGATTCCTATCAACTTGCTAAAGGATAAATACCGGTGACAGTGTTCAGATCCAATAGCTTCATCTCGTTCATCACAAACATCAGTTCAGCGGACGAAAGGTTACTCTTTCCAAAGAATAAGGCCTCAGAAAGATCGGGCATGGAAGCTCTGGAATGTGTAAGCAAGCTTTCTTCTTTGGAAAGAGTAACCTTTCGTCCGCTGAACTGATCACACACAGCTTCTGTCGTTTGTCCGAGATAAACTCCACCCACGTCTGGGGAGATTTTCTTGTGCGCCGGGATACAGTGATCGAGCTAGAACTCCTTCTAGCATAGCTTGTGCATTCAAGGAGACATTTCTTCCAAGGCCAACGAAGGTAGCAATAGTTTAATTCAAATTTCACACCAATAGGGAGAGATATCTTTCTTTGTAATATATCTTCAAACAATATCAAATGAAACGAAATAGCAAGAGTCTACGGAACAAACGAGTGACGCCCACCTAGTCTAATCTCAAGAACTCCGTGTGCCTATCTCAGCCAAGTCCCGTCTGCCACAGGATCTATCTTCCCCCTATAATTCAAGGCTTGTCGTCAATACTCAAACATCCCTTAAAAGATAGTCCATGTATGTGTCTACAGATCGACAAAGCTGATGATCAAGTTGGTCTTTTGGACTTGGATTGCCTTAATAGGCCTTTCTACTCCAAACTTCTCATTAAGCTTCAGCGCATTCTTACCAAATGGTGTCTGGGACAGTTCGTCGAAAGCATTCTTCCCGATGCCGGTCGACGCGCTAGTGACTATAAACTCGTCTCCCAGGGGAGCATTAGAAAATTTTGTCATAATTTCCTCAGTCTTTCCCTGGATAACAGTCTCGAACTCGATGGAATTCAGTTCGTTGGGCCTCATCCTAGCATTTTCCGTCCATAGGACTTTCTCAAAATCCGCCAGTGACACGTCCTCGTCAAGCCTCAGACCATCATTGTCCCTTATGATGGCGTCCCGGACCTTCATGGACTTGGCGTTGGTATTAATTTGGATGGTGGCATGTGCACCCCCTGTCGCCTTGATCTTGTATTCAGTAATGTCTGGTGAATTTGTTGGGGTTCCGGATATCTTGAATCGACCATCGACACTTGTACCCAAATCAACTTCTCCGGACGAAGGTCCCGCGGCGCCTTCGGGGTTATCGACCGGAGATCCCACGAGGTTCTCCTCGTTAGCAGCCTGAGAACCCCCGTTATTCTCCTCACCAGCCACCCCTACACTTCCTTCGTCCGAGTCGCTGAAATGGGAGCTACCGGGTTGCTGGGTTTGACCAGTCGGTGCGGTGTTGACGGCGTCGCCGGTCCCCGTGCTGGTTTGGCACATGCGTTTCGACACCATTCCAATCAGGTATTTCGTCCACGACCGGGTTTTGAGGTGACCGCAGGCCTGAGCGCCGACCCCGGGGGCCGTGTCCATGCCTATGTGGTTGCTGGCGGTGACGGCGCCGGTGACGGCGCCATCACCTCTGAGGCTTGCTGGAGAGACGCTCACAATGTGATCGGCGATAACCGGCGGCGGTCTCTCAATCACAAAAGCCCTTTTGTTTTGGAAACTGGAAACTGCATGTTTGCCGCCATCGGCATGGATTGGGAGGGCTGACGCAGGCTCAACAATGCTATACAGCAACGTCGCCTGGATAATATGGGATAAGTGCATGTTGGAGGTGAGTTAGCTCTTAAGCAGCACCAGATGCGAGAATTGAGATGGATGATATGAATGGAATGAAAAGAGAATGCGTCTCTGAGAAGCCTGGTTTTTGAGATTGGGACCAGGGGCCGATTTTTTATGCTAGGATTCTGGTCTGTTTTATAACCTTAATGTTTCCCTTCGCATGTCTTACACAAAGTTCGTAAAGGACCGATACTAACCTGCCATGGCCTATCTTGAGATGCATCAGGAATAGCAACACGGGCTGTAGGAATATTTTTGGGTAGATCATATCCGATAATATCTTCGATGCCCATTGATTGAAATCAAAATAGAGCTACCTCTGAAACAAGCGCGCCACTCTCACCAGAGCCAAAAGCGTTTCGTTAAACTAACATGAAGTCCCTGCCTTCTTCATAACTGCTAGGGCTGACAGCCCCATTCTTAGGGTTGCCGTAGGCGGCTGGTGTTTTGAATACACCACATCATTAACTGCATTGTGCGGCCAAGCTATTAATACTGCGAGACAGATACTGCCGAGGAAGCGCTTTTTCAGTTTGCGCCCCTGCATACCGCTGTCACTAGCACGTGGGGGTTCTAGCAATGTTTTGGGGGCGACGGTTGAGGCTCAGTCGCCCCGCATGACACCTGTCACGGGTTGCGGCAGCTTACTGCATAATTAGCCGGAATAGGCACAGATTGGGAATTTAGAGTGGCTCTTTCTCCATAATAGACCCTTGCTCAACTCTAAAGCAGAATGCGATTTTGCAGGAAAAGAGGAAGAATACAGAATCGATGGAATCCTCAGCATTCAACGAAATGGCACTGGGGCTTTAAAACGAGAGCAATCCTTAGAAATGTCTAGCAGTAATTACAAGTCTGAGTTTTTGAGAACAGGCCTGCGGTTTTATGTCAGAACTAAATTCACGTGGAGAACCATGTTACATACTTCAGCACATCAGCTTAAACTTCAAATCTAAAGAGGATGGTGAGGGGATCTTCGTCATGAACTTGAAGCTAGACTCCTGATCATCCTAATCATCATCTTCATCATCACCATGGTCAATTAATATAATTTGCACTTCATCTCTCATGCTCAACCACTATCGAAATCTGACACTTCAAATCGGCAAGAGATGGGGGTTGGATGAACTTATTTCGATATACGAAAATCTCTAAACGCCATGTACGCTTTGATTCGACTAGCTATCTAAAATGCGGGTCCCTTGAGAATGCAAAACACGAAACGCCGAACACTATGCTACAGAAACGTGCGCCGCCCAACAACGCTTAACCAACATGATATGTTTCTTAGGAATAAATGCAAAAAGGGCTTACCACTGCTCAACAACGGTGTACTCTTTTTCCCTCGCAATGCGACCCGCCTCATCCCGCGCCACCGTTTTCGGATCTATGCGCATCTTCTTGGCTGCCACGTCAAAGCAGCCCTTCTGGGTC
>Ga0247774_1002003_pt1 | contig 10186 bp, 5 predicted proteins | sample UWRJL001104B6_FD_179933 | JGI IMG/M metagenome (GOLD analysis project Ga0247774, IMG submission 179933) | Plant litter microbial communities from Arlington Agricultural Research Station in Wisconsin, United States - UWRJ-L001-104B-6 | ecosystem: Environmental > Terrestrial > Plant litter >... | reverse complement strand
ACCTACACGACGGCCCCGACGCACAACAACCCGATGGAGCCGCACGCCACGATCGCGGTCTGGGAGGAGAACGGCGACCTCACGGTCTACGACGCGACGCAGGGCACGTCCGATGACCGCGACACCGTCGCGGACGTGCTCGGCCTGGTTCCCGAGCGCGTACGCGTGATCGCCCCGCACGTCGGCGGCGGCTTCGGGTCCAAGGGCAAGACGCGGCCCAACACGATCCTCGCCGCGCTCGCGGCACGGGCCGCGGGCCGCCCGGCGAAGGTCGCGCTGACCCGGCAGCAGATGTTCGCCGTCACCGGGTACCGCACACCGACGATCCAGCGGATCCGGCTCGGCGCGGACGCCGACGGCCGGCTGACCGCGATCGCGCACGACGTCGTCGAGCAGTCCTCGACGCTCGTGGAGTTCGCCGAGCAGACGGCCACGCCGACGCGCGTCATGTACGCGGCCCCCGCCCGCCGCACGACGCACCGGCTGGCGCGCCTCGACGTGCCCACGCCGGCGTGGATGCGCGCGCCCGGCGAGGCACCGGGGATGTTCGCGCTGGAGTCGGCCATGGACGAGCTCGCGATCGCCGCCGGGATCGACCCGATCGAGCTGCGCGTACGGAACGAGCCGCGGACCGAACCAGAGAGCGGTCTGCCCTTCAGCTCCCGCAACCTCCTCGCCTGCCTGCGCGAGGGCGCCCGCCGCTTCGGCTGGGAGAACCGCGACCCACGGCCCGGCATCCGCCTGCGCGGGCGATGGCTGACCGGCACGGGCGTGGCCGCCTCGACCTATCCCGCCCGGCGCCTGGCCTCGACCGCCACCGCGACGGCCGAGAACGGGGAGTTCCTCATCCGGATCGCCGCCGCCGACATCGGCACCGGCGCGCGTACGGTCCTGACCAAGATCTCCGCCGACGCCCTGGGCGTTCCGGCCGAGCGGGTCCGGATCCAGGTCGGCGACAGCTCTCTGCCGCGGGCCTCGGTCGCGGGCGGGTCGATGGGCACGGCCTCCTGGGGATCGGCCGTCGTACGGGCGTGCGAGGCGCTGCTGAAGAACGGCGACTCCGGAACCGCCGACACCACCGAGGACGTCGAGGCCGACGCCGGGTTCGCCCGGCACGCGTTCGGCGCGCAGTTCGCCGAGGTCCACGTCGACGTCGACACCGGCGAGGTGCGCGTGCCGCGGCTGCTCGGCGTCTTCGCCGCCGGCCACATCCTCGACGAGACGCTCGCGCGGTCCCAGTTCATCGGCGGGATGACGATGGGCATCGGGATGGCCCTGCTGGAGGAGACCGTCCTCGACGAGCGGTCCGGCTCCTTCCTCAACCACGACCTCGCGCAGTACCACGTCCCGACGTGCGCGGACACCCTCGGCATCGAGGCGGTGTGGATCGAGGAGGAGGACCCTCACCTCAACCCGATGGGCTCCAAGGGCATCGGGGAGATCGGCATCGTGGGCACGGCCGCCGCCATCGCCAACGCGGTCCACCACGCGACCGGACGGCGTGTGCGCGACGTGCCGATCACGCCTGCGAAACTGCTCGGCTGACGCGGCGACCGCGCTTCTCTCGATACGCTGATGTCCTGCCATTTCAGACGGTCTCCGCGCGACATCGACGCGGAAGATCAGAAGACGAATTAACGCAGGGGAGCCGAGTTACCCGATGAGCGCGCCGACCGATCAGGAGCGGTACAGCTTTCAGGCCGAGGTCGTTCAACTTCTCGACCTGATGATTCATTCGCTCTACAGCAACAAGGAGATCTTCCTGCGGGAGGTGATCTCCAATGCCTCGGACGCCATCGACCGTTTGCGGTTCGCCAAACTCACCGAGGCCGACCTCGCCGATGAGAGCGACGAGTCGCTGGAGATCCACGTCGCGTACGACAAGGACGCCCGTACGATCACCGTCTCCGACAACGGCATCGGAATGAGCCGGCAGGAGGTGATGGACAACATCGGCACCATCGCCAAGTCCGGCACCCGCGAGTTCTTCCAGGCGCTGACCGGTGACCAGCGCAAGGACGCCACCCTCATCGGCCAGTTCGGCGTGGGGTTCTACTCCTCGTTCATCGTCGCCGACCGCGTGACGCTGACGACCCGCCGGGCCGGGCTGCCGGCCACCGAGGGGGTTCGCTGGGAGTCCGACGGCCGCGGCGACTACTCCCTGGAGACGGTGGAGCGCGCCGAGCGCGGCACCGACCTCGTGCTGCACCTGCGCGAGGAGGAGGACGATCTGCTCAACGGCCACCGGCTGCGCACGATCATCCAGAAGTACTCCGACCACATCAGCCTGCCGATCCTGATGCCGTCGGAGCAGACGGCCGCGGGCGAGGACGAGCCCGCGAAGGACACCGTCGTCAACCGGGCCTCCGCGCTGTGGGCCCGGCCGAAGAGCGAGATCTCCGAGGCGGACTACAACGAGTTCTACAAGCACGTCGCCCACGACTTCGCCGACCCGCTCGCCCATCTGCACAGCAAGATGGAGGGCACCTACGAGTACACGCTGCTGCTGTTCGTCCCGGCGAGCGCGCCGTTCGACCTGTGGATGCCCGAGGCGCGCCACGGCGTGAAGCTGCACGTCCAGCGGGTCTTCATCATGGACGACACCGGTCAGCTGATGCCCAACTACCTGCGGTTCGTCCGCGGCGTGATCGACTCGGCCGACCTGCCGCTGAACGTCTCCCGCGAGATCCTGCAGAGCAGCCGGGTGGTCGACTCGATCCGCTCCAGCGCGGTCAAGAAGGTGCTACGGCTGCTGAAGGACCTCGCCGAGAAGGAACCGGACAAGTACGCCACTTTCTGGGGGGAGTTCGGCGACGTCCTCAAGGAGGGCGTGGCCGAGGACTACTCCAACCGCGACGACATCGCCAAGCTGCTGCGGTTCACCACGACGAAGTCGGCCACCGACACTCCGGACACCTCGTTCGAGGACTACGTGTCGCGCATGAAGGAGGGGCAGGAGAAGATCTACTACCTGCTGGCCCCGTCCCCGGCCGCCGCCAAGAGCAGCCCGCACCTGGAGATCTTCCGCAAGAAGGGCATCGAGGTGCTGCTGCTCGGGGAGGCCATCGACAACTGGCTGATCACGAGCCTGCCCGACTTCGAGGGCAAGCGGCTGCAGTCGGTCGCCCAGGGCGTCTCCGACCTCGGCGCGATGGAGGACGAGGCCGAGAAGGAGGCGAGCGAGAAGGCCGGCACCGATCTCAGCGGTCTCGTCGAGCGCCTGAAGAAGTCCCTCGGCGACAAGGTCACGGACGTACGGACCACCAACCGGCTCACCACCTCACCGGCCTGCATCGTGGCCGACGAGCCGGACATCGAGATGAACCTCGCCCGCCGGATGCGGGGCTCCGGCCTGCCGAGCCAGCCGGTCCTGGAGATCAACCCCGAGCACGCGCTGGTCCAGCGGCTCGACCGCGAGACCGACGAGCAGCGCCTCTCCGACTGGGCGAACGTGCTCTACAACCAGTCCGTGCTCACTCTCGGCGCCCGCATCGAGGAGCCGGCCGCGTTCGTCGGGCAGCTCAACGACCTGCTCATGACGCTCGCGGAGGAGTCGGACTGAGACGGCCCGTGAGCCGGGGCGGATCCCGCCCCGGCTCACGCGTTCCCGCTCAGGTTCCGAAGACCTGGAACTCCCACAGCGAGTAGCCGTACTGCGTGCCCCGCTGGGTTCCGTACATCCGCACGTACCGGCCGGAGCCGGACACGTTCAGGTCCTGTACGCCTCCGGTGCCGGTCGTCGTCGAGTAGACGGTCGTCCAGTTGGTGCCGTCGGTGGAAGTCTGGATCTGGTACGCCTTGCCGTAGGCGGCCTCCCAGTTCAGCAGCACGTGACTGAGCCGGTGTACCGATCCGAGGTCGACCTGCAGCCACTGCGGGTCGCTGAACGCGCTGGACCAGCGGGAGCCGGTGTCGCCGTCGGTGGCGTTCGCCGCCGCCGTACCGGCCGCCTCGGCGGAGGACGCCGTCGCCGTGTGCCCCTGGGACAGGTTGGTTCCGGTGCCGCCGCCGCCCGGCGCCTTGTTGTAGACCGCGACGTAGTCGATGTTGAGCGACCCGCCCGAGACGGTCGCCGCGGTGGGGCCGCCGCCGAACGCGTCGGGGAACCCGCCGCCGATCGCCAGGTCGAAGATGATGAAGAACGGATGGTCGACGGCGTTCGCCCAGGTGGTGGCGTCCACCCGGTTCGCGGCGAGGGTGAAGTAGTTGTCGCCGTCGAGGTACCAGCGGATCTGCTCGGGCGCGACCGACCGGTCGATCTGCACCGCGTAGGTGTGGTAGCCGGTCTGGCAGCCGCCGCACGCGCGTTCGCCGCTGCCGATGCCGGTGGACTCGTTGCAGGGCCCGCCGGGGTTGGTGCCGCAGTGCAGCGTGCCGAAGACCGAGCTCCGGCCGTTGATGTCCTCCAGGATGTCGACCTCGCCGGAGGTCGGCCACGGTGTACCGCTGCGCAGCGGCGAGCCGAGCATCCAGAACGCCGGCCAGTACCCGGCACCGTTCGTGGTGTTCACGTTGGGCTGCTGGATGGAGGCCTGCATCATCACGACGCCGCCGGCGGGTGCGCCGAACGTCGCGGCCTGTGTCTCGACCCGGCCGGAGGTCCAGCCGTCGCGCGGGGCCGAGCCCGAGTGGAGCGCCTTGAGCACGAGGTGCCCGGCGCCGTCCTGGTAGACGTTGGCCGTGCTGTCGGTCATCGTCTCGATCTCACCGGTGCCGAAGCTGCTGCCCGGCCCGGTGTCGTACTTCCAGGTCCCGGTGTTCAGGCCGGTCCCGTTCGCTCCGGTGAAGTCATCGCTCCACGTGGTGGTGAAACCTGCGGGCGGGGCCGGCACCGCGGCGGGCTTCGCGGTGCCGGCCGGCGCTCCGGCTGCCATGGTGGCCGGCATGGTGGCCGGCGCGATCACGCCGGCGGCGAGGACGAGCGCACCGGCGCCCACCCTGAACCGGCGCGCCCACGAGCGTGAGGCGGGGCGTGCCTTGCCGAGATACCTGTCGTGCCTCTGGTAGAACACGGGTGCTCCTTGCCGGGGCCGTACAGACCCACCCGTACGGCCCCGTCTGACGAGGTTGACGGTCTTGTCGGGAGCGTCAGCGGAGAGGGTTCACCAGCCGACGGCGACGAGCAGGTACTGCGGGTCGCCGTGGGAGATGAACGAGGACTGGCTCGTGACGTCGTCGTAGGGGAAGCCGTAGGCCAGGTGGTTGATCGCGTGGTCGTGCCAGAACTTGGCGTAGTAGTTGGCCGGGGCGGCCTTGTAGTACTGGCTGGGATCGGACCACTGCGACTGGGGCAGGTGGGCGACGTGCCGGTTGAGCGCGGCGCACATGTCGGGGTTGCCCGCCAGCGAGCCGGCGCAGCCGGTGATGTTGGAGGTGCTCTCGTTCACGCCGACGGACTGGGCGTAGGCGGTGAAGTAGTTCGCGTACTGCCCACCCGTACGGAAGGCGCTGTCGCTGCCCGGCGCGGGGATGTAGTACGGCGCCTGGACCGTGGCCAGGTGCTTGAACTCGGTCGGCACCTCGTTCTGGAACCGCTGGAACGTCGCCGTGCGGTCCTCGGCGAACGTGGCCTGGTCCTCACCGACCTGCGTGTCGTACCCGTCGTGGGCGTGCAGCCGCAGGGCCAGTTTGAGCCCGAACCCGTCGACACGTGTCGTGTTGCCGTTGAACACGTCCGGTCCGACCGTGAACTCGATGAAGTCCTTGTACTGACCGGTCGGCGAGCCCAGGTAGAAGTACATCCGGCCGGCGGAGTTGGCGGGCATGTCGAGGTAGGGCTGTTCGGCGATGGAGTGCGTCTGGCCGTTGAAGCTCCAGTAGACCTGGCTGTCGGGGTAGTGGCCGTTGGTCCGGTTGAGGATCTTCAACTCCAGCACGTTCTGCGCGGCGGGGATGCCGCTGGTGTCACCCCAGAACGAGTCGGGGGGCGTCGTGGTCGTCCCGGTGGTGCGCACCCCGAACTCCCACAGCGAGTAGCCGTACGCGGTGCTCCGCGCGGTGCCGTTCATCCGCACGTACCGCCCGGTGCCGGAGACGTTGAGGGTCTGGTTGCCCCCGGCGCCGGTCGTGGTGCTGTAGACCGTCGTCCAGCCACCGGTGCCGGTGGCCGAGACCTGGATCTGGAAGGACGTCGCGTACGCCGCCTCCCAGCTGAGCGTGACCTGGCAGATCTCCTGCGAGGAGCCCAGGTCGACCTGGAGCCACTGCGGGTCGCTGAACGCGCTGGACCAGCGGGTTCCGGTGTTGCCGTCGACGGCGGCCGAGGCGGGGGTGCCGCCGTTCTCCGTGGAGGAGGCCGTCGCCGGCTTGCTCTGCGCCGCGTTCGCGCTGTTGCACGCGGCGGCCTTCGGGGCGGCGCCGGCCCGGAGCGGGGCGGCGACGAGGTAGCCGACGAGGAGCATGATCGCGGCGGATGCGATCACGATGAGAGGTGCGGGCGCACGGCGGTGCGCCGCGGGGCGGGGGGTCGACTGCATTGACGGCTCCCTTTCTGGGGGTAGGGAGGTGAGGCACGCGACTCCGGCGGCCGCGGAACCGCCGGAGCCTCGCTGGCGGGCGGGGCGTGCGGGTGATCGTCGGACGGGTCGTTCTGAGAGCGCTCTCACGGAGACGGTGGCGGTCATTCCGACTCCCGTCAAGAGAGCCGAGCCGTAACGTTTCGATAACGGCAGCCGTCCCGATCTGCCCGTCGTCCCCGACATATGCGCTGGCCAGGGTATTTGTTGCCCGGCACACCATTAATCCGGCGAAACGCCGCCGAAATCTTTCGTGCCCCCCGGCCGGGTGAAACCGGGCCCCGGGTCAGCGACAGAGGTCCGTACGGCGGTCGGCACGGATGTCGTCGCGCGGCCCCACGGCCTTCTTCCGCGCGTGGCCGAGATCAGCATCGGCGACGAGCAGGGGTCACGGCTAGGGCCTGTCTCGAAGTTTCCGTCCGTAGCGAGCGGTGTCCAGGTGGTGTCTCGCAAGGCGGACGAAGGAGGCAGCCTGGTTTGGCTGTCGACTGAGGACAACGCGGCGAGGCGCCGCCTGGGCACCGCGCAGTAGGACAGCGAGACTTCGAGACAGGCCCTAGGTCGCCGGCAGCTCTCTGGCCGGCGACGCCGACGCCGACGCGACCGTTGTGTCCCTGGTGTCGACGGCGGCCAGGTTCGTGCCGCGGGTCTCCCTGCCGAGGAGGCCACCGATCACGACCAGCACGCCGCCGACGAACGCCAGGACGGCCGGCGTGTAGTTGTACGGCATCCAGCCCAGCAGTCCTGTCTGGTAGAAGACGAACAGGCCCGGGATGATGGTGGCGGAGCTGTAGCCGACACCCCAGCCGGAGGACCGCGCCCTGGTCGGGAACAGCTCGTTGATCCAGGCCGGCATGATGCCGACCGCCATCACCGTGGCGGCGGCCACGAAGAACGCCGTGACGATGAGCGCGGGCCAGTTGCTGTAGCCCATGGAGCCCATCAGCGCCAGGGCCGCGCCCTGGACCACCGCCATGACCACTCCGCTGATGATGATGGCCGGCTTGCGGCCGTACCGGTCCGCCATCCACCCGCCGAGGACGTAGAAGAACGGAACCGGGATGTTGCAGAAGATGATCGTCAGCGTCACCTGGTTCGCGCTGAAGCCCTCGTGGGCCGCCAGGAGCTGAGGCATCAGCGAGCCCAGCATGTTGGTGCCGAAGAAGATGCCGGTCATCACGATGAACACCTGGAAGAAGGCCTTGCGGGAGGAGCCGGTGAAGGTCTCGCGCAGCGGCGCCTTGGCCACCTCCGCCTTGAGCCAGACCTCGGACTCCTCCACGCGCTGACGCAGGAAGAGCCCGACCGCGACCGCGATGATCGCGCCGGCGAAGAACGGGATGCGCCAGCCCCACTGCACGTATCCCGCGTTGATGTTCCCGGCCGGAGCGATGTGCAGCGCGATGTAGGTGAAGACCGCGATGGCGACGTACCCGGTGGTCGACGAGCTTTGGATCGCGCCGCCGATGACCCCTCGGCGGCGTGGCGCCGTGTACTCGATGGCCAGGGGGGTGGCGGCCGTGTACTCGCCACCGAGGAAGATCCCGTCGACGAACCGGAGTGCGATCAGCAGGCCGATCGCCAGGCCGCCGCCGATCTGCGCGCTGCCCGGCAGGCAGCCGATGAGCAGCGTGCAGAGGGCGAACCCGAAGATGCTGATCGAGCCGGTGCGCTTGCGGCCGATCCGGTCGGCGAAGTGGCCGAAGATCACCGCGCCCAGGGGCCGGCCCAGCAGCGTCGCGGCGAACGTGAAGTCGGTGACGAGCCGGGCGGCGTTCGTCGACAGGCCCGCGTTGAAGTAGATCATCGCTGGCAGGAGTGCCACCGACGGCAGGTAGATGTCGAAGGAGTCGATGAAGAACCCCGCGTACGCGCTTCTCACGGCCCGCTTGCGACGGACGTCGAGACTTCGGTCGCTCTCAGCCGGCTCCGCAGTTTGTCGTGCCACCATCATTCCCCTCGCTTACTCCCCGAGAGCAGCCCGGAACGTGCGATGGCGAGACCTCGCGACCGGGCCGGGTTTGGACACATCCGCGAGTCTGCCTCGCGAGCACGATCCGCCTACCCCGCCTGGCCAGGCATGATAGGCGATCGCCACGTAACGTCCCCGAAATGTAGGACGGTCATACAACCCTGTCAATACATCGGCGGAGGAAGAACGGCTCCCGCCGGGACGTGCCGGCGGGGTGCGCCCTTGACGACTTCCGGCCACGAACCTATTTTGGAGCCATCCCGGCATACAGGATGATAAGCCCACGAAGCGGGATGGCGCCATGGTCCGTACGACGGCCGTCCCCGCCAGAGCCCGATGCGACGGAGAAGGACTGAGGCGGATGAGCGAGGGCCACGCCGACCGGAGCGGTCCGGCGGCGGTGAGCGGCGACCGGGCGGTGGAGTACAGTCCCGACAATGGCCCGGTCCAAGAGCTCCGCTCCGGAGGAGTCTCCCTCGCCGAACTCGGCGTCCATCCAGTCGGTCGAGCGGGCGGCGGCCCTGCTGCGGCTCTTCGTGCCGAACGTCCCGTCCCTGGGCCCGACCGAGATCGCGCAGCTCAGCGGCATGTCGGTCTCGACCGCGCACCGATACTGCTCGGCACTGCGCAAGGCCGGGCTGCTGCGCTACGACCCGGAGACCGGCCGCTACGGGCTGGGCGGAGGCTGCATCGAACTGGGGCTGGCCGCCGCGGAGGGCATGCCGATCGTCGGCCTGGCCCGGCCGCTGATGAGCGAGGTCGTGGCGCACCTCGACCGCACCGCCGTCCTGGGCGTCTGGGACGAGGACTCCGTCCGCGTGATCGAGGTGAACGACCACACCTCCGCGCCCGCCCGCATCACCGTACGGATCGGTGCGCAGCTCGGTGTCTTCGAGACCGCGCACGGACTGCTGTACCTGACGTTCTCGCGGCGCGTGCGGCAACGCTTCGCGCGGAGTCCGGAGCTGGCGGAGTTCACCGAGCGGATCGAGGCGACCGAGCGGGAACGCTGTGCCATCGTCCGGTCCGTCGCGGGCCCGCGCTCCATCCCCGGCACGACCACGGCGGCGGTCCCGGTGTTCCTGGGCGACAACATCGTCGCCTCGATCGCGATCGTCGGGCCGTCCGAGGGGATGCCCACGGATCCGGACTCACCGCTCGTCTCGTACCTGAAGGAGACCGCGGCCCGGCTCTCCCAGCAGCTCTCGGCCTGAGCCTTTCCCCGGCGGACCACCGCCGCCTTTCTCGTCTCATCCGCGTTCGCGAGGAGTGCCTCCACCATGCCCTTCGACCCCAGTGACGCTCGTTCCCAGCTCGCCGGCAGCACGGCCGTCAAGGAGCCGCCCACCGCGTTCGCCGGCGCGGAGTACCTCAGGTTCTACGCGACGCCCCCGACGGTCAGCACCGGCGGCGGCCGGACCTGGTACGGACGCGGCCAGAACTTCGTGCTCGAGTACACCGAGTTGGACGGCGAGATCGAGTTCGCCCGGACCGGCCAGCCGGACGAGTACGTGGTGCTCCTGCCGGACCGGGCCGTCACCGCGGACATCGAGGCGGCCGGTGACCGCGTTTCCGTCCACGGCGACACGCTCGTCTTCGTCCCGCCCGGCGACAGCACGGTACGGCTCGCCGGCACCGGCCGGGTGATCCGGCTACTGACCTCCAAGGCCGAGGACCTGGCGGCGCTGGCGGTCAACGC
>Ga0247774_1002001_pt1 | contig 10193 bp, 13 predicted proteins | sample UWRJL001104B6_FD_179933 | JGI IMG/M metagenome (GOLD analysis project Ga0247774, IMG submission 179933) | Plant litter microbial communities from Arlington Agricultural Research Station in Wisconsin, United States - UWRJ-L001-104B-6 | ecosystem: Environmental > Terrestrial > Plant litter >... | reverse complement strand
TGGCAAATGATCCAACCCGAGAGCCTTGGCGATTTATTTCCACAACTGCTTTACGTCGCTTTTTAACAGCGAAGAGCTCAAGGCCAGCATTCTCGTGAGGAAACGTCACAGATTGCCCTGTGTTAGAATCTGCCTTGGGCATGCTGCCATACGGTCAGATGCGCAACTCGCATGGAAACTGTAAGCCAAAATAGGGGCCCGCAGATGCAGGGAACGAAACGGACTGCCTTAGAAACCGTCTTGGCACCCGCATTCGAACAGGAGAACAAAAGGTACATGATCGTAGTTCCCTCCTCGTTTCCACTTTTCTGTTCACTTATCCCTCATTGGCCAGTATCGTTTCCTGATTAGCCCACCATCAAACTCCTGTCCAACCGGCCAATAGCAGCTTCTTGGTGCCTGTCGTGTCCTGCCACCATGGGACGGTTGTACCTGCGCAAGGGCCGCCACAAACCCACCATGTTTTGTGATTGGCATCTTGCGAGGGTTGACGTGGATCGCAATCCAGGTTTGCTTGTCGCTCTCCCGCGCTGAAATGACTGGCCAGAGGGTGTTGGACGATCTCTGCAGTGACCGAAGGCGCTTGGTGATACAAGTCACCGCTGGCTTGATACCGCGCAGGCAAAGGATAAGAATATCGCGACCTGGATATTTCACATTTAAGAAATGCGAATTTCAAGATGCACAAATGATAACTGCAGAGATAAACGTAGATTGCCTCCAAAACAAAAAGTGCCGTGCTCGTTTGCTATTAACAGCAGGCTTACCTTCGTCCACATTGCATTCCCCACCGCCCCCGCCGGCTGGATTGTGCGCCATTTGACTGCGTTACCAGGTACTAAGACGCTACATGGATCCAAAAAGTCAGGCCCAATATTGCCTGCAGACAAGGGACAATCAGCGCCAAATCGGCGCAAAGCTGCGCCTCCCCAGGTACACTAAAAGTACCCGCCCTCATCCTTGCCTAGCTCCAGCAATCATAGGCCGCTTGCTCAGAACACCTCCCCATCTCCCCAAACAACGCTCGACTTCTCCTTTCTCACCCACTCCCTTCCTTATCCCTTCGTGATCCCCAAACTCTTGAATTGCAACACGATTGCTTCCGACCGAAGCCTTCCGTGTTACATTCGTCCGTTCTTTCTGGTGGTAATCGTAGTTTGTCTATTCGCTATTCCCTAATCTTCGACGCTCCTTCTTCGACGCTCATTCCGCGAATATACAAACACAGGCACAACAAGCCGACTGTGATTACACTGACGCTCGCTTGGTTATTTGGACACAAGATTTTCCCGACCGTACTCAGCGACGCGCTGCTGGTTTTGATTTCGACCTCTTGTTTTTTTTTTACTATCCATTCCAGCCCGCGAGTACTTGCCAAGAACACCTCGAATTCAGCGCCACTCAGCAATACCAGAGACAAACGCCGCAGAATTCCGACCGACGAGATTCGATGTTGCTTTAAACTGCAAGTCCTATTCGACTCGATCCTCCCGCAGAAGTAGCGAAAGCTGAATCTCGCTCACCATGTCCGGCTTTTTCTCTGAACTCGCCGATGTGTTTGGCCTTGGCGACAGCTCAGCCACCAAATCGGCAGAGAATGGTACGTAAGATGGCAGCAATCCAGAGGGCGTTTAAATCAAAGGGCAAGGGAAAGAGGGAATTCAGAAAACTAATAAACGTAGACCGGGAAGCCGCTCGCGCTGGCTCCGACGCTGATGACAGCAGCGAAGACGAAGACGTCGTGACCATTGTACGAACCTCGACTCGAACCTTCTCGCCCACGTTTGACGAAGAGATCGGGGGCTTTACAACTTTCCGAGTCGACGGCGCGCCGCCCAATTCTCCCCAGCCGACCGCGTTTGATGAATCGGGCTCCGATGACTCGTCTAGCACGGCCGGCGCCGGCCAGCCGACCGACAACGCAGGCTCAGGTCCTGCTCCCACTAGCAACCAAGTCCCTGCCGAAAGCGGTACGGCTGATGCCGCTTCGTCTAAATCAAGTGGTGGTAGCAACATCGCCGCCAAGGCTGGGATTGCCATCGGCGTTCTCGCAGCCATTCTCATCGTAGCTGGTCTCGTCTGGTTCGTCTTTATGAAACGAAAGAAGAAGCAGGGGGAGCGTCAGAGCTTGGACGACGATGAAAAGCTTCATGGGCCTTTCGGAAATCCAGAGGATCGACTCACCGAGCATGCTCCAGCTCCACCTGCCAAGGCTCCCCGTCTTTCGTTGCAGCGACTCTCGCTCTTTTCAGGTGGTGTTGACAAGCGCGCGAGCAAGAATGGTCAACCCACATTCGCCGCCGCTGTCCCGGCTAGTGGTTCCGCAAGTCCCTGGGAGCGTCCCTTCACGTCGCAAAGCCAGAACCCGGCCAATCCTTTTGGTAGTCACGCCGAGCGCATGCAGACCCCGATTCCCGAGGAACCCATGAACCGATCCATCAGCCCTCTCGATGAAACGAACGCTCGCGGCCCTCAGCCAGTCAGCCCGATGGAACCTCAGCAGGCCACCTTTGCCAACACGGCGCCCAATCACACTCCTAACGGTGCAGCCGCTGGTGCCGTCGCGGCCGGGGCTGCTGCCGGTGCTACGGCTGGTCTCACTCGCTCGCAATCTCGCAGCTACGGTCCTAAGCCCCTTGACCTTACCGTGGCACCTCCGATGCCAGTCTCGGCTGTCCCGGCCTCGCCCGCTCTTACCGAGTATAGTGTCAACTCGGTTACTTCAGGCCAGACAGTGCCCGCCACCGACGGTGCGGCGGCCATTGCGGCTGCCGGTGGACCTTCCACTTCGGCTGTCTACCGTGTCCAGCTCGACTTCAAGCCGACGTTAGAGGACGAGGTGGGGTTGAGGGCCGGTGATCTTGTGCGCCTGCTCCACGAATACGATGACGGCTGGGTAAGTTTCTGTTTGCTTTGGCTTACGTATGTGTTCTGGTCTGACGTTGAAAATTGCAGGCTTTGGTCATCCGCCTGGATAGATCTCAGCAGGGCGTTGTTCCTCGAACCTGCCTCTCGACTCGCCCCGTTAAACCCCGCCCTCGACCTGGCCCTGGCCCTGGCCCCACTCCCCGTGGTCCTCCCGTGAACGCCAACGGCCGACCGATGACGCCCCAAGGCCAGCCCCGCCCTGGAACCGCGCAGAGCAACCGCTCCATGTCACCACCCCATGGTCAGCGCCCGCCCCAAGGTCACGGCCCGCGACCGGTGTCTCCAAACCAAACCCGCGGCCCAGCTCCTGCTCAGGCCCCTCTCCCCGGTCCGCGTTACCAAGCCGTGCCGCGACCGCTAAGTCCCAGCCGGCCGGCACCCAAGTCAAATCCCGCAGGACCCAGCCCAATAGGTCCCAACGGATCGCCGTCATCGTCAAAACCTCAGTCGCCGACGACCCCATCGCCCGTCCAGGCCCAGCCGGCCCAGCCGGCCCCTGCCCCCTCGGCTGTCCAGGCCGTTCAAGCCGTCAAGGCAGCTCAAGCCGCCCAGGCCGCCCAGGCTGCTGCTGCTGCTGCTGCTGCTGCTCAAACGTCTCAAGCCCCGGCTCCGCAACCCCAGTCTCAGCCTCAGCCTCAGACCCAGATCCCTCAGCCGTCGCCGGGTACACAGGCTCTAGCTCAACCTCGTCCCAGCCCTCCCACCGGCCCAGTCAACCGAAAACCAGTTCCCAAGGCGGCGGCTGAATAGAGGGTCAAAGACAAGGGTAAAAGAACACGTACATAGGGCCGGCCACTCTCCTAGGTCGTATTATAATGGCGGGCGTTCAGACTACCAAATCGGCGCATACGGATTTCCTTAAATTCCTTGCTTCTTTTCTTGTCACTTCTTACGACTAGGAATGACATTTTAGATTCTTGTCGCTCATTTACACAACTTTCGTCCGATGCTTTGACTTTGTCGGCGTAACACCGCCGGTATGGAGCCCGCTAATGCTACTTGGCCACGGGACACGTGGATGGTAGAGCCAATATTGCTGTGGCTTGAGATCTTAGTGTGCAGAGCATTCAAGGTGGTTGTTTGCTAAGCATGGCGGAGGGGAAAGGAATTTGGCAGTATGAACCGGTCTTGTACATTAGCTAGATACGAGAATCTATGTTTTACCAGATATTGCTGGTGCCTACTTGTCGTTTCGAGGCACGATCCACGGGTTGAGATTGGACCGGGTTGAGAGTTGTTTTGAGCTGCTAGCCGAGGTCGTCGCCAGCGGCCTGCTTCCATGGTTCTCAACTTGGCTATTGGGAAGAGTAGCTGCGCTCCCCGGCTGCCGTTTTAGATAGGCGAGCGCCTTTTAGGGTCCCCGTTCTCGCCTTGCCCCTCACTGGCCCATCTGTTCACCGTCATCCAGCGCTTTGTGTTCGATGGCTTTTCTCACCACATGCTTCGGCGCTGACTACTGGATTCACCCAGAAGCGTCGACTGCAACTCTTCAGTTTCTTCTGCCTCTGAGATTCCAGAATAAACCATCAAAAGAATGATATCTTTGCCCGGCATAGATATTCTAGAGAGAAGTAGAAATGCGTTTGCGGGAATTGGGATATGGACAGGGTCGACGAAGATGCGGGAAGGCTGGGAGGCAAGGCAAAGACGCGAAATTCCTTGCTACTCTATTCCGTTGAAAAAATACCGAGAATCAAGACCTATCTAAAGCTCCGAGTTTGTTCCATCCAGGCCGTGTCAAGATATCAAGAATCACGGTAGAACTCATCCGCTAGCCCTCGAACTCCTGTTTCTTTGTTGGACCCAAAACGCCATGCCCTTCCCCAATCAATAGCTCCTACAGTATTCTATGCAATGCGTCATCATGGCCAGGAAATGCAAGACCGAGCCTCCGATCTGGAATCCCATGTACCACAGTCCCCATATCGAACTCGGTGGTTTTCCGTCCAGCACCACCGGATCCCAGTCCAGATACTGAAAGATTCCGTAGAGCAAGCTCGCCACCCCAAGGCAGAGGAGGATAGTGTCGCCCGCGACTAGCCATGCCGGCGGCCCCCTCTTGATTGTGTACGACGTGTTGGAAAGCGCGACAAGCTCAGCCATTTCGAAGAGGATGCCGAAGATGCACTAGGCCAATTAGCAAAGCCATAAATCTTCCAGGTTATCCCAACTCACCGTGATGAACCCCAACGTGAGGAGGAATCCGTCCTTGGCGAGGAAGACAAGTGCTCCCAACGCACACGTTTCTGCCACCATTATGATCAGCCGGAGCGACCATTGCAGGTAACCGTAGAGGGAAGGAAGCCGCGGCCGCATGATGAAGGAAAGAGGGGAGAGAGAGCTTTACTCTCAGTGGCTATCGACTCGCATTACAAACGTCGGCTCGAAGAGCGCAACTTTTGGGTCCCAGCCTGACCATGAGAGAGCTGCAGCAGCAGTCCCGCCATCTTAAACCACGAAGCTTCGGGGTCCTCGGGGGACCTTGCGACCTGACCCCACGCCTACCACACCCACTTGCTCCGCGCCGGACCCTCTGTGCTGCTTTGGCTGCTTCCAACGCGGCAAAACGACTGGTCGGAAACCGGGCCGAAATGATTTTTTATTGCGCTGAGTGGCAAAATCTGCATGGCACCTTCGCAGCTTTTCAGTTCCCTCGGTCGCGGCCATGCGCGATGTTGATGAACTCCTGGTCGATCAGTGGTCTGGCCAACATGAGCGACGTGCTAGGCCAATCAACTGCTGGGCAAGCCCTCCAGAGACCCCTGCCTGGCCGCCCATTTTGACCCCGCCTATGCGCCCCCCACTGATAAGCGAAAATTGGATTGGGATACGTATTAAGCCAAAACCGGTACCCCGCCACCCATCTGGATGCAGCCGTGTAAGAAGCAACGCTTGTAATGTTCCTATTGCATCGTCCCTGTCAATGTCGAATTGTTGAATTTCCGTTATCATTCTTGCGGAGGACCGTATCGGAACCTCTGTAGCTGCCTGCTAAACAAATTTTAGTAGGGAATCGAGCAAGTCCCGTTGCTCGTCTCGGCGTCTGCATGTCGCGTCTGCCGACTTTGTCTGCTGCTCCCAGCTCGCGAGGTCACCATTTTCTAATATTGGCTCCCGCGAGTCGGCCATCCATGCCCACAGCTACCATCGATTGGTTCCACCTTGTTTGGCGTTCTCCTCAGCAGGACCGTGACAAGGATAACGACCAGATTCAAAAGCTCTAACGTATTTTAGGGAATGAAACGGGGTCTATGAAAGGGACTCGAGTCCCCGCAGTTGTGCGGGCTTAAAGCAGCCTTGCCGGCCGTCGAAGAAACTTGAGCCAGCCCGATACGTCGGTGAATGATGGCTACTCAGTCCCTTTCCGAAACGTTACCGCATTCTCCCTCCCCCTTGGGTCCTCCGGCCAGCTGGGTTTGCCGCGCCGCTTTTCTTGTCCACGACTGTGATGAGTTTTACCTTGAATTACTATTCTAAGCCTCTCGCCATCGTTTCTCTTCACATTTATTCTCACTGCCCATCGTTGGTGCAGGTTCTTCTTTGGTTGGTGTCTAAAGTTTCTCGAGATTGAAATTCTCCACTAGACTGCCATCTACTGACCAACTCATCTGCTACCGACTTCCACTTCCCGTCGTAAGTCTATCGGAATCTCAAGCCAGTTCCTATCCGAAAACCTTATTCATTGCCTGATGTGCGAGCTCCACCCCCAAAAACGTGGCTGCGTTTGCCGGAGCAGCTCTGGCCAATGCAGGCCCGATGCCAGGGAAGAATGCCTTCAATCCACCCTTGCCGTACAATTCCCGAATAATACCCCCAACAGTGACGTTGCCCTCGGCCGTTTGAAGTCTCGACTTGACCGTGTCAACCGGGAAGACGGGAATCCACATGGCCACACCGGCCGCTGCACCCGCGCACGTCACAGCCGTTAAGCTCAGTTGACCCTGGGGCTTGCCATCCGGCCCTGCCGGCGTGAGCCGCCGCTTGATGTACTCGTACGTGGCAAAATAGGCGGCCGACCCAGGCCCATCGCGGGCAAGGGTCGCCGCGCTGCCGCGGAAGACGGACCGGATTCCCCCTTCCTTATAAAGCTGTCGGACGACGTCGAGGCCGCCGCTGTACTTTGGCTTCTCGCCGGGCGCGAGCTGCTTTTGGCCCTGGACTTGGAGGATGACTTTGACGCGCTCGAAGGGAGCTGTTATGGCTGTCATAGGAATGGCGGAGAAGAAGCCCGCGGCCGCGAGTTGGCTCGTCGTCAGCGGTGCCTGGGAGTCTTGCGAGACTTTTCGAACGAGGGTCTTGCCTACATCGTAGCCCCAGAAGGAGACGGCGACTAAGGTTGTTAGCCGGCATTGAACCATGATAACAGGGTGGGAGAGGCAAGGGAAACAATTTACACATGGGAGTAACACCGACAAGCGGGGCGCTCACGCCCGCATACAATCCCCTTCTAAGCCCATCCCGTGCGATGCTCTTTCGAACCACATCCACCGCTGATGAGTATACCCCCCTCTCTGCCGTCTGCAACCGCACCTTGACGAGATCAAACGGATGGCCGACAATAACGGCGCAGACGCCACCGAAGCCGCCGGCAGCTAAGGATCGGAGCTGGGCGAAGCTCGCGGACGCGACGGCTTTGGCATCTTCCTTGAGCTCTTCCTTGGTATGGGGGACGTGGAGTTTTTCGGCGAGCTTTTCGGATTCGGTAGGGGCCATTGCGAGGATGGAAGAAGCCGGAAGCCGAGTTTTAGAATTGAAAAGGTGCGGATTGGGTTGTGCTGTTAAACCCCGTCGCGTTCGGTTGCGTGAGGCGAAGCCGTCGCGTCCCAAGTCGCTGTGAAGAGGTGCTTCAACGAGCCGAGGAATGCCGAGCGAGAGGCTACGTCACTTGAGCCGAGGAGTGATTGGCAAATGGAGCGAATGTTGACTTGTGACTGCAATAATGGAGCGCAAGGCACAATCTCTCGTCGCTCGATGTCGCCGCAGGGAACTTGCGCTAAACGAGAAATTGATTTCTAGGTTCGATAGGAGCCAGGGAAGAAAGAGTTAAAGCAACCCGAAAATCAAAACTCGAACTTTTTTTTCTTCGTGGTAGATAATTAACTCCCGCCCAAGCGGGAACTTGTAGACATTTCCAGGGTCTTTGTCCTCTGCACGACCTCGGTCGACCGGACCCCCACTCGCCCAATTAAATGTTAGTTCAACGACGCTTCCACATGTTTTATCCCCACTGGAAATGTCTACAATTTGCCCAAATCGTGATAGATCACCTAGACTGTGGAAGACAGGAGGCTGAGTTCCCATCTTACGGTGTTTCCAGTCCTCGGCAATACGGAGTACGCGATTCTTCGGTTTGATAATGGACAAAATGCCTCAGAACTCCGCCTGTCCGAGCCGCTCCGCGTGCGGGCGGGGTGGTATGCAGATAATGAAGAGTTCTAGCTCGGAGCGTCGAAGCGGAAGAAGAATCCGGTGGCCCGCGGAATAGGGCTGTCAGCTGCAGGACAGATTGTTCTGCTTATCCCTTTCCCATTTTCACTGGTGAAATTGCAATGAGCAGCAAAAAGCCTAGTTTATATACGAGACCTTTCGCATTTCCTACCTACGCCTATTAATCCTTCCTTTTAATTCCGTAATTCTCTTCCTAGCGGTAGTCATTAGCTTATAGTCGACTCAGTCCGTTCATTCTACGCAGCGGATATAACTAGCGGTGGCTCTGGCTCTGGCGACGACGCACACGACGCGCATCGCCGGCCACGACCTCCTAACGTGCTGGGCATAATAAGAGACCCTCCTATCCTAAATGGACCAACCTAGACGTTTAAAAGTAGATCTCTCCTTAGACAGCGGAGCAATCAGTTTGCGTTGCGACCTGCCATGGAGCCTTGGTGCTCTGGTTCTTCGAGCCATTTTTGAGCTACTCTTCCGCATCGTTGTGGTGACTTGCCTTGTGGAATATGTTCCGCAATGCCATTGAGTTGTCTTACAAACCCAAATCGTTCACATCTATATAAGAGCCATGCTCAATACTCTCAAATGTAGCGAGAGAGGCCTGAAGGGGCGAAGCCTCTTCTCAAGTGCCTACCAAGCATAAGAATAGGGTTATCGTACCCTCCTTTCAAGCCCTCTACTCTGAAGTAATCTAGCATCCCTTTCTAATAGCACTAGAAACTGTCCATTGAAATTCTAGACTGAGGCTACTTACTCCAGGCGTGGTAAGGAACTAGGAACCAACTTAATGCCGCCCAACAAACCAGCGACTCGGAGAGCCCCAAACAAGCCCAAGATGCAATCCCCATGAGCTTCGGCATGGCGCTGTGTCCTCCTCATCACAGCCAAAGGGACATTCACGGCAACGAAAGCCCTTACCATCCCAAGCCACTCCGCACGTGTCATGAAATGTCTAAGAGTCTATGCTCATCCAAGTATCATGCCATGACGTACTGGCTTGTGGTCCTTTTGATAGAGTCCCCATAAGAGTCTCAAGAAAGCAGCAGTCCAAACCTTGTCCATCGTAAGCTGTGCGTTAGGATTCTGTATCCTCATCTTCTCTATAAGGAAGAATGGAGCTCCTTCCAGAGTGGTGGGGGCCTCCAGCTGGGTTTAGAAGACAATACTTCGAAGGGCTATGTAGGCCAGTCATGCTTCGCACAGCTAAGAAATTGTGGGAAGTAGGAGGCCTGAAGTGACGTTCGTCGCCTTCTTTTAACCCGACCACTATCCAGCTTCTGTGTACTCTGCCTGCTTGATTGTAACTAGTTTAGGGCCTGGGATGAATGGTCCTTGATGTTAGGACCGCAATCTGGATTGGAGCATAGCTGAAGCTGCGGACCAGCCGTAGTATTTCATCGTTCTTCGGACAGGCCTATAACGTGCAATGAGAATACCTCTCTAGATGATGATCAGAGAAGCGAATCCGATGCAGCATGGGCTTTAGAGGGATGACGTCCTCGACTCTACGCTCCGTCGATAGGTCAAAATTCCAACCCCGATAGAAGCAAATGTCTTTAGAGAGGTCGAGCACGTCGCGTAGAACCCAGGATGTGATTTCTCGCTGTCCCAAAGTTCAGTCGCTTCGATGCCCAGCTGCCTTGATCATCAAGCCTGCAACAAGCTGCATGTCCCCACGGTATCTAGACCCGTGAGGGGAAGAGTTGAACTGTTATAATCCCATTGTTCTAGCAAATATCCCCCACAAAACTCTATCACAGACTTGGCCGCCCGATCCACTTCCTGGGTCTGTACCGACTGGGCAACTAAGTATGACA
>Ga0247774_1002000_pt1 | contig 10194 bp, 11 predicted proteins | sample UWRJL001104B6_FD_179933 | JGI IMG/M metagenome (GOLD analysis project Ga0247774, IMG submission 179933) | Plant litter microbial communities from Arlington Agricultural Research Station in Wisconsin, United States - UWRJ-L001-104B-6 | ecosystem: Environmental > Terrestrial > Plant litter >... | reverse complement strand
GTAGAACCGGGCAGCCCGATCGCGTTACCGAGAAGTCGTCGCAGTCGCATGGATGTCTTTCCTGAGGCGGGATCGTCGTTGCGGATGGCTGATGGCAGGACGCGTTCGGGCACGAGTCGGACCCGGTGACGGCGGGCCCGGCCGTGGCGGCGACGGAGCCGCGTCACGGCGGCGCGGTCCGATGACACGGCAGGACCCTGGCGCGCAGGCCGGGGCGCGTCCACGGCACCGGTCCGTCATGCGCACCTCGGTCGCCACGCGGGCCGGGCACTGGGGTGGTTCCGGTGGCGGCCCGGCGGTCCGGTGCCCGCCACGGCCGGCGTCATCGCCCGACGTGCCCGGCGACCGGAGCGCACGGAAACCAGGCCGCCCGGCGAGCGGATACCGGGACCGTTCGCGTTTCCGTACCGGCGTGCGGCCCAGCCGCCTCGCGGCCCCCGTCCGGGCGTCATGTGACGCGGGGCGCGCCAGGTCCGGCCGCGTACGGTGCTCGCGAGCCGTGTTCGGCGGGCACCGGTCGCGGCCTACGCGCGCGCCTGTGACGTCGGCCGGCGGGCGGATCGAGCGCGCATGGCGCCCATGCTGCGGCCGGTCCGGCGGGCGATCATGGTGCCGAGGCCGACCGCGGCGGCCACCGGCCAGTCGATCGCGCCCAGTACGGCCGCGATTCCGAGGCCGCCGTAGAACGCGAGCCGTTCCGGGGGCGGAAGGTAGCCGGCCATGAGCCGTCCCGCGTCGCCGACATAGGACATGCCGGGCATCGGGATGTGCATGACCTTCACGTGCGGGCTCAGTACCGGTACCGGAACGTCCACACCGTTTCCGTTGGCCGTACCGGCACGCGCCGTCGCCGGCCTGCGCTGAGTGGTGGTGGTCGTGGTCCCGGACCGCCGTGCCGCGGACGTCCCCGACCTCGAACGTGACGAACCCGATGCCCTCGATCCGGAGGTCTTCGACCGGGAGGTCCCCGACGCTCGTGAACCGGACGCTCGCGAACCGGACGCCGCCGATCGCGAACGCGTCGCCGACGTCCGTGAACCGGACGCCGCAGAGGTCTTCGAACGCGACGTGCCGGTCGTCCTCGACGCGGACGCGCCCGACGCCTTGGAGCGCGACGTGGTCCCAGACGTTCGCGAACCGGTCGCGCTCGCACCCGGCGTCCGGCCGGCGGCCGTGCCCGACGTGGCCCGAGACGTCCGGGCCGACGCGCGCGAACCGGACGCTCTCGGACTTGAAGCTCTCGAACTCGACGCCCGCGAACCGGACGTCTTGGAACCGGACGCTCTAGAACCGGATGCTCTCGAACCGGAGGTCGAGGCTGACGTCGAGGCGGACGTCCGGACGCTGGACGTCCTCGCCCCGGACGCGCGGGCACCGGAGGTCCTGGTGCCCGAGCTCTGCGAACGCGTGGCCGTCCCCCGCGACGCGGTTCCCGTTTTGGTCGCTCTCCCAGCTGCCGCCATACCGAGCCATCCCCCCGCTCACGTGCCCGAACGCGTTGTCCGGTTAAGTCCACGTTGTTTCCGTTAGCGGGTGCTCCCATGCCTGACGCCGCAGATCCAGACCGACCTTTTCCCTGGTCACGGCGGCACAATGGCAAGTCTCACCGGAGCACGTCGCCGTCCGCCTGATCGAGCAGGCCGAGTTCCGCACGGCTCGGCAGCCCCTCCCAGTCGCCCTGGCGCGTCACCGCGAAGGCGCCCGTCGTCACCGCCGTGCGCAGAGCGGTGGCCGGGTCGCGGCCGGCCATGCGGTCGGCGAGGTAACCGGCGGCGAACGCGTCACCCGCACCCACTGTGTCGACCGCCCGCACGCGCCGGGCGTCGCAGGCCAGCAGGTGCGCGTCGCACTGGGCCACGCACCCCCTCGCACCGCGCTTGATGATCACCTCGGCCGGTCCCAGCCGGGCGAGCGGCGCGGGGTCCGGCGAGCCGGTGAGCAGTTCCGCCTCGTCCTCCGCCGCGAAGACGATGTCGGCGCGGGTGACCAGGTCGGTGAGCACCGGCCGCGCCTCGTCCGGCGCCCAGAGCCGCGAGCGGTAGTTGACGTCCACCGACACCCGTGCGGCCAGCGACACGGCGGCGAACACCGCCTCCCGCGCGCCGGCCGACAGCGCCGGGGTGACCCCGCTGACGTGCAGCACGTCCGCCTCGCGGATGAGGTCGGCGGGCAGGTCGTCCGGCGTCAGCCGCGAACCCGCGCTGCCCGCGCGGTAGTACGCCACGTCGACCAGCCCCGGCAGCCGATGCTCCTTGATCATGAGCCCGGTCGGGGCGCCGTCATCGGTCACCACGGCCGAGACGTCGACGCCCTCACCGCGCAGCGTGTTCAGCGCGAGCCGCCCGAACTCGTCGTCGCCGACGAGCCCGGCGTACGCGACGGACGCGCCGAGGCGCGCGGCCCCGATCGCGACGTTGGACTCCGCGCCGGCGATGGTCAGCCGGAACGAGGCGGAATGACGCAGCGGCCCGAGTTCGGCGGCGTCCAGCACCGCGAGGACCTCACCGAGAGTTACCAACATGATACTCCTTGTCCCCAATATCCGGCGTCTCCGACAGTACGGGTCCGGCATCTCGTGGGTACCGCTACGGATGGCCCGAAAAACGGATGGCCTGAAAACCGAAAACAGGGAGGGAGTGAAGACGAGTGGCGCGCGAGGAGCCCGGCTACGAGCCCGACTACCGATTCTCCCTCGCCAACGAGCGCACCCTCCTGGCCTGGATCCAGACGGCCTTCGGCCTGCTCGCGCTCGGCCTGCCGCTCGCCGGGGGGATCCACGGCGTACGGCTGCCGCACTGGCACCACGAGATCGGGATGGGCGCGATCGCGCTGAGCGTGCTGATCGTGCCCGCGGCGTACCGCAACTGGCGCCGCGCCCAGTTGGCCATGCGTCTCGGCGTGCGGCTCCCCCGCGACCCGCTGCCGGTAATCCTCGCCTCGGGTGTGGCCGTACTGCTCGCGCTCACGCTGGTGAGCGTGGCGACGACGTGAGCGGCACCGGCGGTTTACCTGCTCAGCGCACCGAGCTGGCGTGGCTCCGGACGATCCTGTCGTCGTGGGCGGTGGCGGTGCTGACGGCCCGGACCGCCTTCCCGATCGGCGTCGTCGCCGTGGCCGGGCCGGTCGCGGTGACGGTGATCGCGCACGCGCGACGGCGGCGGCTCAGGCGGGACGGCTCGCCTCCCCCGTTGCCGCGTACGGTGGCGATGCTGCTCGCGGTCGCCTGCGTGATGGTCGCCGGTACGGCGGCGTCGCTGCGCTGAGGAGAGAGTCAGCGGTCGGGGCAGAGGAAGCAGGCCCAGACGACCTTGCCCTGGCTGGAGAGAGGGGCCCAGTTCCACGAGTGGCTGAACGCCTCGACCAGATGCAGGCCACGCCCGCTCTGGGAGGCCGAGTCCGGATCCCTGTGCACCGGTATCTGGTCACACGGGTCGGTGACGGCGCAGGTCAGCCGGCCTCCCGTACGCAACAGGCTCAACCGGATGGGGGTGTTCTCACAGTCGGCGTACCCCACGGAGTACCGCAGCGCGTTGGTGACGAGCTCGGAGATGACGAGCCGGACGTCGTCGTACATGCCGTCCAGCTCCCACGAGCGCAGGACCGTACGGGCGAAATCGCGGGCCTCGCGTACCGACTCCGGAACAGCGGCGAGTCCCACGGACATCGTCTGCGGGACGGGGCGGAGCGGAGTGTGACGACGGTCACGCCAGCGCTCACCCTGAGTGATCGTTTCCAGCCACTCTTGCGCTTCGTCGACCGTTTCCCCTGTTCTATCGCCTGTCATCCAGCGCGCTCCGTGTGCTGTCATCGCGATCCCCGGGTAATCAGTGATCGGCGTGTCCGCGCGCTATCCTGCTCGACATGTCTTGCAGATGCAAGGCCCGATGCACGTGCAGATGACCGTGCGGACTCTGACAGGGGACGGGAGGGAGTGGCAGACTGTGCGCTGACCGATGCTCATGGAGGTAGGGGTGGAAACAGCGCAGCCCGCCGGAGGACCGACCGTTCTTCGCCGGCTCCTCGGCGCCCAGTTGCGCCGGTTGCGTGAGCGGCAGGGCATAACGCGCGAGGAGGCCGGATACGCGATCCGGGCCTCCGGTTCCAAGATGAGCCGCCTCGAGCTGGGCCGTGTCGGCTTCAAGGAGCGCGACGTAGCGGACCTGCTCACCCTGTACGGCGTCAACGACGACACCGACCGGGACACCCTCCTCGCCCTCGCCCAGGACGCCAACAGTCCTGGCTGGTGGCACCGGTACGGGGATGTCCTGCCAGGGTGGTTCGAGACGTACGTCGGCCTGGAAGAGGCGGCGGCGCTGGTCCGCACCTACGAGGTCCAGTTCATTCCCGGCCTGCTGCAGACCGAGGAATACGCCCGTGCCGTCATCTCGCTGGGCAACTCGGCGTCCCCGCCCGAGGAGATCGAGCAGAGGGTCAGCCTGCGAATAACACGTCAGAAAGTACTCACCCGCGGGGACGCCCCCCGCTTGTGGGCTGTCGTGGACGAGGCGGCGTTGCGCCGTCCGATCGGGGGACGGGATGTGATGCGCGGCCAGATCGAGCGGCTGATCGAGGCCACCAAGCTGCCGGGCGTCATCCTCCAGGTGCTTCCGTTCCGGGTCGGCGGTCACACCGCCGAGGCCGGCGCGTTCACCATCCTGCGTTTTCCCGAGTCGGACCTGCCGGACGTGGTCTACGTCGAGCAACTGACCAGTGCCCTCTACCTGGACAGGCGCGACGACGTCGACTCCTACATGGAGGCCATGGAGCGCCTCTGTGTGGTCAGCGCACCTCCGGACAACACCGCCGAGATCCTCAGCAGGATTCTCCAGGAGACATAGATGCAGCAGTACCCCGCGTACAACGGCGTTCCCGCCACGGACCTACTCGACGTCAGCTGGCAGAAGAGTCATCGCAGCAACTCCCAGGGCAACTGCGTGGAGCTGGCGAAGCTGCCCGACGGAAGCGTCGCCGTCCGCAACTCCCGCCACCCGGCCGGTCCCGCGCTGGTCTACACGAGGGCCGAGATCGAGGCCCTGATCCAGGGCGCCAAGGCCGGCGACTTCGACAGCCTGCTCGTCTGAACGCCTCCGGCCGCGCCGGAGCCCCCTCCTCTCCACCACACTAGAACCAGTTACAGGCCTAGTCGCCTGTGTACGAATATTGCCGGTATCCCACTAGAACACGTTATGGTTTTTTAGCCAATGGTTCTGGTGGGAGGCCGCATGAGTAACCCCGTGATCGTCGAGGCCGTCCGTACGCCGATCGGCAAGCGCCGTGGTCGGCTGGCCGGACTGAAACCGCAGGCCGTGCTCGCCCACGCGCAGCTCGCCCTGGTCGGGCGCGCCGGAATCGACCCGGCCGATGTCGGCCAGGTGTTCGCCGGCTGCGTCACCCAGGCGGGCGAGCAGGGCGGCCACGTCGGCCGGCACGCCTGGCTCTACGCCGGCCTCGACTACCGGACCGGCGTCACCACCGTCGACGCGCAGTGCGGTTCGAGCCAGCAGGCCGTGCACCTCGCCGCCGCGCTCGTCCACGCGGACGTCGTGCGGACCGCGATCGGCTGCGGCGTCGAGATGATGACCCGCGCGCCGCTCGGCAGCAACGTGCTGCCGGCCGATCCGCGCCCGGACGACTGGTCCATCGACCTGCCCGACCAGTTCACCGCGGCCGAGCGCATCGCCGCCCGTCGCGGCCTGACCCGGGCCGACCTGGACGCCTTCGGCGTCCGCTCCCAGCGGCTGGCCGCCAAGGCCCAGGCCGACGGCCGGTTCGACCGCGAGATCGTGCCCATCGAGGCGCCGGTGCTGGACGGCGACGGCACGCCGACCGGCGAGACCCGTACGGTCGACCGCGACGAGGGACTGCGCGAGACCACGATCGAGGGACTGTCCGGGCTCCGGCCGGTGTTCGGCGAGAGCCTGCACACCGCCGGGACGTCCTCGCAGATCAGCGACGGTGCCGCGGCCGTGCTCGTGATGGCCGAGGAGGCGGCCCACGCGAACGGCCTGCGCCCCCGCGCCCGGATCCGCGCGCAGGCGCTCGTCGGCGCCGAGCCGTACTTCCACCTGGACGGGCCGGTGAACTCCACCGCGCGGGTGCTCGAGTCGGCCGGGATGACGGTGGGCGACATCGACCTGTTCGAGGTCAACGAGGCGTTCGCCTCGGTCGTGCTGTCGTGGGCCTCGGTACACGAGCCGGACCTGGACCGGGTCAACGTCAACGGCGGGGCGATCGCGCTCGGGCATCCGGTGGGCGCCACCGGCGCCCGGCTCCTCACCACGGCGCTGCACGAGATGGAACGCCGCGACGCCTCGACCGCCCTCGTCACGATGTGCGCGGGCGGCGCGCTGTCCACCGCCACCATCCTCGAACGGCTCTGACCCGAGACGCGCATAACACCTGGCTACCCGGCGTGATGAGACCAGCGACACGTTGACCCTAACGAGCGCTTGGTTTAGAACGTGTTACAGAACGTCGATCCGGAGGAGCGCCGATGGCCGTCGACATCATCACGCCGGAGATCTACGAGACGAGGGGCTTCCCCGAGGACGAGTTCCGCCGCCTGCGCCGCGAGTCGCCCGTGTTCTGGCACGAGGATCCAGCGCGCGACATGCCCGGCTTCTGGGCGGTCACCAAGTACGACGACGTGGTGCACGTCTCGCGGCACCCGGAGCTGTTCTCCTCTCACGCGCGCACGTCGATGTTCAACGAGTTCGCCGACGACGACATCGCGCTCTACCAGCTGATGATGCTGTTCATGGACCCTCCGCAGCACACCCGGCAGCGGATGTTCGTCAACCGCGGCTTCACCCCGCGCATGATCAAGCAGCTCGAGGAGCACATCCGCGACGTCGCCCACCGGCTCATCGACAAGGTCCTGAGCCGTGGTGAGTCCTGTTTCGTACGCGACATCGCGGCGCCGTTCCCGCTGTACGTCATCTGCGAGCTGATCGGCGCGCCGGTCGAGGACCACGACAAGATCTTCGACTGGTCCAACGCCCTGGTCGGCGCGGACGACCCCGAGTTCTCCACCGCGCCCGAGGCCGCGCGGGACGTGTCCATCGAGGTCCTGCAGTACGCGCACGAACTCGCGGCCGACCGGCGGAAGCACCCGCGCGACGACATCGCGACGAGCCTGCTCGAACCGGACGCCGACGGCCGGCGGCTCAGCAGCGACGAGTTCGCCATGTTCATCCTGCTGCTGCTCATCGCGGGCAACGAGACCACGCGCAACGGCGCGGCGGGCGGCATGCGCGCCTTCTTCGAGCACCCGGACCAGTGGCAGCGGCTGCTGGGCAACCGCGCCCTGCTCAAGACCACCGCCGACGAGGTCGTGCGCTGGGTCAGCCCGGTCAACCTGTTCCGCCGTACGGCGCTCCACGACACCGAGCTCCGAGGTCAGCGCATCCGCGCGGGCGACAAAGTAGTGATCTTCTACTCCTCGGCCAACCGTGACGAGGACGTCTTCGCCGACCCGTACACCTTCGACATCGGCCGCGACCCCAACCCCCACATCGGCTTCGGCGGCGGCGGACCGCACTTCTGCCTGGGCACGCACCTGGCCCGGCTGGAGCTGACCGTGCTCTTCGAACTGCTCCTGGACCGGATGCCCGACATCCGGCCGGCGGGCGAGGCGCGCCGGCTGCGGTCCAACTTCATCAACGGCATCAAGGAGATGCCGGTGCGGTTCACGCCCTCGTAGAAATAGAACGTGTTCCATTCAGCTGCGCCGTCGTTTAGTCTCAAGAGCCCCTGACCTCCAAGGGCGGTTGCCAATGGACATCGACCTCGTCGACCCCGACCTCTACGCGAACGGCGGCATCCCGCACGACCAGCTCCGGTGGCTGCGGGCGAACGCGCCGGTGTACCGGCATCCCGGCGATCCGGACTTCTGGGCGGTCACGCGCTTCGACGACGTCGTCCACGTGTCACGGCATCCGGACATCTTCTCCTCGCACCGCAAGCTCGCGCTCTTCCCCGAGCCGTCGGAGGAGCAGCTCGCGATGCAGCGGATGATGATGCTCAACCAGGATCCGCCGGAGCACACGCGCAAGCGCTCGATCGTCAACCGCGGCTTCACGCCGCGCACCATCGGCAAGCTCGAAGAGCACATCCGGAGCATCTGCGAGGGCCTGATCGACGAGGTCGCGGGCCGGGGCGGCGCCGACTTCGTCCACGACATCTCCGCGCCGCTGCCGCTCTATGTGATCTGTGAACTGCTCGGCGCTCCCCACGAGGACCGGGAGAAGATCTTCGACTGGTCGAACCGCCTGATCGCCCAGGACGACCCGGAGTTCCGCGCGCCCGAGGACGACGGCATGGCGGCCGCGACGGAGCTGTACGCCTACGCCAACGAACTGGCCGTACAGCGCAGGAAGGAGCCCAGGGACGACATCGTGACCAAGCTCCTCCAGCCGCACGGCGGCGAGGAGCTGTCGGTCGACGAGTTCGACCTGTTCGTGATGCTGCTGACCGTGGCCGGCAACGAGACCACGCGCAACGCCGCGTCCGGCGGCATGCTCGCCTTCTTCGAGCACCCGGAGCAGTGGCGGCGGCTGGTCGCGGCGCGCGCCGCCGGCGACGGCCGGCTGGCCGCGACGTTCCCGGACGAGATCGTGCGCTGGGTCACCCCGGTCAACCTGTTCAAGCGCACGGCGACGCGGGACACCGAGCTCGGCGGGCAGCGCATCGCCGAGGGCGACAAGGTCGTCGTGTTCTACTCCTCGGCCAACTACGACGAGGCCGTCTTCGCCGACCCGTACACCTTCGACATCGGCCGCGACCCCAACCCCCACATCGGCTTCGGCGGCGGCGGACCGCACTTCTGCCTCGGCGCGCACCTCGCCCGCCTGGAGCTGCGGGTGCTGTTCGAGGCGCTGCTGGAGCGGATGCCCGACATCGCCCAGGCGGGCGAGGCGCGCCGCCTCCGGTCCAACTTCATCAACGGCATCAAGGAGATGCCTGTCCGGTTTGCGAGCTGAGCGAGCCGTTCCGTGAATCAAGTGGTTTTCCCCACTTTTAGACTCAGTGCCTAATATCGAACGCGCAGGTTGGGACCGGTCAGGCTAAGGTCTTATCTCACTGAGTGACGCATTTACGGGAGGGGCGAGCGTGGATGAGGTAGACGAACCGTTGCGCGTCGCACTGCTCTCCTACCGGAGCAAACCGCACTGCGGCGGCCAAGGCGTCTATCTCCGGCATCTGTCTCGTGAGCTGGTCGACCTCGGGCACCACGTCGAGATCTTCTCCGGCCAGCCGTACCCCGAGCTCGACCGCGACGAGATCACGCTGCACCGGATCCCGAGCCTGGACCTGTACGCCGACGAGGATCCGTTCCGCACGCCGAAGCTGTCGGAGTACCGCGACTGGATCGACGTGCTGGAGTTCGCCCACATGCGTACGGGCGGCTTCCCCGAACCCCTGACCTTCAGCCTGCGCGTCCTCCGTGAGCTGCGCAAGAATCGCCGGTCGTACGACGTCGTGCACGACAACCAGGTGCTCGGCTACGGCAACCTCGGCATCGCGCGCCTCGGCCTGCCGCTGGTGACGAGCATCCACCACCCGATCAGTGTCGACCGGCGCATCGAGATCGAGGCGGCCAAGGGGATCAAGCAACGCCTGGGCAAGCGGCGCTGGTACGGCTTCGTCCGGATGCAGGCGCGTGTCGCCGCGCGCATCGGGCCGATCCTGACCGTCTCCGGCTCGTCCAAGCACGACATCGTCCGCGACTTCGGCCCGCTGCCCGAACAGGTGCACGTGCTGCCGCTGGGCGTCGACGACACCTACTTCCACCCGCGCGGCGAGCGCGTTCCCGGCCGCATCGTCGCGGTGGCCAGCGCGGACTCGCCGCTGAAGGGCGTGGCCACGCTGCTGCGCGCGGTCGCCAAGCTGGCCACCGAACGCGACGTGCACGTCGTGGTCGTCGGCCGGCCCACGCCGGGCGGCCCGACCGACAAGCTCGTCGCCGAGCTGTCCCTCGGCGACCGGGTGCGCTTCGTGTCCGGCATCTCCGACGAGGAGCTGGGCGAGCTGCTGGCGAGCGCCGAGATCGCCGCGGTCCCCTCGCTGTACGAGGGGTTCTCGCTGCCGGCGGTCGAGCACATGGCCTCGGGCACGCCGCTCGTCGCCAGCCGTACGGGCGCGCTGCCCGAGGTCGTCGGCGACGCCGCCGTCCTCGTCGAGCCCGGAGACGTC
>Ga0247774_1001999_pt1 | contig 10195 bp, 8 predicted proteins | sample UWRJL001104B6_FD_179933 | JGI IMG/M metagenome (GOLD analysis project Ga0247774, IMG submission 179933) | Plant litter microbial communities from Arlington Agricultural Research Station in Wisconsin, United States - UWRJ-L001-104B-6 | ecosystem: Environmental > Terrestrial > Plant litter >... | reverse complement strand
CCCCCCCCCAACCCCCACTGACAGCCTCCGGTTTGAGATATTTATTTGTCACTTTGGGGAAGGAAGTGGTCTCCGTGGTACTCATATTTATTCAATTTTGTGAAAGAGATTTCTCTGGGCGTTGATCCGTGAATGAGAAGCAGACAGACTCGGAAATATAGAGGAGTAGGTGTATAGCAGCTTTCATCCTGCTCTAAAATTGTAGCAGCCGCGTAGAAACTACCAGGAACTTCAGCGACTGAAAGCTTGGGTCTTGGTCACCTGATACTAGCTCGGCAACCCCAGCTTCGCAGTGAGCAGTCTTATCCGCCCCAGAGGCTCTGAAAGTGGCATGGATGTCAAAGCATCACAAGGGTGCGCGCAGGAATCTAAAAGGCTTTTTCTAATACTGCTTCCATGTTTGCAAGCGAAAATTTGGAGACAAATTAATTCAGTGAACGAAACGAGTGCCGGGACACAAGGGTACGGACGAGTCAACTACCGAGTGCTCCAAACCTTGTCTCGACTTACACAGCATTCGATTTAATTATTAACCTCCATCTCCACAGTACTGACTCTTTGATCCCCAAAAATGCCAAGACCATGACCTCTACAATGCGCGCGAGAGGAATAAGCTTCCTTTTTTGCAATCAAACTTTAGGTTATCAGTTGCAATCACTCGCAAGTATTCCCCCGGCGTGCAAAGATGCCGATTTTTTGAAAAGTTTCAAGCCACCATATACTAGACCCAACTCGACTCAAATGTAAGAACAAGCCTCACCCCCTCCCATTTCAACTCACCCGGCGTGAACTTCCCTTCTGACACACACAACGCCCCAACCTGGCTCCCGCTCGAGATAGAGTTTTCCCAGCCATTTTATTAGCTGTTCCTGTGCTGACAATAGCATTTGTTTTGCTACCCAGAGAGGCTCAGGACGGAACATCTACATGATCGTCGGCCTGGAAAGGGGCCAGTGGCGGCGAGCAATTCCCAGGCATGGAAATCTCCGTCAAGTCCGTCCCGGTGCTCTCGACTTCCCAGTCGATGTCGGTCGTTTCCGTGCCCAGTGACGATTCGGTGGTGGCCGTCTCTATACTCGATCGACGACCAGGGGTCTTGAGCATCTTCAACATATCCCACTGAGGCTCCAGGTCCGCTCCCGGACGTTGAACGAGCGATGGGCGACCCGCGTGGCGAGACCTGACAAAAGCCACTTTTTCAAGGATGAGGTATTTGTTCGCGGCTCTCTCCGTTGGAGAGAATGCGTGCTCAAACTCCCCAAAGGTACGAAGTATTTCGGTCTTCGTGGGCATGCATTGGAGAGCTTGGAGATAGTCATCCTTCAATCCGCGGCATAGCCACGTTGCATCTAACATGGCTTTTGCAAGATCCGAAATAGCCACGGCGAGATCCTGACTGCCAGGACCGGGAGACATCATCGAGAAGATAAGTTTCTTTTGGGCTTCCGTGAGGACCATTGGCGCCTGGTTGGATAGCTCGTGTCTAAAATGGGCTTGGAGTTTGTTCGACTTGGAAATAAAGGGTAGTATACCGGCAGTGCTCACGCATAGGGCGTGTATGTTTCTGTCGGTCTTGTCGACTTCTCTCTCCTTCAGGTAGTCGCCCATAACGTGGCTGAACGGCTCGCTGTTTAATGCGAAGATGGCTTGTAGGACGCCGATTTTCTGATGGTCTAGGGACCTGGTAGCCAAGAAAACCTGGGCCACCAGGCGTATTGAAGCCGAACCACGATATATACTGCTATCAAGAATCCTAAGAGCCTTCTCGATTATGGCCCTGGTGTAGCTACGCCCATACTGCGCCAACGACGTGAAGTACCCCGGATCAGAGTCTTTCAAAGTTGAACCTTGTTGGTGCGTGAGGTCGGGGCCTTCGAGCTCTAGGAGAGGCGCCAGCTCTTTGCACAGTTGAGAAACTATGGGCTTGCTCCAGTGCTGAATCCTTTTAATGCTCGGGTTCCAACTCACCCAATCTTCGGGCTGCAGGCTATCCTTCACCGCAAGGCATTCGCGGATAATCTTTTGGCAACCAGGATCTTCCCACGCGTCTTGGAGGCCATAGAGGAGCTTGCGAATCTCTATCCACCTCATATTCTCCATGTGTCCCTCGAGGGTGCTTCTGAAGCTCTCTATGAACCCATACTTTGACAGCACTTCAATGATAAACTGCGGGGGAAATAGGTTGTCCGATGCAACGCCGTCTCTCTTAGTCCGCCGAAGGATAGTCCACAGATAGGCGTGTTCATGTTGATTCCTCCTCATGACAATCCCTAGCAAGACGTTGGCTATCCGATCCTCATTCTCATCAAATACCGTGGGCCGGATCCTATGGCCAACGATGATGCACTGCAGGTATGACAGCTCTGGCTCCACCATGGTTGATGCGACATGGCGGCGTGCGGCGGCGGGAGTGAAGGCATGCAGACTGGCAATGATAGCCAGTGCGCGGACCGGCCACTGTTCCCTCACCTTGTCGATTGCGCGTGTCAGGCGCATATCGCTCTCGTCAGGATAAGAAAGAATTTTTGAGCTTCCCAGTACAAGGCGATCAGTGAGACCTCTCAGGTGGTCGACCGGCAACAGATCATACCGGCCGTCACGGAGGTACTGGACGGCGTCCGAGTTCCGCAGATTTTGAACCCATAGGGCGGGCTTGCGAATTTGCCAGAATCGACCTTCGACGTAGGTACGGGGTAAGGGAAGGCGGACAGTTCGACACTTAAATCGTCGCTTAATCTGCTCGATGGTTTCAATGAGAGGAACCACCGACACCTGTCTGGTGATGTCATCGCCGACAACGTGGCCGTATATTTGGAGAGTCTCCTGGTCAACAATGAGAGAGCCGCACTCTCCCGCTTGAAGTCCTGGACATTCTGGTTAACTTTGCGTCAGAACGGAAAAAACCAATAGGCGTTTATAAATACCATTCTTCCCATCTAAGCGCACTGTCCAAACTCGGCACATCTTCTGTCCAGGTCTTGATCCCAGGTAGCTGAATCCTCGTAAGATATGCCCTGCCTGTACACTTCGAACCCCTGACACCATAAAGACTCGAGCCTTGTGAGTTCTTGGCGCTTCGGCAATATTTCTGAGGTAAGTAAAGGACCCAGATCGGCCGGAAGGATAGATGGCATTGGGGTATCGGTCTTGGACCGAAGGAATGGTTGAGACGACTTCTACAAGCTCCCAATCCAAAAATGCATCGTCAGTAGCAGGTTTGGAGACCGGTGCAACCCTCCGACACGCTAATTTGCCAAGTTCCGATCCTGGATGTTCGGAGACCGTTATTCCGTCTGATTGATTTTGCGGTGGCTCTGTCGAGATGCCTGGCAGAGCTGCGTCGATCTCATCGTCATCTTCGCTTTCGTCGTCGATCCACATTGGACCTACTCTGACAGCATCCTCGTCCATCTCGTTCAAAATATCCCATGACGGCGCGGACGTGTCGGCGTTAGGATCGTTTTCAGTCTCTAGGCTATCTCCGTAAAGATGATGGACCGTCAGCAGCCTAAAGCTGTTGTCAAGCTCCAAGGCAACACCAACTGTGGCCGTTCTTCCTTTGTATTGAAGGACAGAGGCACAAAATGTCGCATCGTTACCATCATATCCAGCAAGCAAAGAGCACGCCGTCTTCCTGTCTAGGAAACTTTCGCGGTCGTATGGCCAGTACACGAGTCGAAAAGCACCGTTTGCTCGCTGGCGCGGTCCGAACATTTTATCGACAAGCGAATTTTTACGACAGTAGATGCGGTCCGTAGCCTTGGACTTTAGATAGGCTCTCAAGGCCTTCTTGTCCCTTTTTCTGCAGTAGATCACGATGGAGGGCACGGCAGTTTCTGCAGTTGTGCCAACCATGGACTTCCTGATTCCCGACGGCGTTAAACAGCCGCGTAGGTCGGGATTCTCATCAATCACGGCCTTAAGCTTTTCGGCCACGCATTCAAATTTGGCGTCATACTCTTCTGCAGTCATGGATACAGTCTCCACAATCATGGAAGTAAAAATCTTCTTCTTTTGTCGACTCTCAGGGACTTCGTCAAAATCATTTCGTTCTTCGTCCGTGACTTTTGGTACTAGGCGAGGCGCCTTAGCCACCTCAAAGACTCGGGTATCCTGGTGAGGGCTGCTCGGAAGTGGAGGTGGCGGCGGGGGCTGTTCTACGGCCTCATGCCGAGAAGCAAGACTTTGGTGACGGATGTCGAGGATTTGCAAATGCGTTATGTTTTCACTCGACTTAGGGTTCTGAGAATTCGATTCTAAAGTCGCCGTCTGAATAGTTGTATTCGACATCTAGACTCGTGTTAATAAATTCCGATTCGGTTTGAGAACCTCATCACCAATGTACTAGAGTTTGGGCACTGACTGTGGAATCTAATTCAGAGCTAATATTTTGTGCTGCTCGGGCCTTTGCAGCCTTGTCGATCGACAAGACGCTCTGAGGAAGCTTAATTTTGACTAGCACCATTATCATCGACAGTTGATGAATTCAAATCAGAGTCTCGTCATTTCCAATGAAAAATAAAGCATTTAAAACCACAATCCTGGAGTTGGCATGTGGGCAGTTGAGGACATGTTGGAAATCAATTTACATACATGGAACTTGCTGATGACGCTTGAAAAAATTAACCGGGTTCTACGTGGGGCAGTGCTTGCAGCCTGCAGCAACACCTACTCGACCAAGCATCACCGAGATACACTGCCTCGATTCCGTCCTTAGTAGGCACCCACATTCCACAAAAGAAATATATTTTCCCCGGCAGCAGTCACTTACGTACACATAACCTCGTCGATATTTTGCATCTGGAAAATCGGTTCCTCGTTGAGAGCATGTTGAAATGAGTTCACAAGATCACGGGACAGCCCCGAGAAATTCAACACGAAGCCATCAACCAACAAGATGCGCACGACATCGGAAGAGAGAGCCCAAATATGTCTAGAGTTGTTGGGAAAACCTGGATCATTTGACGCATATTTCGATTTTTTCGACGACCTGGCAACTACACGAAGCGAAGTGGCGAATGCAACTCGATCCCGGAACCGGGCAGTCCCGACCCCGTCGGCTACCTGTGCCGAGGTGCTCTCGGCCGCAGAGCACTTGAAGAAAAATTGTGAAAAACCTCTCTCAAGCCTCAGGAGCATAATCGGAACCTCAGATGCGCCTGGACAGACCGACGAAGATGTGCGGCAGGTGATTGCCCTCGCAGTACAGGGGATGCTTATGGTGAACCCTTTCGCCAAAGATTGGCATGCATCCGGATTCGCGCTCGGGGGCTACAAACCGCCGTATTGGCTCCAGAGTGACTCGCTGGTCGACTTCGTGGGGAAGTTGTTTCCCAGGGCAATCGAGGCCTACCGGGAGAGCGCATCCCTAGCTCTCGAGGAGAAGACGATTCTGAGGGCGTGGAAGCTCGTAAAGCGTCTCGGGATCCGCTTCCGGGGAACCCAAAACATCTCGGAACACTTGCTGTACGATCAAAAGCACAACATCTTGTATATTTTCCACCACGCTTCCTATTTGAAGGCCCACCTTGAGATCTATCGGCACGACCCGACTCCGCTCGACAGGGGGGTTAAGGACTGCCTTCCAATGTATGTATCCGTACTAGCATCTTTGTAAATGTATGTGGATAGCTAAATGCTTATAGAGGAACCTTACCTCCGCAGTTGCTGTTCGAGACTCTGTGTTCGATTCAGGATCTTCTTTTCAACCCCTTTGACCCCAAGTCGGCAATTATATTGGATGGCCTAATCCAGAAGGGGGGCTTCGATGAGGGCTGCAAGGATGATGGCTACGTGATATTTAAAAAGCCCCCAGATAACTTCGAATATGTGTATTGGGCGGAGAGAATCACCACGCTTCACCGCCTCGTTCTATCACGGCCACCGCGAAATAGGCTTGAGCGGTGGTTCGAGAGACAAAGCACCGAGGGAAATGCTCTGTTCATCGCTCTGGCTGCACTTAGTATATCCATACTTATAGGGTTAGCAAGCATTTTGCTCGGTGCCTTGCAGCTATGGGTTTCGTGGATGGCCTGGAAGCATCCTGCCAATCACCCGGATTCCCCTGAGCAAGATTAATGCCGGAGGAATCTTGCCACAGGATCCGTCTGTTTGTGGTGATATCCTTGAACGCCTACCAGACTTACTTTGGCGAGTCTAGCTATCTCTTGATCCATATGAAACGAGAGCAGTATTGAGTGTTGCTGTGAGGTGTGGTCCCCCGCCATGATGATGGTCCGACTGTGCTGTATGTTCGATGAAAGAGCTAGTTATTGGAAGATTGGGTAGGAGTACAGCCAGATCAAGAGAAGAGCCCCGGCAAAGTTCGTCGTCTCGTCATCTTCGGAAGTATTTCGGCGAGCCTACCCCATGAGCGGCTTCAGCAAAGATATATGCACCTGTATGAAAGCCCTGAACCTCGACACTGTCATATTCGGGGGGCCAACTATTGGCTGGTCGGGAAAGACGGCAGGACGTGGTTGAAACAGGGAATTCGTAATTGAGATAGCGACAAAAGAGTACGATCGCCGAGAGAAGCAAAAAGGAAGAAAGAAAAACAAGCAGAGAGAGCCAGACTGTAGGTAACATCAAAACTCCCGGTGGCTAGCTGTGATGCGCGGGGTAGGCGTTGGATGTTGATAGCCTTAGCCATACGGGTGTGAGGCATCAACAAGCTGTGCTCCCTCTCCTCGATGATGATGATATTAAAACATAAAAAATCCATGCAAAAATGAATAAACGTATTTGATCTCAACGAGCCAATCTCTATTGTTTATGATAGATGGGCTTTGGCGGTGGAGTTCGACAAGGTCTGGGGTAGATAGAGAATGTAAGAGGAAAACATTGCGGGTCCAAGTCAGGGACTGTCGAGGAGTGGGAGACCTGGTATATTCTTGACACGTTATATATGACATCTATAAAATAGGAGAGGTTTCGCTTTGCTAACATATATCTACCATCGCCGAGTCATTCTTATACCGTCGCCCCATTATACAGGTGATTTGAGGCCGATAAAGCTACTAGCACGCTTTGGGCCCCATGGTGTGAATCCTGTGATGTTTCAATTCGAACATAGACAAAGACAGAGCTATCGACATTATGCGATACCTGGTTGACGAATATCCCAGCTTCGGCGAAAGGAGAAATTAAAAAACGGACACGCATATCACTTAGTATACATCCAGATGTATCGAGATGCTTTAACTTGACAAATACTTGGCTGACTTATCTTGCTCTCTCTAGTATCTCCTTTCCCCTAACTGGCTCACGATCCCAATAATAGTTCCCAACTCCTCCCTCTCCTCCGGCTGCCATCTGCTCGTCGGCGACATGACCTCCGCACCGAAAACTCCACTACCACCAGCGCCCCTCCTGCCCACATCCCAGGAAGCAACTGTCCGTCTCACCTCCGCCAAAACAGCATCGCTCCTAATCTTCAACTCGTCTACGCTCGTCGCTCCTGCGCCTATCCCCTTCAACCCGGCCCAAATCTCCTGGTCGAGGCCGTACATCTGCCGCAGCAACGCCATGACCCTCTCCACATCGTCGACGTCGACCCCATCCGCCGCCAAGTTCTTTTCCCCCAGCTCGAGGGAGGTGTCCGTGCAGAGATAGTAGTCGCCCAAGAGCCTGCTGAAATCTTCGTGGCTGAGCAGATCTTCGTTTTGCTGGCCGGCACGGGCAGGCGGCTGCACAAAGGAGCGCCAGTGGTAGACCACCCAGGAGAGGGAGATGGCGAGGACGACGAAGCTGGTGATGCCCAAGATGATGGATTCGATGCTGCGCGAATGTACGTCGGCTTGGCCGGCATTTTGGATGACAAAGGCGCCCGGGGGGATTTGGGAAGCGGATGTCTCGTTGAGAGGACCCGGGATGGGAAAGACGTTTGGTGGGAGGGGAGAGAGATTCCAATCTTTGGCGGAGAGGCTGAGGATCGACGCCCAGTTGCGGTACTCAGTATCGGAATAGTTCACGCCATCCCTCCTCCAAGTGTCCATGTCGGCAAGCTTGTGTTTTGGCGATTCTCCAGTAACAAAAATTTGAAACAAGCGTGTCAAATCGTCGAGGAAGTGGTGGAAATTGTATAGAGTGCACAGAAAATGTATCCGATTTTGTATTACTACTTGGGAGGTGGCATATGGTCGTTCAGCCAACTTCAGCACTTTGGAGGCTAAGAGGTTGGGAAGAGGTATTCCTCCATCTTTGCAAACCTAAGGTTATGCGGTGTTTAGGATAGTGGGCAGAGAAGGAGGTCATTCCAGAGCGGCCACGTTCTGTTCCAGTTGCTTGATTCTTTCCCACCCGCTGCCCAAAACGCCCCACTCATAGATTCACGCCCTATGTTTTAAGCACGCATGCTGTTGCGGACTTGTGCTCTGTGGCTGCCGAGCCACTTGGACTGGCAGGAGTGACTAAGATTCAGCTAGAGCCTTGTCATCACCGAAGACATTAGAATGCGGCAGAAGCACTAGTCAAGAAAGCTGAACTTATTGCAAGTATAGCGTCGAAAAAATGCCCATAGCGCCGTAAAAACCAAGCGGACAGCTTTCTGAAACTTGGCTGCCAATTGGTCCCACAATAAATCGCCGTCGTCGGGTGCAGTTCTCCGCTGCTTCTGATCGAATTTCCACTTGTGCGCCATGTTGGGGGTACATTAAATACGTTCTAGTACATCCAACCACTTTCAATTCATGCTGGAGCACGTGCATGCCGCCACCCTGACGTGGCTGTCTCTCTAGACTCGGAACTGGATGGAAGTGGTTCCTAAGAGGTAACCTGTTCTAGTGTTCTGATCCTGAGCATTTTTCCTGGCGCCGTAGATGAGATGGATGTCGGCCTTTTCAGGGCGAACCTCGATTTCAAGGTCCATCTCCACTTTGTGATACTCCATGTTCCCATTCACTGATCTGTTCCTATGATTATTCCAGATCCCGCTATCAGGAGGTGCTCGGCTCAGGTCGTAACGGAGCGTGAGCTCTGTCTGCCTGACTGCGGAGCATTTTATTAGCTGGCTGCTCATCTCTGGCTGCAATCCGTAGAGAAGCTTACACATGCTCATGCCCTGCACCCGAGCAGGTGGGCGACTGCCGATTTCGTAGTCAGACGTTATAATGGTCAACTTGCCGTCTCGCGGACTGTTGTTGAGTAATTTCTGCACAATTTTGATCGTCTTCTGGTAGGTGCCGTCGTGAGGGATAGGGTCTCCGCGAGGCACAATCCAGTGGATGTGGTTCTTGGCTCGATACTGTTGATCGAAGGAGTCTTTGTATAACTGTTCTTCGGTGTGGTCGAACCGCATAAACGGCGGCGCTATGATGACTCCAATATGAATGGGGCATTTCGTGACATCGAGTGGTGGCGCGCATCCGATTTCAAGGCTCATGAGAACCGCTCCTTTGGCGACGGCAGTCCATCTTTCGCCCTCATCGGGAGTCAGGAGGTCGATTCCATGTTTGGTGCACAGAGAATTCACCCGGGCATGGAGATATGCGTTTCCAGCAAATCCTCCCGAGAGGAGAATTGCTCGAACCCGCCGTCTATCTGCCGATTGTTCGACGGCAAGCCTCTGACTATTGATTAATGTGATTGTTGCGTCCACGCACGGATCAAACATTCTCTTCAGATCCTGACTAGAATGTAAATAACGAAAGCCAATCAGTCCACTTGTGACGATATATTACGTGGAACAACTTTATCACTTACCCGCTAATGGTTAGGCTTCTAATAGTCCGTCTCCCGGTTTTATCACGGGCTGTGAACCATTGTGGGAACTGGAGAACCTGCTCATCTTGATCCTCGCCGGAAAAGCCGTGCTTGATTGTGATAAATTTCTCGAACAACTCCTGCTCTCCTTGTCGCAGGACCCTATGGGAGCCTTGTCCGTGACTATAAAATGGATCATCTTCAGATATATCCCCTCTCACTAGCCGATCATAGTCATGATCGTTGAGCTTGCTAGGAAGGTATTCGTTGAAAAAGGTTGAGTCTATTGTGGTTGACCCATATGGGCCACCTATACGTCAGGATGTGTGATGTTAGCTTCTGCTTCGTACAGAGTCCAATATTACGAGTAAAGTCGGTAGGCTTGCCAGTTGGCTTTGTGATAGGCGTCATGCCAAATCTTGGATATCCTTGGTCAATCTGATAAGAGGCGAGATCCTGCGAGTTTTTTTTTTGTAAGTAACGAACATGATAG
>Ga0247774_1001998_pt1 | contig 10196 bp, 8 predicted proteins | sample UWRJL001104B6_FD_179933 | JGI IMG/M metagenome (GOLD analysis project Ga0247774, IMG submission 179933) | Plant litter microbial communities from Arlington Agricultural Research Station in Wisconsin, United States - UWRJ-L001-104B-6 | ecosystem: Environmental > Terrestrial > Plant litter >... | reverse complement strand
CAGATGCCGGTAGACGGGTCAGCTGGGCTCGCAGTCCGTCCAAGCATTCTGGATCCTTGAGAATGCTGAATACTGTCCATGGCCAGAAGTTCTGTGCTGAGGTGAGAAAGTCAAGAATTGCCAGCACCTCTTGTTGTGGTCTCGCCCCGTTTTGTTGGAGCGCGGCTCGCTTGGTTTCCCGCAGTGCTACGGCGAAGACAGAATCGGCAGACGATTCCCGTACTTGGGCCGAGTCGCTGACTTCTCGAGGCGTTCTTCCAGAGATCAAGCAGTTGGAGAGCCATTGCTGCCGATTCCTGATGACAGCAGAGAAGAAGCCCCATGTCGATGTGACTTCGTCAATGACACAAAATGGCTTGTCGAGCGCCGAGAGCACGTCGAGGAACGAGGTAGCCACCTGCGGCCCGAGGAAACCAAGCAACGACGGTGGCTCCTTGCAGTTTTCCCCTGCGCTAGTCACCAGAGCTTTCAGAAGCGACAGGGTCGGGCGTTTGTAGGCGGCGTTGATGCCAGGGAGCCGAGCCAGGATGCACGAGCTTTTGAAAAGCTGCGACTCGAAGCGATTGGCGGGCTGCTCTTGCAAATTGGCCACCCGCAGCAGTGTCGTCGCGAGTTCAAGGACTGCAGCAACCTGCTTGTTGAGGGTTAGGGCCTGGTTCGGGCGAAGATGAGTTTCCTCCGCGTCGTATCCGGTATACAGCGCCGACAATAGAGCCTGGAACCTCAAGGAGCTCGACGGAGCCGAGAGGAAACTGTCGATGATGTATTGCGCTCCTGGTGCAAGGCACTCGGTTGGCCGACTACTATCGCCTTCCGGTTCCTCGGTGCCGAAGGCATATAAGATGAGACTGTTCATAATGGGAATCACGTCCCGCATGATGAGCGTGGGATAATCGGCCGACTTGAACTTCCACGTCGAGGCATTCTCAACAACGTCGACAGCGGCCTCGGCAATGGCAGACCCAAGTTTTGCCAATGGTTTCTCCGCCGTGAGAAGCCATCCATCATCGCTTCCACTCGTCTTGTTGCGCCCGGATGTAGATGTCAGTGCATTGCCGCCGCACTTTCTTCGAATCGACGTGACCATGATGGCGTCGAGGGCACCCGAGAGCAGCCGGACTGTGGAGACGAGGAAATCGAACTGCGGAGCTGCCATGTCGAGATTACCCGTTAGTCTGGCGAGCTTGCCGGCTTTGGCATCGTAGTTTAATAGGTTGCATCGAGCCATGTACGATAAGACACGGCCAGGATACAGGGGGAGGACCGCATGGAGAAACTGCAGGCATGCTGTAAGGATGACCAAGGAACTCCCATCCGCCAGGCCGTCATCGTTTTGTAGCCAACTGTCGAGAATATCGCACACCACCACCAGGATGTCCTTGCCAAGCAGACTCTTCCCTGCCTCGTCTACAATTTCAACCGCTATTCGCGGCGAACCCCTCACAGTTTCCGCCCGGATGAGAGTTGCCAGAAGGCCAATGATGGCCGCCACCTCGTCGGTGCTCAAGCTTTCTAGAACCTGGTAGCTGTAGTCCGACTTGTTGAGGAACACCTGGAGGCGTCGACCCATCAAAGCCATTGCCGAATGCTCGAACGACATATGGGCCACCATTCCCGTGTCCGTCACCAAACGGCCTTTTGTCCCAGCTGGAATGACAAAGGAATCGCCTCCAGCTTGTCTTCGCGATCTCGGAATAGGAGTTACGAGATGCAGGTCGGCAGTGAGCATGAATGTATTGGTGTTCTCGGCCTCGTCGGCTAGTTCAAACTGCTGGAATCCTGCTGGAAGACTGAAAGTCAAGGTTGGTGTTCGGCGAAGGATCTCGACGAGAATGTCCTGGTTCGCCAAGGTCTGATGATCTGCCGTGCACCTGGCCAACGCTTGGCAGAGATGTATAAAAGGGGCATTCTCAAACGGGTACCGATTCAGTGCTTCTGCGAAGTACTGCTCTAGAAAACGTTCGTCGCCAAGAGCGGTCATCAATATGTCGCTAGCGCCCGAGTCTTCCGTCACATCCCAATACGAGGCATTGCCCGAAAGAACGTTAAGCAGACAGCTGAATGGCTCACTTTGATAACCCACCAACTGGTATGTTATCATCAAGAAGCCGAGAAATGTGGCGCGGATTCTCCAGCCCAGCAAGGGCGAGAAAGCCGCGTCTTCCGACAAACCCGCCTGCAATGCCATCTCGCCAAGTACATTGTAAACTTGGCCCTCTCGGGTCGTCTGAAAAGCAAAGGTTTCAATGAGTCGGGTATCCTTATCCAGGCCTTGGCTGCGCACGAATTCGTCATAAGGGGACACCTCGAGAGAGACCATGCTTCCGGCCGAAGAACGGCGCTGGGCACTTGGCCGAAGTAGCTCCCTCTCCGACCTCTCGTGGTCAAGTTGATCTCTCCTATCCGATCGTTCACTGAGAGATTGATGGAGTCTAAGAAGAATTAAGCTCCACAAAAGTATGACGGGATACGAGGCGGGCGAGTCTCGGTCGGACGCGAAACCTATGCAGCCATGAATGGTTTCCATGATAGCAGGCACCTGCAGGTACAACTCTTCATTCTGATTGTCCTCTGAAGTCCTTGCTATGCGGGGCAGAGCCGTCTCGGGGCTCAAGAACTTCATAGTAACAGCACAGGAAAGACTTTGCAGGGCCAGTTGAGTGCTCGTACACGCCGAGTTGATAACCTAGACCAGTCAGACTGCTTGACCAATATTCGAATGTCATCGGCAGGGACGCAGGACTTACTGGAAGCGCATCGAAGAAGCAATGAGGTATCATGGCTTCAAACCACTGCCCCACCATCTGTGGATGCACTGCGGATTGTTGTTCGTCGTAATCGAGGGCCTGAAATATTACTTCGGAGGTGGAGAGAGCTACTTTCAGGATCATATGACACCACGACTGGTTGGTTGCTTCGTTCTCAAAGAGCTTGTCGTCGGTCAGGCTTTCCAGCCCAGAATCCAGCTCGGCGTTGAGTCCCAACATGATCTCAAGGTATCCCATCAGGATCTTTTCAGCTAGCTCTCTATCATGCCGCGGAGTCTTATCGTGCATTGCCCCAAGCTTGTAATGCTCGTACAAGTCGACAAGTAGTTTTGTCTCCGTCGGCCAAGGTAAGCGTCCGTACAACATGACGGAGTGAACGTAGCTGGCGGCCATGAAAAAGTGCTGCTTCTCTGACAGGAAAGTGGCAAAAAGCCGCCGCCTTCGTGACTCCTCCTCTTGGAACGTATTCCATAACGTGTCGGCGTCAAGGGAACCAGAGTCGTCAAAGGCGGCATTCCGACTTGCCGAATTATTCTGGCTATCTCCGGCGGCGTCTTGAAGGTGCATCGTATCCTGAAGAGATAATGGCCCTTGGAGATGACTTGCGGGACGGGACTGGAACTCAATTGCCACGATCCTCAGCGCCGCCATCAAGTTGATTTTGACGTTCTTGCTTAGCCATTTTGCGTCTTCCTTGATGATCTTGATGTCGTATTTGCCATTGGTATTCGGCGTAACGTTTATGGCGGAGGTCCTCGTCTCGAATTCAGCGCTGCCATTGTTTGCGGAAACAGAAAACGCCGTGCTGGGTTTTTCGAAGAACCTTTGCACATAGGAATTCGAGAGAAATCCTCGAACAGCGTCGGCGGCCTGAAGAGTGCCAGTACGATCGGACAGCGCAGTAGCGACCAGCTTCCACGACCTAGTTAAGTAAAAGTCAGTACAATTTGTCGTCTCAAGTTCGCCATCGACCACTACTCACAGAATCACTGTCTCCCCTCGGAGGCAATCCTCCAGAGGGGGAAAGTAAACATCGTCATTCAAAACTGGCGCCATCAACACAGAACCCGGTGGGGAGAATGAAGAATGCGCAAGCTCATCTGCTTTGTTGAATGCCGATAGGTTGCTCCTAGAACTTGGAATATCAAGGCGCGACTGCCAGAACCTTTTCGCGACAAAGCTCAAAAAGGCATTGACGCCTAGGCTAGAATTTCGAAGCTGGTAGCTCCACTAGCCTGTTGCGGCTAGTCACCAAACGCGCTTAAGTAGGACGGATTCTGTGAATTGGTTGGCTGGTGAATCGAGCTTCTGATTGGTGAGGTTTCATCATGTCAGCAGCCTTCGATAATTTGGCGGGAGAGCTCGATCCAACCCTGCTGCCTGTCAATACCTCTGTTGGAGGCTGGAATTCGAAAAGTAACCTGTTGCGTCATATTTTGCCTCTTCAACATGCAACGATGCTTCTGACCCAAGATTCTTACAACCTGGCGACGTCAATTCCGTGCCCGTACCTTCACGCCACCATCTTACGGCTAGGCACGTGGCGGTCTGTCCAATCGCGGCAAACAACACAAAGATCATTCCTAGTCACGACCGGGTTGAACCTGTGGAAGGGCACAGCCTCGTTGCAACTCACTGCCTAGAAAATCACGGCCAATTGGGACGCGGGGCCACCCAGCTCTTGAGGTGATTAGCTTCTTCTCAAGACTAGATTGGCAACGCGCATCTGCAGCTGCAGTCTTGAAACAACTCGGGGTTGAAACAAGCAAGACCTGAATGCTGCTACTTACACCACCGCCGCCAGTGCCCAGCATCCGCCGTCCTCGGCGTGCAGACTAGAGTCATGACGTGAACACGACATCTGTCAAGCGGCGACGGATTCAGGTTGTCGTACACACTTGGGGATGTTGAAATGAGATGCAGGTCCGGTACCGAATACGTACTTTCCCCAAGATACCCCCACTTGCATGCTTTAGATGCCTACTGCTGTCGTCATGTACGTTTGAAGAGTCCTGCAAGCGCAAAATGGGCGGTTGATCCCGTCTATCACCGACATTTCTAGGACTTCGTGATCCTCCGAGCGATTACAGGGTAGGGCAGAAGCTGGCCAGACATTTCCGCCTGGTACTCTACCTCGGATATCTTGAGCTGGGGTTACAAGCGCGAGCAATACGAAGTGCCAATGTTCCGGCTGAGATGATCGTCATTGCAGAATTGGCTCTCGTGGACAAACTTGGAAAGCAATCTTCCCGCACAGACGTTCACTGGACATTATCAGATCTCGACTTCGAGGTTCTTACGTACGAGTTCATGCTCAACAGGCAGGACCCTCAAGGCTCAATTTGAGGAGGACTTTCCGGTAACTTTCTATTAGCCGTCTTGACAGGATAGCGTTCGCAATATAGAACTCGATTCTCTAAGTATTCTCTCTCATCCATGGGCATGGCACTGAACTGCGACTGAAAATAGCACTACAGCGTATTGTAATCTAGATCAATCTGATCTATGGGTGCCATGGAATCGGCAACAACCCCGTCTCCACAAAGTTGTAGCCCAGAATGTAGGTCACTACTACGTAACTCGTAAGCGCGGTTGATGGCGGGGTAGCTCGGTACGCTTGCTAGCGTGGTTCCGATCAGCATTGCAGCTCGCGGGGACTCTCTCTCTCCAGAGAAGAGGGGACCACTGCCACATTCCGAGACCTCAGGTGCCTCACCTTGCTCAGTGCTTCTGTATCGTCCGTATCATTCAGCCTGACGTGGCACTCGAACCAATCCGGCCCTGTCATGGGGATTCTCAATTCTTCCATTCTTCGATGTCCATTGAATCGGTGGCGTCGCTGTTCTACAGTGTGCACCGGCGAGACAAGAGCCGCTGGCTTGGAGGATAAATCGTCAACGGCAATCTCCCAAAATTAAAGGTCAAGCTGCTCTCTCAGATTGTGCTGAAAGAGTCATTCATTCCCTCGGTACCTCTTTACATAACCTCACTTTCTGCAACCAAATTCCCACCGCGTAATCTCCCGTCGGCCAGTGACTTTCGTCCACTAACGACTGCCCTGTTTCTTGTCCTGAGCTTCCAGGTCAACTCCCAGGCACAGCCTTCCAAAAGTACCAGGACCTGCCGGAGTGCGCGCGCCTCACCTACCACGTGTTAAGCTTCGAGGGCTTCCGAGTTAGTCCTCCATTTCGTCCGAACCTCTGTCGCGACAACCAATATATTGCATCTCGGAGAGAATCCCCAGCAGAGTGTCGACGAGAGTGCCTCATCATCGGGTCAAAAAAAATTACAGCATTCACCGAGACCTCTTCATTGCCATCACTGTTGGCCAGCCCCTTGTGAGCTACTTCAGCCCTTCGCCAACTGAGCTCTTGCGGGCCCAACGAGCTGGCGGTGTGTTCGGGCCTCCCAAGGTTCAAAGAGTCCAACAAAAGACGTTGGCAGCCTGCCGATTCCCCACTCTGTCGTGGCTGTCAGATCAGTGCTGCGGCTGGATACAAGCGCAGCTCGCTCCCAGCTCTCTCCCAGCGGGTCAAGCCTGCCAACCAAACAATCACGGTGCAGCGTTTGCCCAAGTACCACTTTCATCTCGTCCGCCTCCCGCCAAACCCTCGTCCTTCAATCCGCGCACTCTTTGAAGCCTCGTCCCAAAACGACACTGTCACTTACTTCTAGCAATCGATAGCTCCCGAAGCTCGCCTGCGTCGTGCCTGGACCATTTTCCTTCCGAATTAGCCGTAAGGGGATTTGCATCGACGTGAGCGACCTTGCAGCCAATCAATTATCGCTTCGATTCGCACGCGAACCACGATTCGCCAGACTTTCTCGCCGCCTACGACACCATCGTCAACAACGGATCCGACCACTACACGAATCACTGCTGGGCGTAAAGTGTGCCTCTGGCGGGTTCTCAGCGCTGCCTTCATACCCGACAACCGTCATTGCTACATCCAACACCAGATGCAAACTCGCACCGACAACCTGTCTTCGTTGCGACGGTTGGTCTTCTGAAACCACGTTCAACCGAACTCGCAGCCGTTGCGTCATCGACAAATATCCGAAGTCGACCGCCGACTGATCGCCCGCGATTGAGCTTCGCTCCCATATACGTCCCTACGTCGTTTCTCGGGTTGTCATTTTGCGATGACGCCTGGAGGCTCAACGCCGACGCAGGCACACGCTCCTCAGGAGTCTGTTCCACCAGCTGCGTCCCCGCCGAGCAAACGAGACCTGAAATCGTGGTGGAAAGGCTTTAAGCTGCCATCGAAGCATCAGGATTCAAGTGGTAATAGCCCATCATCTTCAGCAGGCTACCGTCCTTTGCCATCTTCATCATATCAACAACCACCACGCCTAGTAGCGTCCCAGTTTCGAGAGGATGAATATGACGAGGCTGGTTCGATACCAGAGTGTCTTCTGGCCCAGCACGATATCTATGTCATCACGATTGCACAACGTAGGGTTTCAATATCCTTGCCAACCGTCTCGTCAAGCGATGCGACTGGGGAGCCGCAAAGGCCTCGCGGTCGAACTCAAGTATCCCAGCGGATGCGAGCGTGCTTTTTTGAATCCTCCCACGACCCTGATTCACCCCCTCTGCCATGCAGAATAGCCCTTACCCAATCCCCGTCGCGCGGAGTTACTGAACAAAACATGACAGGATCGAAATCGCAAGGCATCTTCGGCGTCCCACTTCGACAGAGCATAACGTACGCGAACGTAGCCATCTCGCTCATCGACGAAAATGGAAGTAGCTATATATACGGATATGTGCCCATCGTCGTGGCAAAGTGCGGGGTCTTTCTCAAGGAAAAAGGTTTGTTTCCGAGTGACTTAGTGGGCGGGGGAGGCTACGGAGTGTGCTGACAGCGAGCAAAGCGACCGAGATTGAAGGCATCTTTCGCCTGAGCGGGTCGGAGAAACGAATCAAGGAGCTCAAGACCATCTTTGACTCACCCGATCGATATGGCAAGGGCCTCGTGTGGGAGGGATATACGGTGCATGATGCTTCTAACGTGTTCCGGCGATACCTCAACGACCTTCCCGAGCCCGTCGTCCCACTCGATCTCTACGAAAAGTTCCGAGAGCCTCTGCGGGGAGCCACCAAGCATGCTTCCGGCGGTGAGACTGAGGGGCCTCAGTTTGTTGAAGATTTCGACGAACCGTCAGCCATCGCAAAGTACCAGACGCTCATCACGGAGCTGCCGCCTCTCAACCGACAGCTGCTCCTCTACATCCTCGACCTTCTCGCCGTCTTTGCTGCCAAATCAGACCTGAACAGGATGAACTCGCAAAATCTGGCGGCAATTTTCCAGCCGGGCATTCTGTCCCACCCCAGTCACGCCATGGCCCCCGAGGAATACAAGCTGAATCAAAGTGTTTTGATATTCCTGATCGAAAATCAGGACCACTTCCTTATCGGCATGCAGGGCACTGCAGCAGACGAGAAGACGAGACGAGAAGTGGAAATCGGCGCATCCGGCGCAGACGCAGCGAATGCTCCTGCAACACCAGCTGCTGCCCCGCAGACATCAGGTTTGGGACGATCTGCCTCCAACGCGAGCGCAGGAGCTGAGAGTGTTAGACGAGACGGGATGATACGACGCAACCGGTCGACCTCTTCGAGACACTCGCGCCATGAAGCCGGAGCGACCACGCCCGGCAGCCCTGCCCTGGCCACAACTCCAACTGGCGGCCTAGCGAGGAGCAACACGGTGCCGTCCAAAAAGTCGCCCGCCCTTCAATCAGGCAGGTTCCAGAACGAGCCGTCGCCTCTCGCGTCGCGCCAGATGAGCTTCACCGCAGGGCCAGACGACATAGCGAGCACATCAGACCGGTCGACAATCGCACCGGCCGCCGTCGGCGCATCTACATTGTCGCCCGGCCCTGTGAGCGGTGCCGGCCGGAGTCAGGAGAGGCTGCTAGACCCCAACGCAGAGCCCGTGTCGACGCCTTCGAGAGAACGGAACCTGCAGAGCCTCTTCCAGCGTTCCCCTACGAACGATAGTTCTCGCCCGCGGAATAAGCTCAGGAAGCGCGTCCCGGGGAGCATGAATCCGAGCGCACACAGCTCTTCGAACTCACTCCATCTTTCAAACGCCGTGTCTCCGAGCGTCGAGATCACCAACCCAATGGACCCACGCGATCACACAATTCCCGAGAGGATACTTCCACCAATGAACCGACAACAATCTACGGGCGACCCGTCGTCAGAACCCCCACCGCGGGGGACTCAAAATGCTAGTAACACGCTTCACCCGGAGAATACCTTGAAGGCTAAGAAGTCGCCGCCTACGTCATTGCATTCGTCGTTTAACGAGGGCTCTGATATTGATCACGTTGATGAAGCACCACCGGGTGGTTCCGTCGATCTACATGACAAGGAGAAGAGGCGCCGCTGGAGAATGTCGAGAACCACCAAGAAGGAAGACGATGCTGGTGTCCTAGGACAGCCCCCCATTTTGTCGCCTCGGCCGGCTGCCATCGGCGGCAACAGCAATGCCGAGGCTAGCACGACCTCGGTCGCCACCAACGGGAAGCCCCGAAAGAGCGTTGCAAACGACGGCTTGGATCTAGCACCGTCGTCTACCGAGGGACAGTTCAGCTACGAGTCGAGCATGAAGGAGAAGGATGGCAAGGACGAATCTAAGGGTCCCATCGGTTGGATCCGGAACAAGTACCGCGAAGCGAAGGAGAATCACGAGCAGCGACGGAACAAGTCGCCCCCGGCCGGTGATAACAGGCAGCACTCTTTAGGGAGCACTGGCCTCTTGCCAACTCGGAGTAAGAGCATCGATATGAAGCGCGAAGAGGAGAAGCTCGCCCAAAATGCGACTGCGCCGCCGCTACCACCTTCCACTACGCAACCACTGGCGCAACCACCGGCGCAGCCTGTGCAACCCTCAGCTCCTGGTGCGAAACCCGAGTAGGCAGAATCTTTTGAGCGGGCGGCATGGCGCTTGAGAGGTAAGGATTTTTCCATCATGGCGAGCGTGGAGTAGCAGGACTAGTTAGGTGTTGAGGGCCGCGGCGTGCTGGTATAGTTCTTTCTACACCCTGTTTAGAGACGGTTGGCAATGCCGGATGGTAGGCTTGGCTGGGAGATAGGAGCGTTGGTGTCGAAAAACTTGTCCGGGTACCACCTTTGTAATGTAGTGGCTAGCTTAGCTTTCTTGCTTTTCTACGAGCACCCTGGCAGATCAAGGCCGCTGCCTATTCTTTTGCGCTATTGGGAATTTGGCGAGGGACGGTGGCAACGACTTAAAAAGGGGCGGGGGAGCTTGGCGACAGGAATCTTTGCGGTCAAGAAAAGAAAGTTGATTCTTTTGATTTTTCGTTCACGTTGTGTCCCCCCTCTCCGCGTTGCCACTTGCCTTGGGGCCGTGGTTGGCTGGCCTTTAGCCTGTTCTTTTGGAATGTCAATAACGG
>Ga0247774_1001997_pt1 | contig 10197 bp, 8 predicted proteins | sample UWRJL001104B6_FD_179933 | JGI IMG/M metagenome (GOLD analysis project Ga0247774, IMG submission 179933) | Plant litter microbial communities from Arlington Agricultural Research Station in Wisconsin, United States - UWRJ-L001-104B-6 | ecosystem: Environmental > Terrestrial > Plant litter >... | reverse complement strand
TTGGGATGTTCCCCGATCGGCTGGCTACCTGCAAAGTGACCTCACTGGCGACTAGGAAGGGCTACCAGCCCTCGGAAGCTCCAATAAGCATATCCGGCGGTCGCTGGGCGAGATTCAGTCTGGTTGGGTCAAAAGATGTTCGTGGTTGCCTCCTCGGTTCTAGTGCTCATTCGGTGGGTCGCAACGGGTGGCGCCGGTGTTGGTCGCCAACAGGAACGGCCCAGTTAGGGTGGTTTTTCACTTTGCCATCATTGATGATGGTTGACAGAGAATGCTAGAGAAAGGAATACATCTAAGTACCTTGGCTTGGCTAGGGAAGCTTTGAAATCAACTTTCACTTGCCTTTGCCGAAGCAGAAGGAAGTGGCGAGCCAGATCATGAAAGGCCCATTGCCTATGTTCCCCGTGTAATAACGGGCTTGCGCGTTCCGATTGCCTGCAGCAGTCCATGCAGAACGCAGAGCTAGGCGGACGGAGGAGGGCTTCGCAAGCAGCGGCCTATCGTGCTGCTTCCTTGTTTGGTTTCTTGTGCAGCGCTGAGAGCGAAGTGTGAGTCAACCGTGAGCTTGGGGCGATGGACGAATTCAGAGTAGTAACAGGCTGGTAGGATATGACATGGTTGGGAAGTGCTGCTGACTATTTTCCGGGCTATGTGCGCGGTATCATTCGTTCGGCGATTGCGGCTCTCGAGCAGTGCAAGCGGGTTTCAAAGATGGAAATAAAGTCGTTTCTCGAAGGAGACCGGGTAGGCCTAGTGCTGGACAAGCCCGACAAGTCTCAGCTCCCTAAGTTCAGTCGAGTAACCGGTCGACAATTGGATGACGTTGTGCGGCTTTTTGCCTGCTTTGCTGCGGTCTAACGCAGTGTGATTGTTGCCTGCCCTTGAGTCTTGGCCTGGTAGCCAACGGCAGACGACCATTTTGTCCGCAAGTTGCCTCTTTCGGGACTCGATCCCGAGAAGAAATGGCGGTCTTCAGACCTGGAACAGGCAATGCGGCATGGCAGACAAGGCCGAGAAAGCATATTAACTGCAGGCCAATTGTGGCAGAAATAGCCACAGGTCAGGTTTATTGTCGTTGTACCTCGTATGGGGCTTACGAATTCAGCACCGAGGTACTGCGAGGAAGATGCGGAGAACGCCGATGGAGAGGGGAATAGACCATCAGCCTGGTATGTTGGGGGAACCTGATGGAGACAATCGCAAGAAAGGACGGCCAAAGGAACGGAAAGTAGTGGAAAGAAAGGAGGAAAACCAGGCCATTCTTCCCACCAAAATGCTAGTCACGGGCGAGATGGAGATGGGATCTCATTAAAGTGAGCCCAAAAAAGGTCTCACAGGTGTTGAGAAAAAGGATGTGTCGCCTCATCCTAATTTACCCCGTCTCGTCTGATCCGGGGTAGGTAGATCAGCGGGAGCAGGCGTCCCACGAGTCCCCACGATCTGTTCTTTGGTTTCCGACAGGTCGACAGTGGTCTGAATCGCTGCTGCAAAGCTGATCCGGCTGTTGAAGATTCTCTCTGGGGGGAAATCTCCTGCACGAGACGCTGGGTGGGTAGGGGGACCCAGGGATTTCCCTCCAGACACGTGCGGATAATCGGGTAATAGAAGGAAGAACGTGGTTTGACCTGATGTACCGGAGAGACGTCCCGTTTTTTGTGCTCTAGCTAGCTTGTTGCCGGCGGATTGAAGGTAAAAAAGATGGGACGAAAAATATTCCATCTGGATATATCCTCCATCGTTCCCATCCGTCCCGGCTGTGGGCCCCCAGAGCCCCAAGCCCAGCCCCAGAGCCGAGAGCTTTGGCGACAATGGATATGCCATTGTAGCACTTCAGCGTTCCCGTCGCCCGTCTCTTGTCTCGGATCTTGTCGTCCGGCAAGGGAGGGCCTTGGCCCGGACATGTAAAATATACTACGGTATGGGATACTCGTTCGTGATAGCTGACAGTCTGACACATGTCTGTTGGCGGCTATTCGTACCCCCTACATCACTTCAACATTCAGGGGAGCGGCAAAGTCGGAAAAGAAGGGAGAGGGATGGAAGAGAAGTCTGAAAAGGGGCAACAAGGCGAACGGTTGGCAAGGCTTGCTCGCCATGTGAATGGCCCCTCCTTCTGAAGCGACGGTCAGTAGGAAGCAGGATTGGCTGATTCTTTGAACCATTCGCCCAACTCCCCAAGACAGTAGGGTTCTGGAAAAATGCTTTGGCGTCATGATGCATGGATCCCAGGGTAGGGCGACGCGCAACGAAAATTTTGGGGCATTGCCGCAGGTCCCAGGTTCCGGCAGCTGAACGCTCGGACACGAAATTCTGCGACCGGGGGAGCGCGATCGCGTTTGGCATGCTATTTCTTCCTTTATTCCTGAACGACTCAAGCAAGGGCAGCGTGTCCCTTTTTCTTCTTTCTTTCCTTCTTGCATATCTGTTTCTCGACATGCAGATAGAAACCAAACTCGGTCATGTTCGAAAGGGGAGGCGAGACACTAAGAAAAAGGAAGTAAACGTTGTTGAACCCAAGGCACAAACAAGAAAAAAAAGCAGCAGACCAAATTTGCCTGCGTTTGCCGGCCCAGGGGTACCCAAGCCAGAGAGGAAGAAGAGTCAGTGGCTGGACCTGAGTCCACCAGAGTTAGGGTCGCGTCTTGTGTCTGAGAGTAGTTGCAAAAGTGGGCTCTCCGGACAACGTCCGCCACCGAGGAACGAGGGATCCAACGTAACCTGTCAACTGTGCAAAGTTCCCTTTGCGGCTTCTTTTGATCATTGTTCTTCGTCCACTGCGAGTGAACTCCTAATTCTTGCTGAAAGACGCGTTTTGATACCCACGAGACTCGAGCTGAGATAGATTCCTTTGTACCAAGGTGTGGCTGTGAATGAATGATTCAAGCCCTGGTTGGAATGGGACCCTAAAGAGCCCGACGGCTGTCCCGTTGGGCGGATTGCGCGCTTCTCAACCATGGGCTACCTCGCGTTTGGGGCTCAAAGTCGATGGGCAGTTTGACAGCACAAACCGCCAGTGTGGAGGAGTACTCAACTTAGCTCTCTCAAGTGTCACCTACTAAGTTCAGAAAAGAGGTTGACTAAATGCTCAATTTCAAGACTGCGATTGTGATTCAATGATAGAGAAGCATGACTTCTTAGAATGGAGTCTGCACTGAGGGGACCTGATTAATATCGATAAAGGGCCGGAATACTGGAAGGACTGGGCACTGCCCTGTGTCACCCGCGCCCAAATGTAGCCGAGTTCCAGGGCATTTCTGGTCATGAGTTTTTGCGACACACTGTGCTTTATATGGAACGGAGCCAGTTTAAAACAGTGTTATTTGAGCAGTGGCACTGTATTTCTCCTCCTTGTTGACTCCAGGTCCATCAGTCACTGGCTCCATGGCCAAAAAAGGTTGTGTTCTCGGTACCACAGAAAAGCGGGTCCCGAAGTCGACGGCCACCAAATTTTTCGCGGTCTTGACCTTCCATAATTTAAAAGTTCGTACCTGGTTTCTCCGCAAGCGCAAAGTTGGACGACGGTAGGTCCTCCTAACTTTGCACTTCCCGCTGCAGCACAGGCTCCCCCCCCAGACTTCTCCCTCTTCTTCTGCGCCTAAAATTTTTTTTGGGAGCATCTTCTTCCTGATCAACCACACACACACACACGAACAAACGAGGTGGACAGGTGGAATTTTTTCTTCACCAACCTTTTTTGTTTTTCCTTCTGTTTTCATACATTCAGAGGAAACATCTCCACTCAAAGGGTAATAATTTTGGAGCTCAGGACTTCGGACTCTCCTTAATCTGGGCCTCGACCCGTCCTTGCAAATCGGCCATTTCGTTCCTTCAGGACCCGACCGGCCAACCGAGACATCTGCGAACCATTTTCTCACCTTTGTCTTTTAATCAAGCCAGAGGCTTCGAGTTATATCGAGTTTTCGGAGCGTACCAAGTACGAATCCGTCTCAATACGCCCTTCGCGACGTTTTTTTTCCACGTCCGACGATAGAAGGACAGGAACGAGCCGACTCTGAGATTCCTGACGTCTCGCACATTCAGCGAAACTTGCAAGGAACCAAAGGCGCGCTTGGTTGTCTCCGACTACCTCTGCGATTCACCTTCAAGTCCCCGGCCGCGGCGAGAAGTGGATTCTCCAATTATATTTTCACGATTCCCGAACCCACAACTCGGACGAGCAAGATATATTTCGCCTTGAGGCAGGAACCCCATATGACTTCTCCTGCGAACCCACCGAAACCAAATCAGGCGCCAATCACTGCTGCGACTTCGGTCCCTTCCTATGCGTCGGCAGCTGGTGCCTCGAAGAAACCTGGTACGATAGTCGCGTCGGGCTCGCACCCGTCGCCCGCCGTCGTGGTCGGCTCCTCGACCTCTACCACGACAAGCAATGCAAAGCCGAGCCCATCGGAGCCTGTGAACGGCAGACCTACGATAACGCCTGCAATCCCTGGCCAGGCTGGTCTGGCACCTCCCGTGGTTACCAGCTCCAACGCGAACGGTGCCACGCGAGACCACGCGCGAAAGAGCTCGCTCACCATTGCTCCCAATGGTCCTTCTCCCACCTTCGGTGCAAACGGCGGCCCGGTAGGCGGTTCTATCAAGGGTCATAACCTCCAATTCCACTACTCATCTCCCCACACGACGTACACCACGCCTCAGCCTGGTCCTTCAGCCCCGGTCCCCATTCCGAGTGCTGGAAATAACAGAGTGGTGGCATCCCCTGCGCAGTCCCCATCGCCCATTCCTCAGCCCGCGGCAAGCGGCGGCAGACCCCCGTCAGGCCTTGTTCAGTCAAACGACGTGAAGCCCATCTTTGGCAGTTATCCCAACGATCGGGAGGTGAGTATCAGTGGCATCTCCTTAGCAGCTGTGTGGAAAGCTAACATTGCACAGCGGGACACGAAGGGAGCACAAGTGCCCAATCCTGCGATTCAGCACACGCAGAACATCCATAACCACAACCGGCAGGGGTCCAACATTTCGATGTCGAGCACGGGCGATATGCCCAATCAGAATATGCAGCATCAAGGACGTGGCAACTTCCACGGCGGGCGTGGCGGTGGACGAGGTGGATATAACCCCCAACAGCAACACTACAATCCGAACGGCGGTTATCAGCAGGGCGGCTTCGGCAATGGCAATGGCCGCGGAAGAGGCGGCATGCCTCCGGCTTTCAACCCGAACGCTCCTCGACCAGGACCACAGTTCAACAGCCCGCAGCCGCAACGTGCAAGCCCGCATCCCGGGCCATCGCATCCCAGCACCCCTCAGATGGGACCTGCAATGCCAGTACCACCGCAAGGCGCGCCGATGTACCACGGCCTCCCGCCTATGCAGCAACAACCAGTACAGTCCCCTTCATTTGGATTCTCTTCTTCTTCTCAGTACCAATCGCAGCCTAGAGGCCGCGGAAAAAAGCTCGGCCGTAGTGGCGGCCGTGCCCAAGACCGACTGACGGATGGTCCCCTTGAAGCAAAAACTTCTCGGCCTAGTAAGCAGGGGAACAAGAAGCGTCATCAGAACCAGTCAAGTCCACGACCTGCCATGACTCCCGTGATGGAGCATGGTCAAGGAACTGAGACACAAATGGATATGCACCTGCAGCAGATGCAACAGCTGCAGCCTCCGTTCCCTTTTGCGATGCCTCATCATGTACCAGACGGTTTCCCCGTCAACGATCTTTCTCCCGCAAGCAAGAACTTCGAAAGGATTCAGGCGATGCTAACAGGCAGTCACCAACAGAACATTACGGGCTTTCCTCCATATCCCCAAGGCCCACAATATCCTGGCCCGATGGGTCACATGGGGGCCATGGGCTACATGGGTTACAGCAACCCTCCGGTGCCCTATGCTGGCCAGACTAACGCTACAGGTTTTGGCCCTCAGTTTGCCAGCGCACCCCCCTTCCATCCTGGCCCCCAGAACATGTCGCGAACGCCGTCGAACACGGAGAAACCCGGTACACCAGGCGGTCATGGTGGTCAGCCAGTCATTGTTGGAGCGATGGGCCAGCAGGGCAAGAGCAACTACTCTAAGCCTGTAAGGAAGAGTGCTGCCATTACAATCAAGCGACCCGATGGCGAGGAGGTGGATCTCAAGAATCTTGCCACGCCGTCTTCACCCGCACCTAGTCTCCAGCAGAGCAAGACACCTCCCATCACCACGACGTCATCCACGCCTCCAACGAAACCGTCGACGCCTGCTCATGGCCGAAGCGATAGCCACGCACCCCAGAAGACGGCCAAGGAAGTGCAGGAAGAACTTCGGGCCAAGATTGCACAGGCAACTAAGAGTTCGGCCGATGCCAAAGAAGAGGAGACAAGGGCAGCTGCTGAAAAGGCGAGTGCTGAGAAGGCCGCTGCTGAGAAGGCCGCCTCAGAAAAGGCTGCAGCCGAAGCCAAGGCGAAGGCCGAGGCCGAGGCCAAGGCCAAGAAAGAGGCCGAAGAGAAGGCACTCGAGGAAGCACGCCTGGAGGCTGAGCGGAAGGCCAAGGAAGAGGCAGAGGCCAAGAAGGTGGCCGAGGAAGCCAAGCGTAAGGAAGAGGAAGCAGCCGCTGCCAAGGCAGCCGAGGAGGTCGAGAGGAAGAAGCGCGAAGAGGAAGAAGAAATGGAGCGGATGATTGCCGAGATGGAAGAGGAGGACCGGAGACGAGAAGAGGCGCAGGCGAAGATCACGGCCGAGAAGGAAGCCCAGAAAGCTGTCGAGAAAGCCGAAGCCGACAAGAGACGAGCAACCGAAACGGCCGAGGCCGACCGAAAGCTTCAAGAACAGGAGCGTGAAATGGAGCGCCTAGAGGAAGAGAGGGAGGAGCGGGCCAGGGTCAATGCTGCCTCTGGCCTCTCAGTAGCCCAGCTCCTTGCTCAGTCAAAGACAGGTGTTCCTCTCGAAACCAAGGTCGACGCTGTCGCTGATAAGCTTGGCGCCATGGCGATCGGATCTGGAGAGTCGAAGCCTACCACGCCCACCTCGGCCACGGGAGCAAAGTCGTTGGAGAAGCAGCAGCGTAAGCCCGCTGCTCTGAACCTTTCGGTCAACACCAAGAACGTCGAAGCTCCACAGCCCAGTGCAGCGCTCACGTCGCTCAAGACCTCTCGCTTCCTCACAATTAAGGAGTCGTTGGACCCGGGCCTCTACGTTGGAAGCATTGCATCGCCGAATCCGGCTTTGAACGTTGCTGTCGGCAAGCGCGGCCAGGCATTCAAGTATGACGCGCAGTTCTTGCTCCAGTTCCAGAAGGTCTTCACGGAGCAACCGTCGGTTGAGTTCACAACCCAAGTCAAACAGCTGATTGGCGATAACGACGGCAACCGGTCTGCACAGGCCCGGACCCCAGCTACGGCAGGTGGCAGGCAGAATTCCCGCACGAATTCGAGCTTCCCAGGAGGAACCATGGCTACCTTTGGCAATTTCAGCAGCCAACCTAGAACTCTGCCGCCCGGCACCACTTCCGAGTCGCGGTTTGCCCAGTCGCAACAACAAGTTGGACGACCTCCCATGGGCAGTGGCATGAGCTTCGGGCCGGCAGGTGGATCATTCCCGCGGTCTAACCTCGTTGGTCAGATGGCGCGCCAGCCCTCCAACTCGGGCACGGGTCCCAACTCTCCCCGCCAGGGAAGCCGGGCCGGTAGAGGCGGAAGCCAGAAGGGCGGCTTCAACCCCAAGGAGTCCAAGGAAGCTAAGACTATGCCTCTGACCGCGGGTCAGGAAGTCAAAGCCCTCACGACAACGACTACGGGCTGGAAGCCCATGAGCCTCGCCAAGAGCAGCCAACAATCAACAGCAGACGGTTACATGGAGCCCAAGGTAGTGCAGCGAAAGGTGCAGGCAGCCCTGAATAAGATGACGCCGGAGAACTTCGACAGGATCTCGGACCAGATTCTCACCATTGCCAACCAGTCCAAGCAGGAGAAGGATGGCCGGACATTACGGCAAGTCATCCAGCTCACATTCGAGAAGGCCACCGACGAGCCGCACTTCTCGAGCACGTACGCCAAATTTTGCAAGCGTATGCTGGACCAGATGTCTGCGGATATCAAGGATGACACGATTCTGGACAAGCATGGCAATGTTGTTAGTGGCGGCAACTTGTTCCGCAAGTACCTGTTGAACCGATGCCAGGAGGAGTTCGAGAAAGGCTGGAGCATACCCACGGTAGCGGACGACACGAAGGAAGCCGTGGCAGTTCTGCTCTCGGACGAATACTATGAGAATGCTGCGGTGAAGAGGCGAGGTCTCGGTCTCGTGCGCTTCATTGGTGAGCTCTACAAGCTCGGCATGCTTACAGAGCGCATTATCACGGGCTGTATCCACGGCCTGATCGACTTCAAGGATGAACCGAAGGAAGCCGAGATCGAATCGCTCTGCTTCCTCATGAGGACAGTCGGGCAGCAGCTTGAGGCTACCGAGAAGGGTCAACCCATGATGCAGGTGTACTTCGAGCGCATCCAGAAGATGATTGACCTGCCCACACTCGAGAACCGGCTCAAGTTCATGCTCATGGATGTCCGCGACCTTCGAAACCATGGCTGGCAATCCAAGGAAGCGAACAAGGGCCCCAAGACCCTTGAAGAGATCCGCGCCGAAACTCAGGCCGCTGCTCTCGCCAAGCAACAGGAAGCCGCCCGCAGCAATACTCGTGGAGGCATGGGCGGCGGCAGGGGAGGCGGCGGTGGTCGCGGTGACAACCGTACTTTCTCGGCTGGCTACAACCACCAGGCCAGCAACACTGTTGGCATGGACGACCTTCGTCGTCTCAAGTCGGGTAGCCGGCCAATTGGTGCCATGACACTTGGTCCTCACTCCATGCTTGCGTCTCGAAGCAACAGCGGCCGCCGAGGTGGCCCTGGCAGCCTCAGCCGAACCGGTGAAGATTCGGGCATGTCGTCTCGGACCGGTACTCCCCCCACACATTCTGCGTCCCACTCCAACGCCTATGGGTATGTAATTCTAACCCCCCCCCGCTTACCCCTCGGGCAGAACAGTATATACTAACTCGCAATATAGCCTCCTTGCAAACCTGGATGCGGAAAACCCAGTCTCCCCGCCATCGACAGCAGCGTCTCCTTCCATGTCCAAGGTGGCACTTGACACCACCACGACCGAAAAGAAAGATTAGAGGCTGCTTAAGGCGTGATGGTAGAGGGTTGCATTTTCCTTGTTTCCGCATTCCAGCAACGACGAAAGAGCGCATAGACTTTGGCATTTACAACTGGGGTTTCGCAAGAACGTGTTACCAAAAGTTTTTTTTCTGTTGCACCATTCTTCTGCTTCGACGAAAGATACCTCTAGAAGAGACGGCCGTCGGTTTTTTTTTTTCAGTTTGCATTTTTTTTCGCCCATGCCGCCAGACGAAGAGTTGTGGCACAGATTTCGACAAGGATTGGTACGCCCGTCGTCTTTCGGGGGCCATCCCCCGCGACTCTTGTGTTGTTCGACTTTCGACATTCTCCCCTTGTGTTATTTTCACTCTACACCTTTATTTTTCATTACTTAATATCATTGCTTCACGGACAAGGGCGGGTTTCGTTATTCGGATTTTCGGTTATTCTTTTCCTTCTCCATTGGCAGGAGTTTTTTCGACGACGAAGCAGAAAGATACCGGAGAAGGGAGGAGAGTCAGAAGCATGTAGAATGGGGAAGAAACGGGGTTGTCTCTTTTTGCGGACTTCGTACTAAAAGGGGGTCACGGAAGTTTTCTGCACTTTCTCGGTTTTCCTTTTCGGCATATTTTCACGTTGCCCACACCAACCACTGGCCGAGGTACATATTTCTTTTCGGGAGGATGCAGGGAGGTTACGAAGGAGGGAATGGCAGGAGAGGCTTCAAAAAGGGATTCGTCTCTTTCACCGGTTGTGCTCGCTTTCCGCGCACATACCCACAGCAACCATTGAGGGCTATGGGGATGGTTTTTGCCCAAGGGGAAATGCATCGTTGGTCGCCGTCAAACATGCTTTCACCGCTTTGCGAGAGCCTTGCCTTCATGAGGATGAGCGGAAGGGGGTAGCAGTTGGCGCCGGATCCTTGACAGATTGCACATTCAGAAGGGCGGGGAAGAGGTTATAAGCACAAGCGCGCACGTCTTTGTACATCATAATTCCCAGTAGACCAACCCGGCCAGTGGTGGTGACAATACATTCAGTTCAAAAATTTTGCTCCCGCCGTAGATTTCTTTCAATTTCTTGGTGATTGTATCGC
>Ga0247774_1001996_pt1 | contig 10198 bp, 7 predicted proteins | sample UWRJL001104B6_FD_179933 | JGI IMG/M metagenome (GOLD analysis project Ga0247774, IMG submission 179933) | Plant litter microbial communities from Arlington Agricultural Research Station in Wisconsin, United States - UWRJ-L001-104B-6 | ecosystem: Environmental > Terrestrial > Plant litter >... | reverse complement strand
CGAACTCGCGTGAGGGCGCCGCGTTGTGCCGGGCCACCTCCTCGCGGACCCGCAGCCGCAGCACCTCACGTACCGTCAGCCGGTCGGGCAGGCCGGTCAGCGAGAGCGAGGCCGGCGCCCCGCCGGTCGCGGTCTCGTCGCGCAGTGCCAGAGTCGCCATCAGGCACTCCCTCGCTTGATCTGCCGCAGGATGGACTCGTCGTCGATGGCGGAATCGTCGGCGAGGAGGAACGCCTTGCTGAGGATCAGCGCCAGCCGCTCGTCCTCGAACGGCAGCAGGAGCCCGTCCGTCGAGGCGCCGCGTCCCCGCACGACGCACAGGTAGGCGTCGTCCGGCTCCATGAGGATGTTGGCCGAACCCAGATGGATCTTGTAGGTCCGCAACGAGCCGCGGACCTCCAGGAACCGCCCCGACAGTGACGTACGGTCGGCGATCTTGGTGCGGGGCAGCAGCCGGGCCAGAGCGTCGCGGCGTACCTCCGCCGAGGCGCTGAGCTCGCCGAAGCCGTGGTCGTACCAGTACGTCTGGTGGCGCTCCTCGCCACGGTCGGCCCACTCCGGGTCGGCCGCGATCGAGGTGACGCCGATGAACAGGTCGACGTCCCGCATGAGCTCGCTGAACACCACCGGCGGCACCGAGGCGAGCTCCGCCGGACGCCACTCGCCGCCCTCCCGCTGGTCGAAGCGCACCTGGTCCGTGCCGGCCAGCGTGGTGTCGAGGTATCCCTCGATGTAGGAGTGGAAGAACCGGGCCCGCCACCGCCGTCCCACCACCTCGCGAGTCGCCTCCGCCTCGTCGCCGGCGTCCCACGGCCCGAGCAGCCGCGTCGCCCAGCCGCGCGCCTTGAACAGCGCGTACAGCCGCTGATAGCGCAGGACGTGCGCGGCGAACCGGTTGGAGTAGACGCGCGTCGCGAGCTCGGCCGGCGTCAGGAGGTAGATCTCGCGGAACGCCTGCCGGAACGGCTGCCGGATCGAGCGGTCGGTGAGCAGGTCGCGCCACGCGCGGATCTCCGCGGGCCGCGAGCGTACGGGATGCCAGAGCCGGACCACCCCACCCGCGACCGGCCGCCCGTCGAGGGAGATCAACGCGCCGTCCGCAGGAAGGGCCGCCCGCCACTGTCCCGGCGCGACCTCGACCTCCCAGATGAGACGCTCGGCGACCGGCCGTCCGACCGGATGCGTGGCGAAGTCCTCCCGCCATCGCGCGTACGCGTACGAAGTCGAGGCGACCAGCCCGCCCTCCAGCGCCCGTACCAACGTCGCGACGTGCGCTCGCGTCCGGCGGACCAGGTCGCGCAGGGACGCCAGCGCGTCAGGATGGTCGCGCCGCACGGCGGCCGGCACCCCCCGCAGCTCGCTGCCCCCGGCTCGCCGCCAGGTCAGGCTCACGTCGGCGCCGACGGTGACCCGGGCCTCGTAGGCACCCACGGCCACGCGGTGGACGCCGTCGGGGCCGAAGCCCAGGTCGGGTTGGCGGAAGGCGGTCTCGGGCCGGTCGGCGAGAGCCGCGTCGATCCGCTTGAGGTAGCGGTCGAGCTGCTTGGGCGCCCCACGGTGCCGGATGACGCCGCGGACCGCACGCAGCGCCGCCGCCGCCTCCGGCGTCGGGAACTCCTGCGCGGAACGGGCGATCTGGAACAGCAGGGCCTGCGACGGCAGCGTCTTGGCCGTGGTGGGCGCCACCGCGATGGCCGGCAGCAGCCGTTCGAGCAGCTCCGGCAGCCACGGCTCGTCGCGCAGCAACGCCACCCGCGCGCAGCGGCCGAGCACGTTGACCTCTTCGGCGGTGAACGCCTGGTCGGCGGCATAAGGGATCGAGCCCGACCGGATCGCGGCTCCTCGCGCGGCCGCGGCCGAGAGCGCCTGCCGGGCGAAGCCGGCGTACGGCGAGTCGGCGAGCGCCTCCCAGTCATCCGGTCCGGGCGGCGATTCGTACAGCTGGGCGCGGATCAGCGAGAGCGCCTCCCGCGCGGGGCGGCCGAGTGCAAGGGCGTCGTCGGCGATGGCCATGCGGCGCATCCTGGCAGCCGTCGCCGACAGAAAGGGAGCTGTCGCCGGCAGAGACCTCCCTCACCCACGGAGACCAGGTCGAACGGCGTCCAGGCGATGTCCTCCCAGGTCCCGGCCGCATAGGTGACACGACTGCCGAACCGGGACCGTACGAGGCCCGCCGCCTCGGCGAGGAAGTCGTTCACCCTCCCGGTGACTCCAGCCCCGCCTCCGCCGCGCACCGGCGGCGACCTCCAGCCGTGACGCGTCGCCCCCGGACACCCGTACGGCCGTGCAGTGCAGCGACGAGGCGATCACCCGCATCTCCCGCCGTACGGTCTCCACGTCGAACCGCTCGCGCGAGAGCCGCCCGCCCGGGAAGAAGCCGGTGTCGTAGTTGATGCCCCTGCCTCGCATGCTGTCTCCCCTGGTGGCCGACGTCGTCCAGCATGGCGACCTGCGCGACAATCGAGGCAGAGACGTGTGTCTGCGATTCGGCGGTACAACTGTCCTATTTTTCAAAAATTTGGGTATCAAGGCCGCGTCCATGACAACAACCGTTGATTATTGGCTGAACCTGACGCCCGCCCGCTGGCGTCGAGCGCCTCAACCAGCGGACACAGTCCTTGGAGGTAGCAATGAAGATCACCACTGTCGTGGTCCTCTTGTGGCTCATCATCGGCGCCATCGCTGCAGGTCAGCGCCACTACTACAGTCACGGTCCGAAAGACTGCTCGCAGGCGGGCACGCTGCTCGTGACGATCGTCGCCGGCCCGCTCAACTACACCGGTGTCAACCCGAAGATCTCCTGCAAGGCTCCCGAGCCCAGCAAGTGACGGCTCCCGGCTGAGGCGGCGCAGAGCCGCCTCAGCCGGTGTTCGGCGCGGACGCGACGTTCACCTTTGCTTGTGGCCACCGTCACGTTCGGACCGCCATACCGGGGGTACACCGACGACCTCCGTGGTGGCGAGGGCGACACCCCCGCTTGGTCGCCCTCGCCGCTCGGAGTGGCGGTGTTCACTCCGCGAGGTGCCGCCCCACGAAGGAGAGCTGCGCCGGGAGCATGCGGCGGCGGAACGCCGCGTCATGGCAGCCCGGGGTGATGCCGCCGCTGACGTCGGCTCGCCGGGTCGCGCGAAGGCGAGCGAGCAGGTCCCTGGTCGAATCGGCGAACGCGTCGTCGCGGCCGCAGGTCAAGGACGCGGGAATGCCGGCCAGGTTCGTGCTCAGCGGGGTGAGGTCCGATCGCGACAGTGCGGGAGAGACCGCCGCCACCGCGGCGATCCGGCCGGGCGCCGACGACGCGGCGAACCACAGAGCGCCTCGGCCGCCCCTCGACCAGCCGAGGACGCCGAAGCGGCCGACCGGCATCCCGCGCCGGGCGAGAAAGGGAAGCAGATCGCTCTGCAGGATCGGCGACGGCATGCCGGCCGGCGTGGACCACTGGTCGATCGAGACGAGGGCGAAGGGGGGAGTTCCCCTTTTCACCGCGTCGGCGAGGTAGTAGTGGACCCCGTGCACGTCAAAGGGGGTTCTGGCGTTTTCCCCCGAGCCGTGCAGGAGCACCACGACCGGCAGGCCCTCGGCGTCGCCGGGCGGGAGACCGATGACGGCGCGTGCGGTCCCGCTCTGGCTCGCCGCGGTGAACCAGGCCTCGTACACCGATCCCGGCTGGACGCGCGGCAGGGCCGGCGTCTCACCGCACTCGCCGAGGTACGGCGCCAGCCGATGGCGCCCGGGAATGACGTCCGCCTCGGCCAGGCCGCAGACACCCCCCACCCCGGCCAGGCCGGCGAGACCCGTGAGAAGAACACTGCGGCGGGAGAGCTTGCGCATGCCCGGGAAGCTTAGGCGTGTGCCAGAAGGGCGACCGCTCGAATGGCGAAGATCTGCGGGGCGGATGCGGGCTCACCGCCGCGGCACCGGTCATCACGTCACCTACCCACGGCCGCGTTGAAGGTTCTGGCTCTGGAGCCAGGTGCGGATGGCCTGGACATGTTCTGCCTTGCGTTCCAGCGGCAGCCAGTGTCCGGCGGGCACACGCACCACCGTAAGGTCCGCGCAGGCCGCGCGCATCGGGTCACCTTGGCGATTTCCGGTGATGCTGCAGATCGCATCCCACTCACCGTTGACGAACAGCACCGGCTGCGAGAGGCGGCCTCCATTGGGCGCTTCGCGTGCGTAGGCGATGTTGGCGTCATCGTTCGTGTACCACGCGGAGGGGGGACGGAACCCCTGGGCCTTGAACGCCTTTACCAGCACGTCGAAGTCTGCCGGTGGCCAGAGAGCCGGGTCGGCTGGAGTCGGCGGGGCACGGTGTGCGGTGCCGAAGCGTCCTCCGTTGCGCGTGACCGTCGCTGTCGGCGATACGTCGCCGATCGCGGCGGGGCTGCCAGGCCGATAGACCGAGGCCAGCGTTGCCGCCGGGTCCGTGTCGAGGTCGTTGACCGCCGCCTCGAAATGCGTCGTGTAGTAGCGGTAGTAGTCCCATTGGCCATCCGGGTACTGGTCGGCCGGGTAAATCGTCCGGTCGACCAGCGGCACGAGCGTGGCCAGGCTGTTCGCGTCGGGAAAATACGCCCACGAGGTCAGCACGACGCCACGGCAGCGCTCGGGCTCGTGCGCGGCCAACGCACCGGCCACGATGCTGCCCCAGTCGTGGCCGACCCAGATCGCAGGCGTGCGACCAAGGTGGTCATGGAGCTCCGCCATGTCCGCCACGATTTCCTTGATGGTGTAGGCGTCGTTGGCCGCCGGGGCGGAAGAGCCGCCGTAGCCGCGCAGATCAGGAGCGACGCAGTGCCAGCCGTCGGCGGCGAACGCGTCCATCTGGGCGCGCCAGATCAGGCCGATGCCCGGCCAGCCGTGGAGGAAGATCATCAGTGGTCCGTCGGCCGGCCCGCACTCGATGTAGTGCGATGTGTGACGAGGCGTGCTGAAGGTGCGCGGCACGAACGTCGAGGCCGTGCCTGGCCGGAGCCCGTTCTCGCTGACCTGCCGGCGCGCCCGGACGATCCCGGCGACCATCGCGATCAGAACCAGCGCGACTTCCAGCGCCCCGTACGCGACGGCTGTCGGCCTCAGCCCGAACCGTTCGACGGCAAGCCCGGCCGCGAGCGCCGGCACACTGAAGGCGAGGTAACTGACGATGTACATCGTCGCGAACACCTGCCCTCGCTGGGTGACCGGCGCCGACTCGCCGAGAGCGTTGACGGCGGACCGGAACGCCGCGCCGAAGCCGAACCCCGCGACCACCGACCCGGCCACGTAGAGCGGCAACGCACTCATCAGCATCGCCGCGATCGTGACCAGGACGCCGAGGATGAGAGTTCCATAGCCGGACCACTCGCGAAGCCGGGGCGGTGCGACCGTCGAGGCAACGGCGCCTGATATCCCCGCGGCGAAGAACACTCCGAGCACGATGCCCACGACGAAATGACTGTGCACATCGAGGACGGTGCCGAGTATCGAGGAGCCGAGCGACAGATACAGTCCAGCGAGCGCCCACGTCGCGCCGATCGACGGGACCAGTGCGAAGAAGGCCGGTCGCGTGGCCGGCGGAAGCCCGGCGCTCGGCCGAAGCGACCGCCAGATCGACTCCCACGATGTCGGCTCGGGGCGAGCGCGTTCGGGAATCAACCATACGAGCGCTGCAAGCACCAGATAGACGACGGCGAGGATCCAGAAGACGAGTTGGCGCGGGAGGGGCGCGAACTCCACCAGGGCACCGGCGAGGACCGCCCCGATCGCGATTCCCAGTGCCGGGACCGCGCTGCTGACGATCGAGCCGAACCGCGGGTTCGGCGCCGAATCCATGATCATGGCCGTAGTGGTGCCGGTGGCGGCGCCGACGGCGAATCCCTGCACGATTCGCGCGGCCATGAGGCCGCCGGAACCTCCGGCGATCGCGAAGAGCAGCATGCCCAGGGCGAGAAGCACCAGGGCTCCGGAGGCGACCGGCCGACGTCCTACCCGGTCGGAGAGCGAGCCGACGGTCAGCAGGGCGGCGAGCAACGCGAAGACATAGACGGCGAAGATGACCGTCAGCGTGAACGCGGAAAAGCCCCAGAGGCGCTGATAGACGGGATAGAGCGGCGACGGTGCTGAGGCGGCCGTCAGCGTCGCGGCGCCGGCGATCCCAGCGACGAAGAACGAGACTCGGCGGTTGAGCACGGCACCTCCAGCAAAAAGCAAAGATCTTTGCTCTAGTGAGAGTAGGGCAGGATTTTGTTAAAGCAAATATCTTTGCGTATGGTTGTGACGTGTCTCACCAAGCAGCAGCGAGTCGCCCCGGAGGACGGAGCAGCCGGGTGCTGACCGCGATTTACACGTCGGTCGGCGAGCTCGTGGGCGAGGGCGCCGACAAGATCAGCTTTCCCGTCATCGCCGAGCGGGCCGGGGTCAACCCGACGACGCTGTACCGACGCTGGGACGACGTCAACGCGCTCCTCGAGGAAGTCGCCGTCGCCGCCCTGACGCGCGATGGTGAGTCGGTACCCGACACCGGATCACTTGAGGGCGACTTGACGCAGTGGGCGGACATCATCGCCCGCGACATCACCCGTCCCGAGCGGACCCGATATCTGCGCGCGATGGTGTCGGCCCGCGCCGAGGTCGTGTCGAGCTGCCCGGTCACGGAGACGCGGCGCGGGCAGGTGTCGGAGATGGTGAGCCGTGCCCGCGAACGCGGAGAGACGACACCAACGGTCCAGCAGATCCTCGACCACATCATCGCACCGCTCTATCACCATGTCGTCTTCGCACTGCAAGTCGATGACGAGTACGCACGACGGCTGGTTCGCGATGTGCTGGCCATGGCCCGCTGAGCCGGTATCGGGCTCCGAAGATCTGACGCAGCGCCCGGGTGGTCTCACCGCAGCCGCCGACGGCGGGTTCGCGCAGATCGGCGATGAGCCCAGTGACGGCGTCAGCGGGTCAGGTCCCACAGGCGGACGCTTCTGTCTTCGGCGCCCGTTGCCAGCGTGCGGCCGTCCGGGCTGAACTCCACCGAGTCGACCTGGCCCACGTGGCCCCTCAGGACGGCGATCGTCGTGTTGGTCGCGAGGTCGTACAGCATGACCTTGTGGTCCTTGCCGCCGCTGGCCAGGGTGCGGCCGTCCGGGCTGAGGGCGACCGAGTCGACCAGGCCTTTGTGGCCGGTGAACACGCCCGTGCCGAGGCGGGTGGCGAGATTCCACAGCAGGACCTTCTGGTCCTCCCCGCCGCTGGCCAGCGTCTTCCCGTCCCGGCTGAAGGCGACCGTGTGCACCGCCCCGGTGTGGCCGTTGAGAACGACCCGCCGGGCCCAGGTCGCGGTGTCCCACAGCCGTACCGACTTGTCCCAGGACGCGCTTGCCAGGGTCGCGCCGTCCGGGCTGAAGCGTACGTCCGTGACGGCGTCGCGGTTTTCCCGCAGCACGCGGACCTGGCGGCGCGAGTGGACGTCCCACAGCCGTACGGTGTCGTCCTTCGAGCCGCTCGCCAGCAGCGCGCCGTCCGGGCTGAAGTCCACCGTCCAGACCTCCGACCGGTGCCCGGTGAGCTCGGCTACCTGCGTGTTCGACCGCAGATCCCACAGCCGTACGGTGTCGTCGTCACCCGCCGTCGCGAGCAGCGTGCCGTCCGGGCTGAACCGGACGTCTTCGATCGGATCGCTGTGGCCCGGCAGCCGGGCGAGCTGGACCCGCCGTCGTACGTCCCACACCCGGATGGTGCCGTCCGAGCCCGCGCAGGCCAGCCGGCGCCCGTCCGGGCTGAACGCCACCGAGAAGACGTTCGTCTCGGCCTCCAGCCGCACTGACGGAAAGTGGATGCCGAGACGCGCGGCCGGCGGCCCGGTGGCGACCGGCCGGGGGCGGTTCTCGGGATGGGAACGCCGGGGCAGCCAGACCGCGGCCGCCGTGGTCAGCGCGACCGCGGCGGCCAGGATCGCGAGGAGGGTACGCAGCCGTCGCCGGGCCGAAGGCCGGACCGGTCCGATCGCGACGACCGACGGGTCGCCGCTCGCGACCCGGGCCAGATGACCGGCGACGGCGTCCGCGGACAGGCGCAGACCGGGTTCCTTGGCCAGTAACCCGGCGATCACCGGGGCGAGGGGACCGGCCCGCCGGGGCGGCGGCGGATCGAGGGTCAGCAGCGTGACGAGCACGGTGGCCACCGTCTCGCCCCTGAACGGCCGGTGGCCCTCCACCGCCGCGTACATCGTCGCGCCCAGTGACCACAGATCCGACGCGGGCGTCGCGAACATCCCCCGCGCCTGTTCGGGTGCCATGAAGGCGGGCGTGCCGAGCATCGCTCCGGTCTGGGTGACCACGGTGCCGCCGTCCAGCGCGGCGATGCCGAAGTCGGTCAGGACCGTACGGTCGCCGTCCAGCATCACGTTGCTCGGCTTCACGTCCCGGTGGACGACGCCGGCCGCGTGCGCCGCGCGTAAGCCGGCGAGGATCTGGGCACCGATCTCGGCCACCCGCCGCGGCGACTGCGGCCCGTCCTCCTTGATGACCTGCGCGAGAGTGCGGCCGCGGACGAGCTCCATGACGATCCACGGCCGCTCGTCCTGGCGTACGACCTCGTGCACGGTGACGATGCCGGGATGGCTCAGGCGCGCGGCGGCGCGCGCCTCGCGCAGCGTGCGGGCCTGGAGTGAGCCGACCTGGTCGTCGTCGAGGCCGGAGGGGAACCTGATCTCCTTGATCGCCACGTCCCGGCCGAGTGACTCGTCGTAGGCCCGCCAGACGACGCCGATGGCGCCTTCGCCCAGCACCTCGATCAGCCGGTACTTTCCGCCGACGAGCCCGCCACTCCCCATCGTCACGTTCTGAGCTTAACCGGATGCGAACTGTGCATCATGGAATCGTCCGATTTACGAATCCCGGGGGGATCATGCCCGGCCGGGTCGGGCACCGCCGTCCGGCTCGGCCAGCACGCAGCGCGTGCCGGTGTAGATGGTGGGCACGCACTCGTTGCAGTGCGTGCAACGAGAGGCCGTCGCCGGGTCCCGCGCGATCCGCAGCAGGAGGTCCGGCTCGCGCAGCAGCGCCCGCGCCATCGCCACGAACGCGAAGCCCTCCGTCATCGCCAGGTCCATCGTCGCGCGGTCGGTGATCCCGCCGAGGAGGATCAGCGGGAGGTCCAGGGCCGCGCGGAAGTGACGGGCGTGTTCGAGCAGGTAGGCGCTCCGGTACGGATAGGCGCGCAGGAACCTGGTGCCGAACATCCGGATCCCCGCGCGCTGCGGCCACGGGAACGCGGCGGCGAACGAGGAGAGCGGAGCGTCCCCGCGGAAGAGGTACATCGGATTGAGCAGCGAGCTGCCGGCGGTGAGTTCGATCGCGTCGACCGAACCGTCCTGCTCCAGCCGCCGCGCGACCTCGATGCTTTCCTCGATCTCCAGACCGCCGCGCACACCGTCTCTCATGTTGAGCTTGGCGACGATCGCCAGCGCGTCCCCGATCTCGTCGCGGACGGCTCGGGCGATGCCGAGGGCGACCTTGGCCCGGTTGGCGAGCGTCCCGCCGTACGCGTCCTCGCGCCGGTTGAGACGAGGGCTGAGAAAGGCGCCGGCCAGGTAGTTGTGCCCCAGATGGATCTCCACGGCGTCGAAGCCCGAGTCGGCGGCGATCCGGGCGGCCGAGGCGTGCGCGGCGATGACACGGGCGATGTCCTCAGGGGTCGCGGCCCGGTTGCGGCGCATGGAGAGGGGGTTGAACGAACGGCCGGGCGCCAGGCTCGGCGCTCCGTTGGAGCGCGCGTCGGCGACGGGTCCGGCGTGGCCGAGCTGCGCGGAGACGGCCGCGCCCTCCGCGTGCACCGCCTCGGTCAGGCGGCGCAGACCGGGGACCGCCTCGGCCCGCATCCACAGTTGCCGGCGCTCGGTGCGTCCTTCCGGGGAGACCGCGCAGTAGGCGACCGTGGTCATGCCGACGCCGCCGGCGGCCGGGCGCCGGTGGTATTCGATCAGCTCGTCGGTGACGAGGGCGTCCGGGGTCGCGCCCTCGAACGTGGCGGCCTTGATGACACGATTTCGCAGACGGACCGGCCCGAGCCGTGCGGGGGCCAGGACGTCCGGCACGGCCCCGCCATCGCCTGGCGATGCTGACATCGGCCTGCCCACCTTCGCGTCCGCGGGTCGTTCCCGCCACGCTAGTACGGCCGCCGCTGAATGACAGGTCCTGGACCGGCCGTTCTCGCGCGCGTCAGGTCACGC
>Ga0247774_1001995_pt1 | contig 10201 bp, 6 predicted proteins | sample UWRJL001104B6_FD_179933 | JGI IMG/M metagenome (GOLD analysis project Ga0247774, IMG submission 179933) | Plant litter microbial communities from Arlington Agricultural Research Station in Wisconsin, United States - UWRJ-L001-104B-6 | ecosystem: Environmental > Terrestrial > Plant litter >... | reverse complement strand
CCCGCTCGCTTGCTCACCTGGCAGCTCCCCACATAAGGAAGACGCTTCTAAGCGAGGTGTTTCCGCTAGGGAACCTTTATCCAATTCTGGAAAGAAAACACAAGCCACGTGCCTCGCTTATCTGATCATCACACCAGTGGACTGACTCGTGAGCCTGCCGGTCCGCCGCAGGTGCAGACAATCGAGTCGCCAGTTTGCGCCGTCCCGAGACGGGCCAAGGAACCGGGCCTCCCGCTTGAAATGTTCTGTTCTCCCCACCCACCGGTTCGGCTCCGACCGGAAAGGTTCTCCGGATCACGGACGTTGGAGGGCGGACCCCGGCTTGTTTGTCCTTAGATCCATCGACGCGGCAATGCCTTGATTAATGAACATGCTCCAGACTGCTAGGATCTGTTGTTTCCTATTAGGAGGGCGTCAGAACCAGTATCGTGGGATCAAAGTTTAAATGGCTAGAAGCATTGATACTTGGCTAACGCCAACAACCTGATGCTTGATACTCCGATAGTATATGAACTTGGATCCAACGATGATCTTTCCTCGAGCTATTCGCCGGCGGAGATCAGCCGTGTGGTCAGTGAGAGATGGAGATGATGTTGCGTAAGGTTCCCCCCTGATTCGGGCTTGATGCATGGCGATTGAGGACTTGGAAGGTCTGTAGAGCTTCAAAACCTGCCACATCTGGGAAACCAAGATACCTACAGCTACAAGATTTTCATCTCAAACACGTCTTAGAGACTCGTGATTTGTGGTCGGCTCACGGCAGCCGACCCATGTCCACGACCCATTCCTGTGAAGCTGCGACAAATCTGTACGAAGTAAGTCGTGGGTATGTGTCATCTTCAAAGTCATCGATCAGACGACTCGCGACCCATGTTACGCCTCGCTTCTTAACCGTACTGTTACTCATCTTGTAGCATTGTATCCACCTACTCACCAGGTGGAGGCGGGTTAAGGAGAGAGAGAGTACTCAGGCTTCGTATCTCGTAGCCAATCGTGAACTGTCAGGCAGTGCCTGTCTATTCGTCGATTGGAAGTTCTTCGAAACTCTCTCCACATTGTGGGGTCAGCAGTCGGCACCGGCCCCCTGCCCGTCTTCACCGGACTTGCTCTCCAGGCAGCTTCCTTGCTCAGTACTCACCGAGGAGAGTGAGTTGAGGGCATTCCATGAGGGGTTTCCCATGATGGGGAAGCAGGAAGCCGTGGGGGCCAGTTTAAAATTGGCGTGATCGTCATTTGATTATGTGAATGAGATCAAAAGTGCGTCAAGCCGACTGAAAGAACCAGCAGCGCATGATACCCGGAGTCCGAGTTGAAACAATCCGGGTCATTTCAAGAAAACAACTCGGGTATTCGTAAGAAAGGCCTTGAGCTCGAGGAGACCTACCGTATTCGTGCCCATTACTATCAAGTAATACACTCCGATAGAGGTTACCTCAAGGGTCAATATTGTTGGGTCGTAATGATATCAAGGTTGGCACTGGTATCTGACAGCTAAACTGCTCACTACGGATAGTATCACCGCAAAATAGTACGTCCATTTCATACTCCTTATTCGTCTGGGCATGTGGAGAGCTGGGGAAATCCTCACAACAATATCCCTGCCTTCCCCACGCGATTCGTCAAGCTCTCCTCTCTCAATGACCTCTGCCGTGTCTTGCTAGTCCAAAGAAAGGGATGGCACGTATAGTAGAGCTCGGGACACTCATAAGAGTTCGGTGGAGAGCTGCTGCTGCCTTGCATGGTGGTGAGCTGTTGGCTGCAAAGTTCCACAGACGTCCCAGAAGAAGTGAATGTTTGGAAGCCTGTACCGTCCATGTACTCTGGGGCTTTACTAGGATGGCATGTCGAATGTGGTCGATTCATGTTACCTATCCCGGGCGGTTGGCCGTTGCCTCCCTCCAGGCCCAGCTTTTCTCAACATACTGGAACGGCTGACGGTGGGACCTACTGTAGTTGGGTGGTTGGCTATTTCGTGCAGGGCTTTGCAAAACTCTGGTTCAGATTTCAGAGGGCACGGAGGACGGATCATGGATGGTACCTTCCCCAGGAAGTCATCTCTACTCTCTCCTATACCCACTCTCCTCTCGTACTTTGCAAACGGAAGCTTCTAAGGCTCTGCCCAGACCCGGTTCGTGCCGCCACGGTTTCAGCATGACGAGAAAATGACGCCAGACAGGACAACCGTATTAGGTTCCTCATTCCTTCACAGCCTTGCGACGAGTCAGGGCGAATAGACACAAAAGAAAGAGGCTTTATTGGTCAAGGAAACGGAGTTCTCGGCAGGAGGAAGCAGTAGCAGTGTCTCGGACATCCAATGCCTCCGTATCGAGTCTACCGCAAGCCCCCCTCGCTCTCGGCGTTCCTGAAGGTCGTGCGCACTGCGCAGGCACCCGCCTTACCTCCAAGCGCCACACCCCAAAGCCTAACCGTAAAGACTTGGGAGTGATCAGCTGCCCCTCACGACCATCATCCACGACGTGTGTCTGACTAGGTAGTGGGTTTCCCCGGAGGAGATACTGGGAGGCCAAGGCAACTAAGGTTAGGTTGACAAGACTCCGAAAAACACACAGACAGACGCGTCTAGATTCACTCCTAGCCACGTCGCCGAAATCCGAGGAAGCACAGACGACCCGGCCGTGTCGTTAATCGCTGTGGCTGGCATGGTTAGCCCGGTGAAAGGGTGGATTAGGGCGTGTAACTGTTAGTATTCTCAACCGAACTGGGCGCACGGAGTACGAAGGTACGTACTAATTGCCATTTACGAAGGGGTAGGAGGGAGGGTGTCCGGGATGAGGTGACAAAAAGTGTGCCCCTAAGGCCAATCCTGACTGAAAAGGTCTCTCAAGCAAGTAGCTACAGATAGAGCTAATGCAAAAAATCTAAAGTCACCAAGCGGGGGATTGCATACTTCGAAATTGGCGCGCCCTGAACAGTGCGCTCGCCTCAATCGCACCAGTCCGTTTTCTCTCCGAAGAACAACAAAAAACCCGTCATCCTGAATTCCACACAGACCTGTGGCGAAGCTTGCTTCAACTGCTCCGATTTATGAGCTGATACGGGCGAGGAGCAGGTTCACCGGGGCACAGATGTGGTTCCTTCAGCTTCGCAAAATCATGATTGAACAAGCAGTGCGCTGCAAGAGCTCAGACTCACAACCCACCACCCTTTTCCTCAATTGCAGCGACCTGCAGTTCGCACAGCCCTCTGCGAACACCTTGTTGAGCGATTGGATTCCCCACATCCCCTGAACTGGTTTCACAGACGTTTGCTAATATTATTTTTAGGCCGACTGTGAGTTGTTGAGCCTTTCATGGGAGAGGAGTGCGATTCGGAGCACTGATATTCCTCACGGACGCTGCAATGCTGTCTTCCATCACCACCAGCTACTGCAACCTTGGCCTTCGGCCCTGTTGGAGTGGCCCTGTTGCACTGGAAATTACCCTCCTCAATGCGAAAGAAAATTGCACCTGAACCTAGCAAACGCGCCTCGAGCTTTGCGAAAGGTCACCCAGCCTAGATGAGCTGCGGGCGACATGCTCCCTTTGGACCAGTCGTGTTGCAGCCTGCCCCAAGGCAATTCCCTTCGCATGAATCAACATGGAAGTCTCGGACGAACATGAAGAGTATTCTCCGACTCGGCTGCGCTCTGGAAGCTTCCATGAAAGGAAATGGCAAATGGCCCATATTCGCTACCGGTACTATCAGGTCTCCCTGCCGTTGCAAGTACCGACAGGAGCCAGGAGCCAGAAGCCAGGAGCCAGCAGATGCAGACGGAGCCAGTTTCTGCTGCTGCACCTGCGCCCGACGGAAGCGAAAGAGGCGGATTGCCCTTGTGCCTTGCAGAATACCTGCAGGACAACTTGACTGCACGCAGTGTCTTTGACAACTGAGAGGCATAGGATGCGGGTCGAGCACCACCCTGCATCAATATTGCTGGCGAGAGTGTGGGGATATTGAAAAGATGGTGTGAGCCTCGCTGTCCCGGGCAGTCGATGCGGTGGCAAGTGATGAAAACCCGACGCGCTGTCGCCTATTCCATACGCCCGACACATTTGCAGCTCGTCAATACGAAAGTTCCCAGCGGCAGTTGCTAGTCAGCCAGGTGAAATCCTGACTACGGAAGGGCAAAGCACCACGAACAAGAATCACTACGGGGAAATGAGGGTTCATCAGACAAGAACAAGGCTCTGCCTTGCTCCACAGAAGGACTTTGGACCAGGACTTGAAGACACTTGACCCAGGATTCCTTGTAACCTATCTTCCGTTCTGAACTCTCCTTTCCGGCCCTGCCGTCAGGAATGGTCATCACCGGATGAAAGGGGTTGTTATTTGAGCTCGCCGTGGCGGGGGATCCATCCTTCCATGTTGAGCCACGTGTTTAGCATAGCTGGATCGGCTATCTGCTCATTCTGATGGAAATGGTACGTCTCGACTCATACATTTGAACCTGTGGTCAGCAAACACTCAAGTCGTTACGGGATGGAAGCTGGTGCGCCACATTTGATCTAGGAATCTTCACCATGCTGCGAGGTCTTGGTACGGCTGAGTCCGGTGCCGAGTGGCGTTTTCTTGCTTTTTGTGTCTTGGAAGGTACCTCGAGGTCTCGCCAAGCAGAAGGCTACTGAGGGAAAAGGGCGTGGCTGTTCCAAGGCGTGAGACACCTTATGTGGCTGGCTGTCCAGGGGAGATGGGCGAACAGGCAACCTGATACTGAGACACCGGGCTGGCTGATGGCTGCAAGTACGGCAACGCCTGAGGACGTCTTCGCTTAAGATGGTATTAGACGGGGATTTATGCAGGAACGAAGTCTTGCAAAGTCAACAACCCGTATCCGGAGCCTTCGCGGTAGAAACTCCGACTTGTGGGAAGAGAAATCAGGTAAGAATCAAGTAACTTACAGGTGTCACCACTTCAGGCCAGAAGCGAGCGGCACTGGACGCGAGCGAGGAACATGTAGGTTCGTGTTGAAGCTCCCTCCTCTTGACGTGCTGCTATTTCGCCGGCGCCATTTGTTCGCATTAATACTAGTTACGTCTATTTTCCTTCAATTTCAATTCCCGACATCAATGATACTTCCAGCATGTCGTGATTCTAGGTGCATCTTCCGACGCGCCTTGGTTGAGTTCTGATAAGCGGATATCGCAATATCGTACCGGACACATTCTTCCATTCCAACATGGCTTAACCAGCAGAAGTTGTCGAGCGCCTTGAACTGAAGACGACAAAAGAAAACACTAGGTCTTCCAGCTAGCGCAGCGCCGCAAACGTGTTGTTTGGCCTCTCCGCTCAACAGACACTAACGCATCAGAGCGCTCCGGTGGACTTCCAGAAGCCCAAGCTAGGAAGTGTCTGAGCGCCGCTGTCTTTCCTGTACGCATGCCTAGCCGATCATCCCACCAAGTTTCACGACAAAGACTAGAGCAACAAAACCCCACGCTTGCTGCCCTTCTTGCCTGAACCTTGTTGTATGGTTGCCTGCGCACGAGGAAAATAGGATTTTGCTTGGGGCAAGCGACGAGGCTGACGCCGAATCGGCGTTGACCAGCGACATTCTCGGCCGAGGAATGGAAGCCACCCCTTCCAATTGCGAATCAGAATTTCCCGGATAGCGAAGATCTTGCGAGGTAAGACTTCTCTATGGGGTGTGATGATGGGCCTTGGTCAATCCTGTGTATTTCCTGTATCAGGATGGACTGGTCTGGTGGCGAAATTGAGGAGTGTCTCATGCAGCACACTCTACCTGACCTGCCGATCCTCATGGTATCGATACCGTCGGCGCCTGCACCTTACGGGCAGCCTCGTCCGGAATTGTCCATCTCTTGCGTTCTAAATTCACAGCTTAGGCATGGCTCCCGTCGTAGCAGAGGAGTGGCCATATACGTACGGCCAATGTGGAAGCTCGAGCAGGCGCATGGAATTCCTAGCTGCCGGATATCTACGACTTCATGCCTTCGTACAAGGAGCAATGCTGCTCTTTCGGCGCCTGGATTGATCATGCCCATCCCAACAGAAAGCCTCGAGGAGCTCAGCTTTGCCTCATATACGTGTTCAAACTCCTTGTTTCTCGTGGATCATGCCTCCCGGAGCTTTGAATGGACGAAACAGTGGCAATTAGGCGAACGCTCAGGCATTGGCGGCCACAAAAGCTTGAATCGCAGCTGCACCTCCCTCGCGTTTGCATTCCTTCGCACGTCCAGAATTCAGACACTGTTCTTCCCTGCTAGAGACTTCACTGGCAGGCAAATCCTGGAGGTCACACTCAAAATATCCGTACCTCACAAGGGAGTCCCAGTCCTTGGAAGCCTCCCTCAACACGACGCTTCCCAGGAGATTCTAGGTTCTCTCCTCTGCACATCGTTCCACGGCCTCGGGAAGAGCATAAAAGTAAGATGGAAATTCTCCTAGGTGCAGTAGCCGGATCGGAAGCCACGGAGCAACAAACTCAATGCGAAAAGGAATATGGTCGCCCATGTCCAAGTCCCAACATCCACGCCAGTTTCGGCACATGTCCTCGCCGACCTTTGACGGTCAAGACACTCGCACCGTATGGGCTATAACTACACCGCAACCATTTGTCGTGTTGCTTCACGGTAACACGAAAGCACGATCTTACGAGCATTTCATATTTGAGCAAGCCACCGGATTTGTACGACTCATGTGCTGAGAGCCGTGACCTAACTACCACCCCACACATTCCGATGGCCGCAGCCACTACCAATGCCTACGAAAATGGCCCGCCAGAAGCGCACTTTCTTTACGCTCCCATGGCACAATGGAAACGGTGAACGGAGCCGGGGAGGAAAGACACACGTCGGACTTATTTCCTCCTTTGCGTCGATGCCAAACATTCCCAGCCTCGGGAAAAGAACAAGCGCAGGCAACGGGCAGCCGGCAGCTGAATCGGATTCCGTTCGGGTCTCCGACCCCTAGGGAGAGACCGCACTCGGGAAGAAGGGTAGGGCGTTGCCACACGTTGCACCCCGCCTACTCGCTCCCTCCCGCTGCTTCCTTCCGGCCTTCCGAGCTCGGCATTGCCGGGGGTTCGATGCTAGATGTCGGCCCCCTCCCGCCCTCGCACCCCTTTCGCGCCGATGGGGCGGCAATGGGTGCGCAATGCTGCAACTCCAAGTCGGCATCAGTGGGCGAGGCGGCGGTACCTGGCCTTAGTGTCCAGCCCTTTGACGCAATCTTCATTCGTTTCGTCTGCCTCGCAGCGGACTACCCACCGCCGCCATCTGCCGGTCCTCGTGCGTCGGTTTCGCTTCCTGTCCGGCGTCTTCGCTCACTGATATCCATCCTTCTCCCTTCGCATGCCCGCTGCCGAGCAGCAAGAAAGAGAATCTGCAGCTGCGAAACACAGCACTGAGCCCCCTAGGTGACGCGGCCACTTCTGGCTTCTTCCTTGTTCACCACGTTTTCTGCCTCCTCGCCTATCGATGCCGCCGCCTTGCTTGCTTCTGCTTCTGCCGCCACTGCTTGGTCCTGCTTCTGCCGCTGCGAGGTTGCCAACAGCTTTGAAACTTGCATTCGAATGAGACATAGGCCTAGACAGCTCGGCAGTTTGAAGCAGTTTGAAGCAATTAGAAAGCGGTCATATGCCAAGCAGCATAGGTAGCAGAATAGCTGCAAGGGAATATGAACTGCTGCCCCGTGCTTCTCAAGCAATCTGAGGAAGGCCGCCAACTTGCGGCGAACCTATGCGTTTATTGTTCTGTTCTACCGGAACGTAGGCGTGCGAGTAGGAAAGCAGCAAATAGGGCTTCGGAAGTTTAGACATTGCAGATAGGCACGAATGTCAAAGCTCACGATGCTTGGCCCACCGCGTTTCGAAACAACCGTCTTCCACCCCCTATGCAAGCTTCCAAGATCTTCTTCCATCTAGTTGTTGAATAGAACCCAAGAAGGGAATTTTTGACAAATTGATACTAGTGGTATTTTTAATTGCTTCTCGAGTCAGTGGCAAATGGTGTCCACAACGCCCAGACGATGGCTGCATCGCGGTGGATTCCAGGGGCAGAACCCATCATCGGACCAAGTAGGAAAGCACGCAGGAACGCACCGAACTGGAACAGATAGTACCTGACAGAGGCACTTCCTGAGGTGAAGCTGTCCAAAGCCGGATCCGGCTGCGGCGGGCACTTCCAATAGCTGGGAGTGCGATTCTCCGGGCCACTTGCCCCTGCCGGTCTCGTTGCCTCGCAGCTTCTAACTAGTTAGTTCCTCTTCCATCGTTTGTGTCCTAATTGTTAGCTTGCGTAAGTTCCTGCGAGTTTCTTTCGTTTTTTCCACCTCTGCTGCAGATCGAAAACTCAATCTGCCGGCAATTGACAAAACTGATGGTCGTTGGTTCGAACAGGTGTTTCGCCCCAATCAAAAGACGACCTGCGAACTCCTGCAGGTTTTGGTCTCGATGCGAGGAGGGAGGCCCCAGCCACCCCCGAACTTGATATATATCGAAGCACAAAAAGACAGCCACATATAGAAACCACTGAACAGCAACCCGTGCATTGCCATTAGTGACGGCAATTCGGACACGGAGGGGTCGTCGTCATCGGTATCCGTACAGTGGTACAGATGATCGCAGTAGTAAGATGTATTCATTAGATTTAATGGCCCTATTCCGTGTTTTGCGCCAGAAAATGGCAGACCGCCTTTCGAACGTCACCTCGGATTCAAAGGAGTAACACTCATTACGCAACGGGTTCCCTTTGCGACGAAAGAGGGAGTCTAATCTATCCATATCTGACATCTGTTAGGAAAACGGCAGTGCTGCTAGTAGCATCGCAATGTCCCAATTTCCCCTTTGCTTGCCTGCAGCGTTCCAGGAGACCTGGAAACAGGTAGCACCGCAGCGTTATAGTTGCAGAGGTTCGCGTGCAACCCACAACCCCGCAAATGAGAGACTCCCGAGGACAAAAGATACTAGTACTAAACGCTCCAATCTGATTAAGAGGAAAAGGGAATAGCGGCAGGAAGAAACTCCTGGCCATGGCAAATACGCAAAGTCGCAAAGTAACGAATGGTAAGTCATTCGTTCTTGCCTCCCCAAGACACTACGACCTGCAACCTGCAAGGGCTCGGACTCGAAATATTTCTGCTGATTCTTAGGTTTTCTTCCCCACATCGAAGCTCTCACCGATACTTTGTGGCCACGGGGTCAAGGTATGGACGGGGCCAGCCCGCGAATCGCAGGGCCAACGTAGTTGAAAGCCGGCACGAATAGCGTACGCCGAGCAAATTTTGTTGATATGCGGGCTATGACGCACGGAGCAGCAGACCAGCTGCTCAGTGAAGATCGCGAGACCCGAAGCGAATGCAGGTTCTTGGTTGAATGTGAGTTGATGTGCAAAAGATGAGTAGAAATTCGCTCCAGTAGAGTTTGCCATCATCGTAGTGGATTGATGGCCCGAGTGTTCTTATCAAGCTGAGCCCTAATATCCTCGATAACGACCCGCGGCATTCAGGGTTCTCAACCTTATGCCATGCCATTTTTTTTTGCCCCACTTCAAAAATGTCCATGGCGGGGTCCATGTATTCAATGGCACGGAACTTACAGAGACAGAAAGTGGTAGGCAACACTAGTGCCCGGGTCCACTGTAGTTGCACCATGGGAAGGGCTAGCCCGCGTGTGGTCTGTATGTTTGTAGCCCGTGAGCAGCCTTTCGTATGGAAATAGTACAGAGGTTGGTCCAGAAGGTTCGGCTGCCGTGACCAAGCACGGGCGGCGCCGTCTACAATAGAAGTGCCGCGTCGGTACGGTTAGCGCATGTGAAACTTTCCCGTCGACCTGGATGAGCAAGTTAGCTTACCCAAAATCCTAACAAAAGAGACAGCCAATGATCGATGGGGCCTCTCGGTTGGATTTTGCAAATTCCATCTAGAATCAACCTCCGATGACAGCTGGGAAACCAGATCAGGTTAGAAATTATCTACAGGTGCTTCGGCTCGGAGAGACTGTGGTCGCTCCTTGCCTGCTTTCCACACGCCTACTCGCTGGTACAGCAGGTGTACATTGAAGACTTGTAGCCTATCCTCTCCTCAAGGTGGGAGGGCGGCACATCCATGCCTTCTCACCGCGGAAGCTATCCGGCAGTGTTGGCGACGCCATCACACGGCGTTGGCAGGAGTTGAGTTTGCGCGAAATGTTTTGAGCGAGAGAAACCCCCCCCCCCCTTCTTCCCTCCCTTTTTGGTTTCCCCCT
>Ga0247774_1001994_pt1 | contig 10204 bp, 10 predicted proteins | sample UWRJL001104B6_FD_179933 | JGI IMG/M metagenome (GOLD analysis project Ga0247774, IMG submission 179933) | Plant litter microbial communities from Arlington Agricultural Research Station in Wisconsin, United States - UWRJ-L001-104B-6 | ecosystem: Environmental > Terrestrial > Plant litter >... | reverse complement strand
GCTCGTGTGGGAAGCGACGTTCAGCCCGGACAAGATGCGCCGTTGGATGCTGCCTCCCCCGGGATGGACCCTGACCGTCTGCGAGTGTGAACCTCGCGTCGGCGGCGCGTTGAGGTTGGCGTGGAAGAACCAGGACGCCGATCCGTTCATGACGCTCCAAGGCGAGTTCACCGAGGTGAACCCGTACGAGCGGATCGTTCACACCGAAACGATGGCGCTGGCCTCCGGCGAGCCGGTCGGCTCGCAGCTGGAAACGCACGAGTTTACGGAGAAGAGCGGCGTCACCACGATGCGCATCACACAGGTGTACGAATCGAAGGACGCCCGGGACGGCGCGATCGCTTCCGGCATGGACGAAGGCATGGAGGCTTGCTACGTACAACTCGAAGCGGTGCTCGCTCAGCCCGCGTAGGACGGGGGCGTGCGCCGAGCTGCGCGTCGATGGCGAGACCAATTGTCACGCCAGAAGCGCCGAAAACCACGCTTATCAGGTCCAGGCGGCAATCGCTGCCAGAGTTTCGGGCACGCCACCGTAGCCCTGGAAGAACCAGACCCACCACGCGGTCATCATCGTGGAGTGGCCCGCGAGGATGCCGACATGACTCCACATCTCCACGCGATCCGAATATTTGCGAACGTAGCGGCGCCAGTGAAATGCTTCGTCGACCAAGCTGTAGAGCAGTGAGAGTAGTGTCAGGACGAGAGCCGGGATCCACACGTCGTGGCGGTGATGGGCCAGGCAAAGCAACACGCAGCTGGTGATTCCGCAGGCGATGGTGATGCCGTGCACGAGCCCTTCGGCGCCCGATATTTCTGCTTTGTACACCGTGCGATGACCGATGGTATCGACGGCGATGCTGACCGTGAACACGACCGCGCCGATTGGCACCCACCAAGCGATGGCCGGAAACGACACGCCGTACGCGTTACCCAGTAGCATGAAGCCACCGCTGGCCAGGACCAGCCCGAGCATCAAGCCGACCCAGGCTATGTAAACGGCCCAATCGCCGGGCTCGAACTGACGAATTCGCCCGATGTAGCGCGCCAGCTCAGACGGGAAGGATGTCATCGGGAAATCTCAACAGCAGGTCGAACGGCGCTTGGCTCGGGGCCTTGCGAAAGCGGCGCGGCAACTCCCAAGCGGTCATCAGCGCGGCCAGGATCAGTAAGCGCACCTTCTGGGACCACGGAACGACGGCGCGCATCGAGTACGGGTCGTAATCGGCGAGCAGGATGCGCCCGCCGATCGCGGAATAGAACAGCCGCGCCGCGCGGATCGAGAACGCCGCGCGCCAGGGTAAGGCGACAAGCCCTGCGTCGCTCGAGCGGTAGAAGTGAGCCGCCTCGCTCAGCAATCGCCGCGTGACGATGGCCAGCGGCTCACGCGCCGAGCGCGGCAATGGGCCCACGCGCGGGCCGCTGAGCGCGCCCGCGCCACATTCGCGTAGCATCCGCAGTGGCAAGTACAAGCGCCCGCGTTGCCAATCTTCGGCCACATCGCGGCAGATGTTGGTCAGCTGCATGGCGATGCCCAGGTGCGCCGCATTCCTGAGCGCGCGGGTGTCACTCAGCCCGAGCACGTGAGCCATCATCAAGCCCACGACGCCCGCGACGCGGTAGCAATACAGCAGCAGGTCGTCGAGGCTTTGATACCGTACGCCATCGCTATCCATGCGCATGCCCGCCAGTAGTTGCTCGGGGTATTCGCGCGGCAAATTTCGCCGCTGCACGAGCTCTTGGAAGGCACGTAGCCGGACGTCTTGCTGCGCTTCCCCGCGGTACACGGAAGCCAGTGCTCGCTGCAACTTGGCGAGCTCGCCGGCTTGCGTCTGCGCTTCCACGAGGTCGATGCTGTCGTCGACCAGGCGGCAATAGCTGTACAGCACGGCCGCGTCGCGACGTTGCTGCTCGGGCAGCAGCTTGCCGGCAAGAGCAAAGCTCTTGGAGTGGTGCGCCAAGGTACGCGCGCAAATCACCGCGGCATCCTCGGACATTTCGCGCGTTTCCAGTGCCGCGAACGCAGGCGCCGTCACGCTGCAATCTCCTTGCCCAGCTGTTGGGCGATCAGGCTCACGGTCGCCTTGGCAGAGTTGATCACTCCCGGCAAGCCCGCGCCCGGATGGGTGCCCGCGCCGACGATGAACAAGCCCGGAATCTTGGCATCTCGATTGTGGGGTCGGAAGTAGGCGCTCTGCGAAAGCGTGGGCGCGATCGAAAATGCCGAACCTTGAAAAGCGTTCAATGTGCCCTGGAAATCCAGCGGAGTGAACCAGCGTTGCGTGACGATGTGCTCGCTCAGGTTGGGCATGTGACGTTCGAGCGCGCGCACGATTTTCTTGGCGTAGCGAGGCGCTTCTACCGTCCAGTCGATGTTCGCCTTGCCGAGGTGTGGCACGGGGCTCAGGACGTAGTGCGTGCCGCAGCCGGGCGGAGCCAGCGAGGGGTCGGTGACCGTTGGCGCATGCAAATAGAGACTGAAGTCTTCGGGCAAAGCTGGACCGTCGAAGATTTCGCGCAGCAGTGCTTGGTAGCGCGGGCCGAAGATCACGGTGTGGTGCGCTAGGTCGTACGGGATGTCCGTGCCGAAATAGAGCACGAAGAGTGACATCGACCAGTCCGCGCGTTCGAGCCTGGTCGTGGTTTTTGCGGCAGATTCCAGGCCCTGGTAAAGCTTGGAATAGGTGTGGTGCAAATCGGCGTTCGAGACCACGAGCTCGAACGCCCTTTCACCAGCGGCGTCCGTGCGCACGAGGTGCCGCATGTGCGCGCCGTGCTGTTCGAGGCGAATCGAACGCACGGGGGAGGAAAGGAGTAGCTCGCCACCCAGCTCCAGGAATAGCTTGATCAACGCGTTGACCAACGCGCCCGTACCACCGCGCGGGAACCACACACCGAAGCGCCGTTCGAGATAGTGGATGAGGGTGTAGATCGCGCTGGTATCGAAGGGATTACCGCCCACCAGCAGCGAATGAAAACTGAGCGCCTCGCGCAGGTGCGGATCGTGCACGAAACGCGCAACCGTATCGTACACCGAGCGATCCGCGCGCAAACGCGCGAGCTGCGGCGCGACTCGCACCATGTCGAAAAAATGCAGGAAGGGTTTGGCTGCGAGCTCGGTGTAACCCTTCTGAAAGACGCGCTTGGTGTACTCGACGAACTCGCGGTAGCCTTCGGCGTCGCTCGCAGAGCGGGTTGCGATTTGAGCACGCATCTGTTCGCTGTCGCCCACGTAGTCGAAGCGGTCGCCATCGTCCCAAAGCAGCCGATAGAACGGGCTTACCGGCATTAGCTCGACGTAGTCCGACATTTTTCGCCCCGAGAGCGTAAATAGCTCCTCCAAGCATTCAGGCGCGGTAATCACCGTCGGCCCCGCGTCGAAGGTGAAGCCTTGTTGTCGATAGACGTAGGCCCGCCCGCCCGGCTGGTCGCGGCCTTCGAACAGCGTGGTCTGCACGCCCAGTGCCTGTAGGCGAATGGCGGCAGCGATGCCGCCGAAGCCGCTGCCGATCACCGCGGCCCGCGTCTGCCCGTGCTCAGCCGAGGTCGGATCAATCATAACTCTTCTCCAGGCGGGCCAACTCGTGCTCGAGCTCGAGTAGCGCACGAGGCTCTGGCACGGCCTCCGCTAGACGCGCGAGCGCCGCTGCCAGCCGCGCCCGTGCTTGGGTTCGCCCGTGCTTGGCCACGCTTGCACGCAATTGGCTGGCCAGGCGCTCCGGCTGTTCACGGTCCGCAGCCACGGCCCGGCCAAGCTTCTGGATTTTTGCATAGGCGTCTGGCTCCAATTTCTGCGCCGCCCACGCCCATGGCCAGGTCGGGCGCCGATGACGCAAGTCCTCGTAGCCCTTGTGCAGGCGGCGTTCGCTGACGATACCGCCCAGATCGTCCAACATTTGCAGCCCGACCCCGAGCTCACAGCCAAAGCGAGCGATCGCCTCGGCTTTGCCCTGTGGAGCTCCGGCGGCGAGCGCACCCATGTGCGCCGCGAGCTCGCACAGCTTGCCCGTCTTGAGCCGGGTGACCGCAGACACGGTCGGCAGCACCTCGTCCTGCTCGAGCGCGCTGACATCGACCGATAGATCGAGAGCTTGCCCTTGGTGGCAGGCGAGCAACGTGCAGCTGAACGCGCGGTGCAGCGCGAGCTCGGTGATCGGTGGCAAGGCCAGCCGAGACAATAGCTCGAGCGCCCAGAAGTACAGAAAGTTGCCGGCGTTGAGCGCGCGCGGCAAGCCGTAGCGATGGTGCAGCGCGGGCGCTCCACGCCGCTCCTTCGATTCGTCTTCGATGTCGTCGACGATCAACGAGCCCGAGTGCAGGGCCTCGATGATCAGTGGCAACTCGGCGGGTGGCTCGTAGCTTCTACCGCTCAGCTGCCAGCCCAAGTGCACCAGCCGTGCGCGGAATTCCTTGCTCGGCCGAGCCAAGAAATCCAGCAGTGGGCCAACCAGCGCGGGCTCCCATAGGTGAGTCGGGACGTGGTGCTCGGCGCCGAGCACTTTGGCCAGTCGCCGAGCGCTGAACTCTTCGGGCAGCAGCGTCAGCAAGCTGCAGGGCGCCTCCACCGCCAATGCGTGATTCGTCATTGGAGGAGGCCTTTCGTGATGGCGCGGCCGAGGGACAGGCCATGCGGAGGGCGACCGCACAAGATGCGCGCGCGATCGAAGGCAGTGGTGGACAGCGCATAGAAGCGCGCGATGCTGCGCTCAGGCAACTGGTAGAAGCGCTCCAGCACGTTTCGGCGCGCCTCGGGCGGGACTGCTTGAAACAGAAGGCGATTGAGCAAGCACGCGTAGCGCCGCTGACGCGCATGCTCGCGAGCGAGCACGTCGTAGCTTTCACCGAACAGTGTTTCGGGGGTCGTGCTTGCGACGTGCAAGGCGAGCCGCGCGGCGATCGGAAACGAGTAGCCCGTGGTCGGGTGGAACCAGCCCCCCGCATAGCCCGCTTGCCAGGGTGAGCTGGGGGCCGTCGCGCGAGCGGCCGATGGCAGCGGTAGAACACCGGTTTCTTCGCGAGCAATGCCCGCAATCACCAAACCCAAATCGTGCGCATGAGCGAGCGCGCGATTGCGCAGCAAGCCAACATTCAGCTCCGGACCATCGGCGAAGTAGGTGTCTTCGACCAACACGCGGTTGGGGCCGAGCGGCAACGTGTAAACGAAGCGGAAGCCGTCGTCCTGGCGCACGCTGGCGTCCATCACGATCGGCTCGCTGAGCTCGGTGGGGCTTTCGAGCTCGAGCTCCAGCCCGACGAACTTCTGATAGCCGATGATGTGTTCGCGGGCATGGGCTTCCGGACCGCGGGCGTCGATCACGACCCGCGCGTGCAGGATTTCGCCGTCGTTCAAGGTTGCGCTCGTGGCTTCGACGCGCATGGCAGAACGGCCGAGGATCAGCCGCGAACGCAGCTTGGTCGCAAATACGGCGACGACGTGCTCGGCCAGTCGCTCGCTACTCACCGCCGCGTAGGGCGTATCCAGGCGACGCTCGAAGCTCGGGAAACGTACCGAGTAGCTGTCCCAGCGTCGCACGACGAGCGGTGCCAGCAACGCCTGCCCGGCCTCGGACAGGTCCAAGCCGTGAAAGCACCACAAGTGATTGCCGCCTAGGGTCGCGCCGCGCTCGACCAAACAAACCCGCGCCTCGGGATCGCGCGTCAGCACCGCCAGGGCGATCAGCGCGTTCTGCAGACCGCCGCCAATCAGCAGGTAGTCGAAGACCGGGGATGCCATTGTACAACTTTTGTCAAGGTTTGCCTGCGGGTCACCCCTCTATCTATGAGCCATATCTGGCGCATGTCAATCAACTGTCTAATATTTGTCCAACACTAAGAACAGGCGCAAGCGCTCCACACGGGCCAGGGGGGCGGAATTGCAGAGCGCCTTCAACGAGGCGGTCGAGTGGTCCCCGACCGCAGGCGGGCGGCTCGCAGATGGGTTGCGGCAACCTGCAAAAAACGCACGCGTGCCTGGGCATGATCGACGATCGGTTTCGGGTAGCCCGGGGTGTCGAGCTCCGGAAGCCAGCGCCGCACGTATTCGCGCGCCGGATCGTAGCGCTTGGCTTGCACGGTCGGGTTGAAGATTCGAAAGTACGGCTGAGCGTCGCAGCCGCAACCCGCTGACCACTGCCAGCCCGCATTGTTTTGCGCGTAGTCACCGTCGGTCAAGAGCTCCAGGTAATGTGCCTCGCCGCGCTGGTAGGAAATCAGCAGTTGCTTGGTGAGGAAGCTGGCGGCGATCATGCGCGCGCGGTTGTGCACGAAGCCCTCGGCAAGCAGTTGGCGCGCGGCAGCATCCACGATTGGGAAGCCAGTTCGGCCCTCACGCCAGGCGTGCCAGCTCGCGTCATCGTCGCGCCAGGGAAAGCCGCTGAAATCCGGACGAAAGGGCTGGCTGAGTAGCTCCGGGCGCTGAGCGAGCGTGTGATGCGTGAACTCGCGCCACAACAGCTCGGCGCGGAACTTCTCGACCGCGGCTTCTCGCGCAGAGCTGTTCACCGTCGCGTTGTAGACCGTGCGCGCGGACAGCGTGCCGAACTTGAGGTCTGCCGAGAGTCGACTGGTGCCCTCGAGATCGAGACGCTCTCGGGCCGTATCGTAGCTTTCGAGCGGTCCGGCCAGGAACGCCGCTAGCCGTTCGCGTCCCGCGCGTTCACCGCCGGGAAGCAGGCGCGGATTGCGGGCGATGCCCAGCGACTCGAGCGTGGGCAGCTCCTCGCGTGGTGCAGCCGCGGCCACCTCTTCGGGCAAGGGCGGCAGTCGAACCGGCGCCGCGAGAGGCGACGAAACGTTCACTCGCGCCCTGAATGCGCGCGCGAACGGCGTATACACCGAAAATGGCGTGCCACCCTCCGTGAGCAGGGAGCCCGGCGCCGCCAATGTTTCTCCCTCGAAGAGCTCGAAGGGCACTGCTAGCGCTGCGGCCACGCGTCGATCCCGCTCCTGACCGAAGGGCTCACTCCAGCGATGCGCGAGCACGCGATCGACGCGAAAGCGCGCCGCGAGCTCGGGTACGACGCTCACGCTCTTGCCCGTGGCGAGCACGAGTCGGGTGCCCAGGTGCTCCAGGTTGGCGCGCAGCGCCTGCAGGGACTCGAGCAGGAACTGCAGCCGATGCGGCAGCTTTCTGGCGCGTTCCGGCGCAAAGAAATAGGGATCGAGCACGAATACCGGGATCAGCTCGCCGCGCGCGGCCTCGAGCAGCGGCGCATGGTCGGCAACGCGCAGGTCCTTGCCGCGAAACCAAAGCAAGCTACGCATGAGGCTAGCCGTCGCTTCTTCCAGTCGAGCTCATTTCAGCACCGCTTCCAGGCGTACGGTTCCGCCGCGATAGGTAAACTTTGCGTCGTCGAAGCTCGGTGGTCCGAAAGTGCCTCGGGCGTTGTTCGACGCGCCGTAGTCCTCCGTCGGTATCGACAGCAGATTCGTGTCGAGCTTGCCGTTGTTGTTCTTGTCGTGAAAGGCCGACAACGCGTAGACGCCCGGCGGAATACTTTCGAAGACACAGAGCGCTGTCGCGCGATCCGCTCGGACCGTCGCCGTTGCGAGTGGAGACTTCAGCCAGCTCGCTTTGCGAAACAATCCGCAGCGCACGACGCCGCCGTGGTCGCGAAGTCGGGTCCGAAATTCGATCACGCCGCCGCTCGCGCGCGACTCGGCGTGGCTCGGAGGGGAAAGCAGAATGCTGAACGAGAGCACCCCGGCCAGTGCGAATCGAGCCAACCGTCCGGTCTCCCGGTTATTTAGACAAAACATAGACAGAGATTGACTGTAGCAAATAAAAAGCCAATGTGTACTTAATCAAAGATTGGTCAGATGCACCTGGATCTATTGAGATTATCGATACGCCATGGCTGAGGCTCGCTACCGCATCGGTGCCGCGGCTCGCTTGGCGGGCGTATCCACGCACGCCTTGCGCGTCTGGGAGCGCCGTTATGGTGTGCCGACTCCCGGCCGCAGTGAAGGTGGCGCGCGGCTTTACTCGGACGCCGAGGTCGACCGGCTACGGCTGTTCAAGCGAGCGGTGGATCGCGGTCACGCGATCGGGCAGATCGCAGCGCTCGGGCCAGCCGAGCTGGAGCGACTCGCGGGTGGTCCGAGCGCTTTCGCAGTGGGCCGCGCGGAGACCGCCGGTGAGCTGCTCGATGAGTTCATGCAGGCCATTGCCAGCTTCGACTCGCTGCAGGCAGAGCGCTTGTTGGAGCGTGCCAGGGTGCTGCTCTCGGCGCGCGAGCTCGTGCTCGAAGTCCTGGCTCCGCTGCTGGCTCGCATCGGGCAGGCGTGGCAGAGCGGGGCGCTGTGCACCGCAAGCGAGCACGTGGCTTCCACGCTCGTGCGCGAGCATGCCAGCCGCCTGCTCCGCCAACTGCCGGCCGAGGAGGGCGCCGAGCTCTTGCTCGTGTCGACCCCCGCGGCCGAGCTTCACGAGCTCGGGGCGTTGCTTGCTGCCGCCGTCGCGAAAATTCACGGTTACAACGTGCTTTATCTGGGCCCCAACCTGCCCGCGGCCGAAATTGCGCTGGCCGCGCGTGTCGCGCGGGCGGATCTAGTAGCACTCTCGATCGTAGCGCTCGCGCCCCAGGCGGCGGCTGTCGAGGTGCGTGAGCTTGCGGAAGCACTGCCGCCTGGGGTGGACCTGCTGCTCGGCGGCGCCCAGGCCCATGCGGCCAATGTGATTGCCCAGCGCGACCTCAGCCCGCTCGGCTCGCTCGAGGAGCTCGAGCGCTACCTCGTGGAGCGTCGCAGCCGTGCCGCGCGTCAGGCGCGGCGCGGCGCTTGATGCCGATAATAAGCTCAGATCCCGAGTTGGGTGCAGGCGTCGCGCGTTGCACCGACAGGCGTTTGCCCGCGTCCGGTCGCTACGACCTTGCCGCCCTGTTTACAGATGAACACGTGCTCGACACCGCGCCCCGTGAGCAACTTCTCGATGCCCGGCTTCACCGTACGAGCGGGTTCGGCCTTGGCCCAAAGTTTGAGGCTTGCTTCTGCACCAATCGGGCGGATCGGCGCAATGCGAGTGTCGAAATAGTCAGCCATTCGTTATTCTCCTTGCCCCTCACCATTCGCAGGCGGAGGACTGTTCTACTCCAAGCGCGCTCCATAAGCTCGTCGACAGCGAAATGAGTCGAGCGCGATCGGCTGTGAGTCACCCGACTCTACTGTATGCGAACCGATGCACAGCGCTTGTGTGCGAACCGATGCACAGCGCTCTCTAGCGGGCTTTTTCAACCTCGCGCTACTTGCGAATCCAGGCCGCAAACCCGTGGAGTCCTGGGATTTGGTAGCTCCAGAATGCCTCGATTGCTTCGCGCAAGACGCGAGGGTTTGCACTGTGGGCGAGGATGGCGGCGAGGGTCGTGCGTGTGCTCTCGAAGATGCGCGCGAGCACCAAGCGCGCAGCGGGCGTGATTTCGACTTTTGGGTCGCTCGCGCGGATTTGCTCCAAGGTGCTCTTGAGCAACAGACTCACGAACTTTTCGCCGTACTGCTCATAGGCGCTGCCCTGGGCGCGGTCGAGCAGGACGACGACCGCAAGCCGATGCTCGAGCCAGAAGTCGAGCATCTCCGAACCGTAGTCGCGCTGGGGCGTGAAGCGGGCCTGGGCCGGGATCCGAGCGAGCGCCTGAACCCGGCGCACGAGCAGACTTTCGAACTGGCTGGCCAGCTCGGGCGTGATCGCCGCTTCGAACAGCTCGGCCTTGCTCGGAAAGTAGCGGTACAAGCTGGCGGCGCCGAGCCCCGCTTGCTCGGCGATCGCGTTCATCGTAGCGCCTAGGTAACCGTCGCGAGCGAATACCTCTAGCCCCGCGCTGAGAATGCGGGCCCGAATCTCGGGTTTCAGTACTTGGGGCATCAGCTTTCGGATAAGCGAGGGAATGAGTACGGCGCCCAGCGCTCGCGCCAAGGCTGGGCTGCCTCCAGCTCGTAGGCGAGCGGAAGCAGCGTGTCTTCCCGGCCGACGTTGGCCGCGAAATGCAGGCCGATCGGTAAGCCTTCGGGTGACCAGTGCAGGGGCACGGACATGCCGGGGCAACCAGCGATGCTCTGGATGGGCGTGAAGCCCACGGCTCGCGCGGTGCGCGCCAGCAGCTCGTCGAAGTCGACGAGCGGGGACAAGTGACCCAGCCGCCAGGGAGGCTCGGCCAAGGTCGGTGTGAGCAATACGTCGCAATCGGAGAACGCGGCGAGGTAGTTGCTCGTGCAT
>Ga0247774_1001993_pt1 | contig 10205 bp, 9 predicted proteins | sample UWRJL001104B6_FD_179933 | JGI IMG/M metagenome (GOLD analysis project Ga0247774, IMG submission 179933) | Plant litter microbial communities from Arlington Agricultural Research Station in Wisconsin, United States - UWRJ-L001-104B-6 | ecosystem: Environmental > Terrestrial > Plant litter >... | reverse complement strand
GCCCGCGCCGACCACGCCCACCTTCGAGACGGGCCGCGCCAGCGCCTTGTCCGGCGCCCCCGCCGGCCGCTTGGCGCGCTTCTGCACGAGGTCGAAGGCGTACAGCCCCGACCGCAGCTCCTCGCTCATGATCAAGTCGGCGAGCGCGTCGTCCTCGGCCGCGAACCCCTCGTCGCGCGTACGGTCCTTGGCCGCCGCGACCAGGTCCAGGGCGCGCAGGGGAGCGGGTGCGGCGCCGTGCAGCTTGCCGTCGACCAGCCAGCGGGCCTGCCCGACCGCCTCGTCCCAGGCGGCGCCGGTGTCGACCGGCGTACGCTCCACCGTCTCAGTACCGGCCAGCACGCGGGCGGCCCAGCGCAGCGACTCCTCCAGGAAGTCGGCCGGCTCGAACATCGCGTCCGCGACGCCCAGCTCGTAAGCCTGCGGGCCGCGCAGCGTCTTGTTCTGGTTCAGCGGGTTCTCGATGATGATCTTAAGAGCCTTCTCCGCGCCGATCAGGTGCGGCAGCAGATACGTGCCGCCCCAGCCCGGCACCAGCCCGAGGAAGGCCTCCGGCAGCGCCAGCGCGGGCACGCCCGAGGAGATCGTCCGGTACGTGCAGTGCAGCGCCACCTCCACGCCGCCGCCCATCGCCGCGCCGTTGACGAACGCGAAGGAGGGCACCGGCAGCTCGCCCAGCCGGCGGAACACGTCATGGCCCAGCCGCGCGATCTCCAGCCCCTGGTCGCGATCGGTGATCAGCGGCACGCCGTTCAGGTCCGCGCCGACCGCGAAGATGAACGGCTTGCCGGTGACGCCGACGGCCACGAGGTCGTCCCGGGCGGCGATCGCGTCCAGGGCGGCGTTCAGTTCCGTCAGCCCGCCCGGCCCGAACGTGTTGGGCTTGGTGTGGTCGAAGCCGTTGTCGAGCGTGATCAGCGCCATCGTGCCCGCGCCGTCCGGCAGCTCGACGTCCCGTACGCGAGCCCGCGTCACGACCTCGTCGGCGAAAAGTTCAGTGATCACTTGGCATCCTCCTCGACACGCCTGTGGTTCTCCGGCCGCTCACTCGTCACACTCGCTCGGTTCGCCGGTCGCTCGCGCTCGTTCCTCACGCGACCGCTCCGCTCACTCGTCACACTCGCTCTGTTGGCCGGTCGCTCGCGCTCCTCACTCACTGCGCGGGCGCGCTCGTTCCTCACGCGACCGCTCCGCTCACTCGTCACACTCGCTCCCACAGAACCGTCCCGCCCATGCCCATCCCCACGCACATCGTCGTGAGGCCGAAGCGGACGTCGGGCCGCTCGGCGAACTGGCGGGCCAGCTGCGTCATCAGCCGTACGCCCGAGGAGGCCAGCGGGTGGCCGATGGCGATCGCGCCGCCCCAGGGGTTCACCCGCGCGTCGTCATCGGCGATCTTGAAGTGGTCGAGGAACGCCAGCACCTGCACGGCGAACGCCTCGTTGATCTCGATCAGGCCGATGTCGTCCATGGTCAGTGAGTTGCGCGCGAGGAGCCGCTCGGTCGCCGGCACCGGTCCGACGCCCATCACCTCGGGCTCGACGCCCGCGAAGGAGTAGTCGACCAGCCGCATCCGGGCCGGCAGGCCGAGCTCGGCGGCGACGTCCTCGGCGGCGACGATGCAGCCGGTCGCGCCGTCGTTCAGGCCCGCGGCGTTGCCCGCCGTCACGTTGCCGTGCGGGCGGAACGGCGTCTTGAGCTTGGCGAGGTCCTCCTGCGTCGTGCCGGGGCGCGGCGGCTCGTCGCGGGTCGCGAGGCCGTAGCCCTTCTCCGCGGACCGCGTCGCCATCGGCACCAGGTCCTGCTGGAACCGGCCGGCCTCGTACGCGTCGGCGACCTTCTGCTGGCTACGGACGGCGTACGCGTCGGCGCGCTCCTTGGTGATCTGCGGGTACCGGTCGTGCAGGTTCTCCGCGGTCATCCCCATGACCAGCGCGGAACCGTCGACGAGCTGCTCGGACAGGAATCGCGGGTTGGGGTCGACGCCCTCGCCCATCGGGTGCCGGCCCATGTGCTCGACGCCGCCGGCGATGGCCACGTCGTACGCGCCGAAGGCGATGCCGCCGGCGACGCTGGTCACCGCGGTCATCGCGCCCGCGCACATCCGGTCGATGGCGAAGCCCGGCACGCTCTTGGGCAGGCCGGCCAGCACGGCGGCGGACCGGCCGATGGTCAGGCCCTGGTCGCCGATCTGGGTGGTCGCCGCGATGGCGACCTCGTCGATGCGCTCGGCGGGAAGCGAGGGGTTGCGTCGCCGCAGCTCGCGTATCACCCGGACGACTAGGTCATCGGCACGGGTCTCGGCGTACATGCCCTTGGGTCCGGCCTTGCCGAACGGCGTGCGTACGCCGTCGACGAAGACCACGTCACGCGCGGTACGAGGCACGGTCGGTCCTCCATTTCGTGCGGTGCTCCTGGTGGTTATGTCCCCATAGGTTACTCGTCAGTAACCACTGACGCGAAAGCAGGCCCTTGCTGGAGACGTCACCCACCCGTAACCTGACCGGAATCACAGGATCGCGGGGAGTGACGGGCAGTGGTGCACGCCAGGCCGGAGTACCGCTCTGGGGCCGGACGCAGAGCCGGGCGGGCCATCAACGTGCCGCTGACGATCGCCAGGAAGGGCCTCCTGTGGCCCTGGCGCCCCCTGCGGGCCACCCGCCAGCTCACCGCCCTGCTGCACTGGGGCACCACGCTGGCCGGCGGCCTCGTCTCGGCGGCGGCCCGCGATCCCGACCGGATCGCCCTCGTCGACGAGCGCGGCGAGCTGACCTACGCCCAGTTGCACGACCGTACGGACCGGCTGGCCGCCGCGCTGATCCCCGACCAGGGCGGACGGCGCCGCCGTGTCGGCGTGTTGTGCCGCAACCACCGCGGGCTGGTCGAGACGCTGATCGCCTGTAGCAAGCGCGGCGCCGAGGTCGTCCTGCTCAACACCGGGCTCGGCGCCGGGCAGCTCAACACCGTGATGCGCGAGCTGTGGGCGGACATCATCGTCGCCGACGCGGAGTTCGCCGACCTGCTCCCGCTCGGCGGGCGGCCGATCACCAAGATGACCGCCTGGGGCGCCGGTCCGCAGGGACGCGACCACCCGGCGGGGTCCGGCCCCACCCTCGACGAGCTGATCGAGCGCACTCCGGCTCCCGGCCTCGAACCCCCCTCGACCCAGGGGCGCATCGTCTTCCTCAGCTCCGGCACGTCCGGGCGGCCGAAGGGAGCCCGCCGCCCGCCGCGTCCCGGCTTCGTGCCGCTCGCCGCGATGCTGGCGCGGACGCCACTGCGGGTGGGCGACCGGATGCTCATCGAGGCGCCGCTGTTCCACGCCTGGGGCTACTCCTCGTTCCAACTGGCGCTCGCGATGCGCGCGACGGTCGTCATCGGCCGGCGCTTCGACCCCGAGCTCACGCTGCGGACCATCCAGGAGCGCTCCTGCACCACGCTGATCACCGTGCCGATCATGTTGCAGCGCATCCTCGCCCTGCCCCGCTCGGTACGGGACGCCTACGACACCTCGTCTCTGCGCCTCGCCGCGGTCAGCGGATCCCGGCTGCCGGGCGACCTGGCCACCGCCTTCATGGACGCCTTCCCCGTCGAGCTGTGCAACGTGTACGGGTCGACCGAGGCGGGGTGGGTGACCATCGCCACCGCCGCCGACCTGCGGGCCCACCCGGACACCGCGGGCCGGCCGGCGACCGGCGCCGAGGTGGCCATCCTGGACGAGCGGGGCGATCCGGTGCCCGTGGGCCGTACCGGCCGCATCTTCGCCGCCAACGGCATGCACTTCGAGGGCTACACCCGCGGCGCGCCGATCGAGACCCGCGACGGCATGCTCTTCCTGGGCGACGTCGGGCACTTCGACAAGAACGGCCTGCTCTACATCGACGGCCGCGCCGACGAGATGATCGTCTCCGGCGGCGAGAACGTCTTCCCCGGCGCGGCCGAGGACGTGATCTCCCGGCTGCCGCAGGTGCGCGAGGTCGCGGTGACGAGTGTGCCGGACCCGGAGTACGGCGAGCGGCTGGCGGCCTACATCGTGACCACGCCGGGCGAGCGGCTCGACGCCGACACGGTGCGCGGCCACGTACGCTGCGAGCTCGCCCGCTACGCCGTGCCGCGCGACGTCCACTTCCGCACCCAGCTGCCGCGCAACGCGATGGGAAAGGTCGTCCCCCACCAGCTGCGCGAGGCGGCGGCCCCGTAGAGCCGGCCCCGTAGGGCCCGTCTCGTGCCCGGTCAGTTCCTGGCGCCGGCGGTCTGCTCGCGCGGCACCGTCACGACCGGGGGCTTGGCCGGGCGCAGGAACAGCAGCATCACCGGCACGACGTACACCACCCAGGCGACGGCCTGGACGACGGTGACCTGCGGAGTCAGGTTGAACACGCCCTGCAGGGCGGTCTGCAGCCATCGGCCGGCCGTGCCCATCCCGCCGAACCAGCCGCTCGGCTCGAAGGCCAGCGTGGTCAGGCCGGGCAGGATCGAGGCCTCCTGCAGGTCGTGGAAGCCGTACCCGAACACCCCGGCGGCCACGACGATCAGGGCCGCGCCCGTGATCATGAAGAACTTCTTGAGGTTGAGCCGCAGCCCGCCGCGGTAGAGCAGGTACCCCAGGAGCACCGCGGTGAGCAGCCCGAGCGTGGCGCCGATGATCGGCTCGGTCGAGTTGTTGGCGTTGCTGATGTTGGTCCACAGGAACAGGGCGGTCTCCAGCCCCTCCCGGCCGACGGCCAGGAACGCCACGAAGAACAGCGCTCCGGTGCCCATCGACAGCGCGCCCTCCAGCTTGCCCTCCAGCTCGGCCTTCATGAACCGGGCGGTCCGGCGCATCCAGAAGACCATCCAGGTCACCAGGCCCACCGCGATGATCGACAGGACGCCGCCGAACGTCTCCTGCGTCTTGAACTGCATCTCCCCGGAGGCGACGCTCAGCGCGACGCCGAACCCGATGGCGAGCACGACCGCGGATCCGACGCCGCCCCAGACGGGGGTCAGGGCCTGCCGATTGCCCGACTTCACCAGATACGCGATGAGGATGCTGACCACGAGTGAGGCTTCGAGTCCCTCGCGTAGGCCGATGAGGTAGTTGCCGAGCAACAAAGGGGGGCTCCTCGTCTCTGGGTCCGGGCAACCGGTGACCGCACGTTGGTCGGCCTTAGGCAAAGCTAACCTAAGCGCGATTGTGCGACCCGGGAGGGGTCGGCGCAAGCCCGGGGGAACAGGGAGCTTTGTCGCCGGTCGTCGTTGATGGTCCGTTTGACAGACCGTTGCCCTGATTGGATTCGGGCACACGTATCCCACTAGCCCCTAGAGGGCATAGCGTTTGACATGTGGAGTTTCAGGACGTGATGACTCGCCGTCGGATGCTCGCCCTGGGCGCCGCCGGCCTGGGTGCGCTCGCCGTCGGCGACCGTGGCCGCGAGGTCGCCACCACCACGCGGCCGCTCGCACGAGGACGGGCGGTGGTCCACCCCGAGAAGGGCCCCCACCTGCCCCGGCCTCCCGCGACGCCTCCCAGGCTCGCCCCGGTGGCCGCGCGTAAGGACGCCGTCCACCGCCTGCCCGACCTGTATCCCACCGCCCCGCCCAAGGCCATCGCGCTGACCATCGACGACGGCCCGCAGCCGGAGTGGACGCCGAAGATGCTCGACCTGCTGGCCGAGTTCGACGTACAGGCGACGTTCTCGCTCATCGGCATGCAGGTGAAGCTGTTCCCGAAGCTGGCCGAGCGGATCGTGCAGGCGGGCCACCAGCTCTGCAACCACACGATGACCCACCCCCTCGACATCGCGTCGCTGTCCAGGAAGAAGGTCGACCGCGAGATCACCGAGGCGCACGACCGCATCGGCCACGCGACCGGGATCGCCCCGAAGTTCTTCCGCTCGCCCGGCGGCGCCTGGTCGCACGCGGTGTTCCACTCCGCCGCCCGGCACGGCATGGTCCCGATCGACTGGGACATCGACCCACGCGACTGGTCCCGGCCGGGCACCCGCCACATCAAGCGCGCGATGCTGAAGGCCAAGGGCGGCGACATCCTGCTCTGCCACGACGGCGGCGGCGACCGCGCCGAGACGATCAAGGCACTGCGAAAGGTCATTCCCGCACTGAAGCGCCGCGGCCTGACCTTCGTCCCCCTCTAGAGACCCGCGCCCGTCAGCGGACGACGCGGGAGTACCACACGTACGGTGCGGCGAGGTGGTCGATGGTGAAGCCGAGGCGTTCGAGGAGCCGGCGGGAGGCGAGGTTGCTCTCGTGCACCTCGGCGGTCACCCTCCGGCAGCCGGGCAGGTCCCCCAGCCACCCCAGGAGCCCCCGTACGGCCTCGGTGCCATAGCCGTTCGCCCGCCACGCGGCGCCCATGCCGTACCCGATCTCGGCCGAGCCGTCCGGGCCGGGAGCGTGCTTGAGGCCGCACTCGCCGATCACGAGGTCATCGAGCGCGATCAGCCAGGTCAGCGCCCCGGGATCCGCGGCGGCGCGCATCGCGACGATCGGGGTCGCCTCGGTCGGCCAGGTGTGGCCCGCCGTGATCCCCGAGTAGTCGCCGTCCACGATCGCCTGGGCCGGACCGGGACCGAGCGGCCGCAGGACGAGCCGCTCGGTGACGATCGCGTCAGGTCTCACTCTTGGTCGCCAGCCTGACCAGCGCCTTGGCGAGCGGCGTCGCGGTGAGCTCCACCTGCCACGACCGGGATCCGAGCGCGGTCAGCACCAGCCCGACCGTCTCCGCGGAGACCGTCTCCGGGGGGCTCCAGGCCAGCCGGCGTACGGTGTCGGGCTGCAGGAGGTTCTCCGTCGGCATGGTGTGCTCGTCGGCCAGCGCCGCGACGACGGCGCGGGTGGCGGTCAGGCGTTCGGCGGCGGCCGGGTCGCGCTCGGCCCAGCGGTGGGCGGGCGGCGGTCCCTCGCCGGGCAGGCTGTGCTCGGGCAGCGCGGTGTCCGGCAGGGTGCGGCCCTTCTGCACGGCACGGAACCACGCGGTCGCGTGGCGCCGGGGGTTGCGGCCGCGGAAGGTCGCCAGCGCGGCCAGGTCGTCGGGCGTACGCGGCAGCTGGAGCGCGGCCTCGACGATGGCGGCGTCGGGCAGCACCCGGCCGGGGGACAGGTCGCGCTCACGGGCGATCCGGTCGCGCGCGATCCACATCTCGCGGACGACCGCGAGGCTGCGGCGGGTGCGCAGCCGGTGGATGCCGGAGGTACGGCGCCAGGGGTCCTGGCGGGGTTCCTTCGGCGGCGCGGACAGGATCGCGGCGAACTCCTCCTCGGCCCAGTCCAGCTTGCCGGCCTCTTTCAGCTCGGCGTGCAGCGCGTCACGCAGCTCGACCAGGAGCTCGACGTCGAGCGCGGCGTAGCGCAGCCAGTCGGCGGGCAGCGGGCGGGTGGACCAGTCGGCGGCCGAGTGCCCCTTCTCCAGGGTGAAGCCGAGGACGGTCTCGACCATGGTGCCCAGGCCGACGCGCGGGTAGCCGAGCAGCCGGCCCGCCAGTTCGGTGTCGAACAACCGGTCCGGCACCAGGCCGAGTTCGGCCAGGCAGGGCAGGTCCTGGGTGGCGGCGTGCAGCACCATCTCGGTGCCGGCCAGCGCGGCGCACAGTCCGGTCAGGTCGGCGCACGGCACGGGGTCGATCAGGAAGCTGCCGGCGCCCTTGCGCCGCAGTTGCACGAGATAGGCACGCTGGCCGTACCGGTAGCCGGAGGCTCGCTCGGCGTCGACGGCGATCGGCCCCTCACCGCCGGCGAGGGTCTCGATGGCGCTCTGCAGCGCCTCAGGAGCCGCGACGACCGGGGGCATCCCGTCCCGTGGTTCCAGTAGTGGCACTACTTCTGCTTCGGATTCTGCTTCGGACAATCCCACGCGCCTACCGTACGTCGTCAAACTCCTGAACCCGGCAGGGAGGTCACCCCGGCGGGTGGCAATCCAGCCGCAAGACAGAGAACATCACACCAGGCATTGATATGCCCTGACATGTCCCCGTCGGTCGGCGACCAGGACGCCCGGAGCTCCAGCTCCGTGGTCTCCGGATCCTCGTTCTTGTCACCGAAGCTCTCGGAGACCGCGCGGGTGATCGTCCCGGAGGCCGCGCGGTAGCCCGCCCGGTGCAGGTCGAGGGCCTCCGTGAGCCAGCTCCAGCCGACCGGGCCGATCAGCGGGTCGGCCGCGATCTCGGGCTCGAGGTCGGCGCGGACGTAGGCCACCACGCGGAAGTCACCGTGCCAGCCGCGCTGGCCCTCGGGGTCGTACAGCAGGATGAGCCGCCCGACGCCGAGCTCACTGTCGTCCTCGCGGTAGACGGTGGCCATGATCGCCGAGGAGTACGGCGCGAGCCGCTGCGGCGCGGGCATGTCCTCGATCACGAGCTCCGCGCGTGCGGGCTCGGCGTCGACGAACTCGCGCATCGTCTCGACGGCTCGCTGGAACGGCTCCGGCGGACGGGCGTCCCGGGGGGTCATCGATCCACCGGTCGATCCGCCGGACGCACGTCCTCGGTGGGGAGATGGGGACGCATGTCGCAGGGCCGCTCAGGCGGCCCAGGACCGAATGATCACCGGAAGCTGGGGTGCGTCGCCGACCACGAGCGCCATGCCGCATTCGGCACAGGCGAACTCCGGGCACTCGGTGCCGTGACCGTCGGCGCAGGGCGGCTGTTCGAAGCTCCGCTCGTCGTCACAGACGGAACAATGACGTGTGAGGGTCATCCGCAGGTGACCTCCCTCGACTCGGCTTGGGGTGGAGCGTTCACACGCTCGCATGGCGCCCGGCACGATCGCGGGATGTCGCTCGGCGTGTCCCGAAGATTCTCATAACGGACGTGCGGCCCTTGTCGCCGGACCGACTTGGAGGGTGCCACCACGGCCTGTGGCCTTCCATGGGACGATCCGAGGGTGGCTGACGTTGTGAACCGACCGAAGGACCGCGTGCCCACCATGCACTCCCATGACGAAAGTGTGAAGCGGGTCCTGCCCGTGTCCCGCCGGGACAGCACTTTCCTCGACGCGTGCCGCCGCCGGCCGGTGGCGCACACGCCGGTGTGGTTCATGCGCCAGGCGGGGCGGTCGCTGCCGGAATATCGCGAGGCGCGCGGCGGCATCCCGATGCTGGAGGCGTGCACGCTGCCCGACCTCATCGTGGAGATCACGATGCAGCCGGTACGCCGCTACGCGGTCGACGCGGCGATCTTCTTCAGCGACATCGTCGTCCCGCTCAAGGCGATCGGCGTCGACCTCGACATCAAGCCGGGCGTCGGCCCGGTGATCGCCGACCCGATCCGTGACGCCGCCGCGGTGGAGCGCCTGCGCCCCCTCGATCCGGGCGACGTGCCGTACGTCACCGAGGCCGTGCGCGCGCTCACCGGCGAGCTGGGCGACACCCCGCTCATCGGCTTCGCGGGCGGCCCGTTCACGCTCGCCTCCTACCTCATCGAGGGCGGGCCCTCGAAGAACCACGAGCGCACCAAGGCGATGATGTACGGCGAGCCGGAGCTGTGGGCCCGGTTGCTCGGCCGGCTCTCCGACATCGCGATCGCCTACCTCAAGGTGCAGGTCGAGGCCGGTGCGAGCGCGATCCAGCTGTTCGACTCCTGGGTGGGCGGCATCTCCCCGGCCGACTACCGCGCGTCGGTGCTGGCGCACAGCAGCAAGATCTTCACCGCCCTGGAGCCGTACGGCGTGCCCCGGATCCACTTCGGCGTGGGCACGGGCGAGCTGCTCGGCCTGATGGGCGAGGCGGGCGCGGACGTGGTCGGCGTGGACTGGCGCGTGCCACTGGACGACGCCGTCCACCGGGTCGAGGCCGGAAAGGCGCTCCAGGGCAACCTGGACCCGGCGATCCTGCTGGCGCCGTGGGACGTCGTCGAGGCCCGCGCCCGCGAGGTCCTGGCCCAGGGCCGTACGGCGGAGGGCCACGTGTTCAACCTCGGCCACGGCGTGCTGCCGGGCACCGACCCCGGCGTCCTGGCCCGCCTGGCCGACCTGGTCCACGCCGAGTCCACCCGCTGACCTTCGCGGCACCGTCCTGTCCGCGGTCCCGCCGAGGATCAGCCCGCGTCGCCGGAGGCGGAGGCGGACGTGGAAGTGGACGTGGGCGCGGAGGTGGAGCGGCGGCGGCGCCAGATCCACAGGGCGGGCAGGCCGATCAGGGCGGCGAGGCCGATGAAGGGCAGCAGCCAGCCGACCACGAGGAAGAGCCCGCCCAGGAACGCCGTGAACGCCCG
>Ga0247774_1001992_pt1 | contig 10206 bp, 6 predicted proteins | sample UWRJL001104B6_FD_179933 | JGI IMG/M metagenome (GOLD analysis project Ga0247774, IMG submission 179933) | Plant litter microbial communities from Arlington Agricultural Research Station in Wisconsin, United States - UWRJ-L001-104B-6 | ecosystem: Environmental > Terrestrial > Plant litter >... | reverse complement strand
CGAGCCGCTGCCACCACCGGTAAGAGATGAGACGGAGGCATCCGCGTCATTGGCGAGAACGCCCCACAGCAACGTGCCGGCGAGGCATAGTGGGGCTAGAGTGCGTAGCACCGGAATGCACACGAGTGGAGCCCTCTCAAATTAGATATAACTAATAATACGGCATACCCTCCTCTCGTGTGTTGATGGCGTGTTCGGCCATAGTTGTCTCAGTGATTACCGAGACTTCACCGTCGCAATCCCCGGCCAAGGACCTCACGCCGTGCTCATGGCCGCGTTCCTTCGATCGGGGTCAGCGCGATGACGGGAATCACGCGGTCGGTCTTGCGTTGGTAGGCGGCGAAACCGGGATAGCGGTCGGCCTGTTCGGCGAAGTGGGCGTCCCGCTCGGCGCCCCGCAACTCCTCCGCCCGTACGGTGAGGATCTCGTCGCCCACCTCGATCTGGACCTCCGGATGGGCGAGCAGGTTGTGGTACCAGTCCGGATTGCGGTCGGATCCGGCCTTGGAGGCGAACACGAGGTAGCGGCCCTTGTCGGGCAGATACATCACGGGGTTGATCCGGGGCGCGCCGGAGCGGGCACCGACGGTGTGCAGCAGGAGCAGGGGCGCGCCGGCGAAGTCGCCACCGACCTGCCCGTGGTTCGTCCGGAACTCGGTGATGATGCGTGCGTTGCGGTCCGTCTCGGGCATGGCCTTCTCCGATTTCAAGGGCGGCGCAGGGCAGGTGTCAACACGATCTTGCCCTGGATGCGGCCGGTTCGGGGCCCCTCGCCGGCCGGGATGCTGTGACGTCGCACCCTGCCCTAGTGGGCGTCAGGCCGCAGGACGTCGACGCCGCGGATGTTGTCCGCGACGTAGACGTACCCGTTGTGCCAGTACGGCGCCCACGCCATGGCGTCGTCCGGCCGGAAGTAGGCGATCTGCTTGGGGTGGGCGGGATCCCGTACGTCGAGGAAGCGGGTGCCCTGGGAGTAGAAGGACTGCGCCAGGACGCCGTTGTGCACGGAGAAGTAGTGGGCCGAGCAGTCCTCGGTGTCCGGCCGGCTGCCCTCCTGCCCGGCGACGCTCCAGGTGCCGACCGTGTGCAGGCGGAACGGCTCGGCGGGCGTCGAGCGCCAGCCGGCGCCGTGGTACGAACCGGCCAGCGAGGCGATCACCAGCTTGCCGTCGCCGGCGCAGTCCGGGCCGAAGTTCTCCTCCGTGACGTACAGCAGGCCGCCGTTGCCCGGCGCCTCGCCCGCGCTGGCGCCCACCGGCCGGAAGCTGTTGTGCATGAAGGTGGACGGCGCGGAGCTCTCGCTGATGCCACCGCCCGCGTACGGCACCGGGTTCGACGCGGTCGCCCGGCGGACGCGTCCGCGGACCGGGTCACGGTGCGTGCCGCTCGTCCAGTAGCCGCGGACACCACCGCGTCCGGACGCCCAGGCAACGCCCTTCGCGTCGACCTGGATGTCGTGGACGTAGTCGGTCTTGCCGTCGTTGCGCGCCAGCTCGATCGGCTGCGCGAAGGTGTGCGGATGCCGCGGGTCCCGTACGTCGGTGACCCAGACGGGGCGGCCGCCCCAGTCGGCGGGCATCGAGTCGGCCTTGGCCGGGCCGCCGGTCCAGAGGTACCGGCACCCGTCGACGCAACTCGTCGTGTGCCCGGCCGGGACCTTCTCGTACGCCAGTTGTACGGGCTTGGCCGGGTCGGCGACGCTGACCACGAAGACGCCGGACTCGCCGGTGTGCGTGTTGCCGCCGAAGGCGCGGGGATCGCGGGCCATGAAGATGAGCTTGCGCCGTGGGTCGGCCTCGGTGTCCTCGGTCTCCCACATGCCGGGCATGTTGAGTGTGCCCAGCGCCCTCGGCGCGGCCGGGTCGGTCACGTCGTACGTCTTCAGGCCGAACTCACCGGAGGCGTACATGACGTGGCGGCGGCCGTACGTCAGGAAGCCGAGGGAGATGGCGCCCTTCGCGTCCGGGATCGTGGCGACCGGCCGCACGCCCTTGACGGCGTCGGGGCCCTGGTAGCCGGCGGGAAGCAGCTCACGAGTCCGCAGATGCTGTTCACCGATCGTCTTGACCACGGGTTTGGTGGTCAGGCTCGTGTCGTCGTCTCCGGGCGGGCAGGCCAGGGCGGGCCCGGCGACCGTGACGGCGGCCGTCGCCGCGGCGAGAACGGACAGCGACAGCGTGCGCGAGGACGCCATTTTTCTCCTCGGGTCCAGGGGGAGGAGCCTGATCCCTTCGGGACGTTATAAACCGAAACGTTCCCCATCAAGTCCTAAGTCAGATTTTTCAACAACAAATCTGACCGCAGGACCCGGCGCCATGCCGCCGCCCGGTGAACCCGTCTCACCTCTTCTCCGTATGCGGGAGTGATCTTCTGGACCCAGGTGAAGTGGGAGATGACCGTGCGGGAACTCATTCAGTTCGAGCGGCTCCGTGAGGGTGAGTCACTCGCCTCGCCGTCGGGCCGGTTCGTTCTGCACTATGACACCGGCGGGGTCGCCGTCGTGACGGACCAGAGTACGGGTGAGGTCCACTGGCGGGCCGGTGAGGAGAACGGGCCGGCCGTGGGGCGGCTGGTGCTCGGCGCCGACGGCTCGATCCACGTCGAGGATCTCGGCGACGGAGAAGTCGTGTGGCGGTCCGGCTTCGCGGCGGCCGCCGCGCACGCGCTCGTCATCACCGACGAGGGCGACTTCGACCTGCTCGACGGGCAGCGCGTACGGCTGTCGAACTCCCGCACCGGGCCGGTGGAGGCGGTCGGACTCGGGGACGCGGCGCCCGTCGCCGCCATCACCGGGGAGCGGTTCCTGGTGCTGGAGGGCAAGAAACGCCGGACCGTCGTCCGCAATCCCGACGGCTCGCTCCAGGTCTCCGAGCGTGGGCGGGGCTTCGGCGCCAGCCACACGCTGCCCGTCGAGCTCGTCCGCTGGATGGAACAGCCGGGAACGCTCCTGACCTGGCGGATCCTCCCGTTCGGGGAACGCCGGACGCGGGATCTGTGCCTTGTCGACGGCGACGGCGACGGCCAGGTGCTCTGGCGCAACGGGATGCGCGACAGCCCGGCGGTGCCGCCGCCGGCCGGTGCGCATGTCCACGGTGGACCGGAGCTGGGGTGTGGCGGACGGCTGCGGCACCAATCGCTCACGTCGATCACCGGCGCGTACACCCTCGTCCACCAGGACGACGGGAATCTGGTCCTGTACCACAACGCCGAACACCGCGCGGTCTGGGCGACGAACACCTGGTGGGCCGGTGACGGCTGGACCGACCTCACCGACGACGGCGACCTCGTCGTACGGAACCTGTGCGGGGCGCCGGTGTGGCGGTCGGGCACGGCGGGTTCGGGCGCGCAGTGGCTCGTGGTCGACGACGAGGGCGGCGTCGCGCTGCTCGACGAGGCCGGCACAGCGGTCTGGGAGGTACGGACCGGGCCGCACGGCCCGTCGCCCGCCGCGAACCCGGGACGCGGATCGGTGCTGCGGCGCGGCCAGACGCTGCAACGCCAGTCCCTCACCTCCGACGACGGCGGTACGGTCCTGGCGCATCGCGACGACCGGCGGATCGTGCTGTTCGGCGAGGACGGGCGCTGGCTCTGGGACGAGTACGTCTGGGCCGCCGAACGCAGCTATCTGGCGCTCGGCGAGGACGGGGTGCTGCGCGTCCACGCCGAGGACGGCACGCCGCTGGAGGAGCTCGGCGGCCCGGGCGACGAACTGGTCGTCGAGCCGGGATGCGCCGTGCTGCGCCGCGACGACGGGACCGTCGTCTGGCGCGACGGCGCGAAGGTCGCGGACGAGAGCGAGGCCGAGGACCACACGTCGTGGCTGGAGAAGCTGAACGACCAGGCGTACTGCGTGACCGTCGTCCATGACCTCGACCCGGACACCGCGTTGCGCCGCTTCGGCGCCGACCCGTCGCGGATCACCACCGGCACGTGGACCGACCTGATGGAGCGCGCCGACCTCGAAGACGCCGAGATGGACAGGGTCGTGGCCGCGTTCGCGCTCGGCCCGCACACGATGCTCGTCGAGGACAACGGGTACAGCGGGGTCAACTCGCCGGAGCTGTCGGAGGGCACGTTCGCGGTGTCCTGTTACATGAGCATCAACGCCGACAGTGCGTTCGTCGTCTACCGCGACGGCGAGGTGGTCGCCGACCACTCGATGGACAACGGGGATGAGGAGGTGAACACCCCGGAGGTACGGGAGGCGCTGGCCGCGATGGAATCCGAGGACGTGCTGGACACCGCGTTCGACCACGACGTCGAACTCCTGTGCCGCACCGCGGGCGTCCGTCCGACGGTGGCCGACGTGACCGGCCCCGCCCGTCTCACGATCATCGACGGGCACTGACGTGGAGTTCGCAGCGGTGAGAGCTCACTCGGCACGGCCGGCGGGCCGCCAACGCCGGCGCCGGCCGAGGGGGATGACCACCGCCGCGGCGGCCACGATCGCCACGATGCCGCCGCCCGTCGCCGCGATGATCAGTGCGCGGGTACGCGGGGCGCGGGGGGCATCGGGGGGCATCCGGACGGCGGCCTCGGGTGGTGGCGAGGCGCCGGCCGTGGACGGTATCGCGGCCACGGCGGCGTACGGGTCCAGGACCGGTGTGGCGCCCGCGGGGTAGGCCGAGGCGACGAGCCGGTGCGCGATCTGGGCGGCGGTCAGCCGCGGCTGGTACGCCCGTACGAGCGCGGCGGTCCCGGCGACGTTGGCCGCCGCCAGCGAGGAGCCTGAGCCGATGTAGTGACCCGAGCCCCGGGGCCCGATGCTCACCACCGCGTCGCCGGGTGCGGCGAGATCGGCGGCGAAGACGCCGATCGCGTCCTTCGGGCGCGAGCCGTCCTGCCCGAAGTCCTGGACCGAGACGACCCGCTGGATGAAGGCGGGGAAGTAGGGCTGCGCGGGCGGGGCGGTGGTGGCCACGGTTCCGGGGACGGCCCGAGGGGCGGCGTCCGGCACCGCGGGCGCGACGACGAGCACGTCCTTGTCGGTGGCGTAGGCGACCGCGGACGTGAGTACGTCTCTTCCCGTGGTCAGGGCCGCGCTGACGTAGATGACGCGGGCTCCGTCGTCGACGGCGGAGCGGATGCCGGCCGCGACCTTGTCGGGAAGGATCACGCCGCGCGAGCTGGTGCCGCGTACGGCGAGGATCCGCGCCTGGGGCGCGACACCGCCACCGGTCGCCTTGTCCTCGCCGGCGATCAGGCCTGCCACGAAGCTGCCGTGTCCGACACAGTCCTGGTCCGCCCCGACGACCCGGCCGGCCAGCGCGGGCACGCCGGGACTCACTCCGGTGTCCACGACCGCGACGGTGACTCCGGCACCTCGGCTGAGCTGGTGTACCCGGGACAGGCTGAGCGCGCGTACCGTCCACGGCTGCGCGTGGGCCTGCGTCGAAGACGCGCCGGTGCAGTGCGCGCCGGGCGCGAGAACCGAGGGGATGACGGGTAGGCCGACGGGGCCGACGGGGGCGGCGTCGGACGGTCGCCCGTACGCGGTGCCGGGCAGGGCCGAGACCAGGAACGCGGCTACGGCCACCGACGCCAGGGCGCGCAAGTGCCGCAAGACACGTCGCATGTGCTCAGGCTAGGAATTCGGTCTTGTCGTTCTCTTGTCGCGAGGGACAAGGATCCGAGCCGGTCGCGGCCACAGCGGGGAAGGGTGTCAAGCGGCACGCGCGAACGGCATGATGGTTGCCGCGGACCCCTTTTCCGGGCCGTACACGAAACCATCGACCCAGGCCTCACACACCCGTTCCCAAGGAGGGTTCAGCGTGTCTCGGCAGTTGCTCACGGTCTCCCCGGATGAGCCGGGCGGCTTCCGTACGGTCGAGGAGGCGCTGGCCGCGGCACGCACCGGGTCGGTGATCCGCATCCGGCCCGGCCGATACGCCGAAAGTCTCGTCATCCGCACCCGGGTGACGATCGTCGCCGAGGGTGAGCGGGGCAGCGTGGAGATCTGCCCGCGCAGCGGTACGGCGGTGATGCTCCTGACGGACGCCGTGATGCTGACCGACCTCACGCTGCGTGGCGGCGGCGATGACGTGCCGGTGGTGGACGCCGCGCACGGTCAGGTCGCCATGGAGGGCTGCACGGTGGCCGGTTCCGGCTGGACGGCCGTGCTCGCCCGCGGCGCCGGTTCGCTGGCGATGCGCGGGTGCCGTGTCACCAACGCGGAAGGTGCCGGGATCGTCGACACGGCCGAGACCGGCAGCATCATCGAGGACTGCCTGATCGAGAACCTCGGCACCTCCGCCATCGTCTTGGGCGAGAGCTCCCGGTCCACGATCCGCGGCTGCCGGTTGCGGGACGCGCGCGGCAACGGCGTGCTGGCCAACGGAGAGGCGCAGGGCACGATCGAGGACTGCGAGATCGCCACGACCTCCAAGCCGGCCATCGCCCTCGAAGGGGAGAGCGCGACCCGCGTGGTGCGCACCAGCGTGCGCGACTGCGCGGTGGGCGTCTATGTGACCAGCGGGTCGCGCCCGGTGCTGGAGGAGGTGTCGGTCAGCGACATCACCGCCGGTCCCGGCCTCGTCCTGGCCGGTGGCGCGGATCCGCTGGTGCGGCGCTGCCGGACGACCCGTACCAAGGAGAACGGGCTGGCCGTCACCGAACGCTCCCGTGGCACGTTCGAGGACTGCGAGTTCACCGGCTCGACCGCATCCGCGATCAAGGTGATGGGGTCGAGTTCGCCCGCGCTCAGTGGGACGACGGTGCGCGAGTGCGCCGACGCGTCCGCGTCCGTGCTGCTGGCCGAGGACTCGGTGGCCGAGTTCGACCGGCTGGAGGTGGTGGACGCCGCGGGCATCGCGATCGCCGTTCGCTCCGGCGCCAACCCCCTCATCCGGCACGCGACCGTCACCGCGCCCGGCGGGATCGGCGTGGAGATCGGCGGCGACGGGCGGGGGCGGCTGGAGCACTGCGTCGTCGAACGGGCGGCCGGCGTCGCCGTACGCATCGGCGGCGGGGCCAACGTCTCGTTCCGCGACTGCACCCTCCGGTCGGCCGGCGAGGCGGGCTTCGCGGTCGAGACCGGCGGCATGGGCGTCGCCCTGGACTGCGAGGTGGCCGGGAGCGGCGCCTCGGGTGTGATGGTCCGCGCGGGTGGGGACCTGACCCTGACCCGGACCCAGGTCACGGGCTCCGGTGCGCACGGCGTGCTGTTGTCGGCCGGGGCGCGCGCCACGCTTGACGCCTGCGAGATGTCCGGGAACGTCGGTGACGGCGTCCGGGTCGACAGCGACGAAACGGTCTCCGTCATCGGCTGTACCGTACGCGACAACCGGGGCGCCGGACTGCGTCAGTCCCGCGCCGGCGGACGGCTGACCGTACGCGACCTGACGAGCGCCGGCAACGCCGCACCCGACTCCTGGGGCGTCGAGATGACGACGGAGCTCACCTCCGGAGCATCGGACGAGACCGCGGGCGCCCGCGCGCCCGAACCCACGGGACCGCTGGAGGAGCTGGACCGCCTCGTCGGCCTGGAGGGGGTCAAACGGCAGGTGCGCACGCTGGTCAACCTCAACCAGATGTCGCAGCGGCGGGCCCGGCTCGGCATGCCCGTGCCTCCGATGAGCCGGCATCTGATCTTCGCCGGACCTCCGGGCACCGGCAAGACCACCGTCGCGCGGCTGTACGGCGGAATCTTGACCGAACTCGGCGTGCTGCGCAGCGGGCATCTGGTCGAGGTGTCGCGCGCCGACCTGGTCGCCCAGTACGTCGGCGCGACGGCCATCAAGACCACGGAGGCGTTCAACGAGGCACTGGGCGGCGTGCTGTTCATCGACGAGGCCTACACCCTGGTCTCGGAGGGCAAGGGCGGCAACGACTTCGGCCGGGAGGCCATCGACACGCTGGTGAAGCTCATGGAGGACCACCGCGACGACGTCGTGGTGGTGGCGGCCGGGTACAACGTCGAGATGCAGGCGTTCCTGTCGGCCAACCCCGGCATGGCCTCGCGGTTCAGCCGCACCATCGAGTTCACCAACTACTCGGTCGACGACCTGGTGACGATCACCGAGGGCATGTGCAAGAACCACCGGTACGACCTGGACCCGCGCACCCGGACGGCGCTCGCCGCGCACTACGAGCGGATGCCGCGCGACGCCACGTTCGGCAACGGCCGCGCGGCGCGCCTCGTCTTCGAGGAGATGGTCGACCGCCAGGCGTTCCGCCTGGCCTCGATGAACGACCCGGCCGAGAGCGACCTGTCCCTGCTCCTGCCCGAGGACGTCAGCGACGAGGTCGCGCGGGTGTCCGAGACCGCCGCCGACCGTGAGACGCTGCTGGGCCGCCTCTCCGACATGATCGGCCTCGGCGCTGTGAAGCGCGAGGTGAAGGACATGGTCGACCTGCTCACCGCGGCCAAACAGCGGGAGGCCGCCGGGCTGCCCGCGCCCAACATCAGCCGGCATCTGGTCTTCACCGGCTCGCCCGGCACCGGCAAGACGACCGTGGCCCGCCTCTACGCCGAACTGCTGCACGCTCTCGGCGTGCTGCGCCGGGGGCAACTCGTGGAGGTGGCGCGCGCGGACCTGGTCGGCCGCTACGTCGGTCACACCGCGCAGCTCACCAGAGAGGTGTTCCAGAGCGCGCTGGGCGGCGTGCTGTTCATCGACGAGGCCTACACCCTCACCCCGGAGGGCTCCTCGAACGACTTCGGCCGCGAGGCGGTGGAGACGCTGCTGAAGCTGATGGAGGACCACCGCGACGAGATCGTCGTCATCGTCGCCGGCTACACCGAGGAGATGCGGCGTTTCCTCGGCTCCAACCCGGGCCTTGCCTCGCGCTTCTCCCGGCTCGTCGAGTTCGAGGACTACACCACCGACGAGCTGGTCGAGATCATGCGCAGCCAGGCCGGCACCAACGGGTACGAGTGCGCTCCCGCGACGGTCGAGGCGCTGCGGACATACGTGGACGCCATTCCGCGGGACCAGAACTTCGGCAACGCACGGCTGGCCCGGCAGCTGCTGGAGACCATGGTGACCCGGCAGGCTCGGCGGCTCGGCGGAATGAGGTCGCCTGCCGTGTCGGACATGCGCCTGCTGCTGCCCGAGGACCTACCGGCGGCGAACACCCCAAGCCCGCACTGACGTGCGCGGACGCGAGCCTCATCGCGTCGGCAAGCCGACGGCAAGCACGCACCAAGACCATCGCTCGAACATGGGCTCCGCGATGACAGCGGTCGCGTCAAGGTAGCCGGCGCGGCCGGTTCCGGACGAGCAGATGAGGTCGCTTCTCTATGACGCACAGCCAGGTGCTGGACCGGCCGCTGAATCGGACTGCCTTCGCCGCCCGGGTCCAGGTGCCCACGACGCGCGGCCGCGACGTTCCCGACCGGCCGGTGCCGCCGTCGGACGCCGTACGAGACGACGCGTTCTCCCGCACGCTTTACGAGCGGCATGGCACGGTCCTGCTCAGCTTCGCCGTCCAGCTCTGCGACGGTGACCGGCACCGGGCCGAGGACGTCGTCCAGGAGACCGCCGTACGCGCCTGGCAGCACCAGGGCATCCTGGACCCGAGCACCGACGGGGTCCGCACGTGGCTGTTCACCGTCGCGCACCGCATCGCCATCGACCACCACCGTGCCCGGCAGGCACGGCCGAAGGAGGTCGGCGAGGAAGAGCCCGCCGACTCGGCCGCCCCCGACCCCGCCGATCGTGTCGTCACGCTGCAAGTGGTGCTCAAGGCCATGACCGAGCTCACCGAGGTGCAGCGTGAGGTGCTGATCTACAACTACTACCTCGGCTACAGCGTGGAGCAGACCGCACGGGCGCTGAGCCTCGCGCCCGGCACCGTCAAGTCGCGCGCCCACTACGCCATCCGCGCGCTCCGCGAAGCGCTGCGGGACCGCACGCTGCTGGACTGAGCCCCGTCCAGGGCACGCCCACGCCGGCCGGCGGCCGTCGCCGCCCAGGTCGCCGGTGGGGCCCGACCAGGACCCCACCGGCACCTCACCGTCAGTCCACCAGTGCCGTCTGCATCTGCACCGTCTTGCGCCGGGCGATCCGGAGTGCCCGGCCGGCCGGCAGGATGCGTCCCTTGACGTTGCCGAACAGGAAACCCTCATCCGGCGGACACGACATCAGCAGGGATGGCGTGTTGACCTCCTGGAGCCGTCGCATCAGCAGCTCGTTCATGCCGCGCCCGGCGCCGGAGGCGGACCGGGCGACGACCATGTGCAGCCCGACCTCGTACCCGAGCGCC
>Ga0247774_1001991_pt1 | contig 10208 bp, 13 predicted proteins | sample UWRJL001104B6_FD_179933 | JGI IMG/M metagenome (GOLD analysis project Ga0247774, IMG submission 179933) | Plant litter microbial communities from Arlington Agricultural Research Station in Wisconsin, United States - UWRJ-L001-104B-6 | ecosystem: Environmental > Terrestrial > Plant litter >... | reverse complement strand
CCTCTGAATCCCCAGAACAGCGCCCCCCGGCCCCTTGTCTTTGCTCGCCGCACCACCCTGCCCCGCCCCTCCGGCCTGGGCCCCTCCGCCGCCCTGGCCCGGAATCGGGAAGCCCGCCGCTGCACCGAGGTTGCCCATGGGGTTGTTGGCGTTTGTGTTGGAGGCACGAATCCGGCTGTACTGGTACGCGTCGGCCGCGATGTCGGCGATGAACTTTTGTGTCGCGAGGGCCAGGAGGCGGGCGAGACGGGGGTCCGTTTGCGGCGGAGGCGGGAGGCCGGCGCGGGTCATGAAGTAATTTGTTACTGCATCGGGGATCTAGGGGGTTGGGGTGATCGGGTTAGCCTTTGAAACTGTATCTCGCGTTCTCTCTCTCTCGGCCACTCTACTTTTGTCTCTCTTCGACGTTGCATGTCATGGGTGATGCGGGAGATGGGTGGGGGTAAGGGAGGTAAGGAAGCGCAAGGGGCCGGGAGAGTCAGAATAGCATACAATTGGAGCATAGTCATCCATCTTTCCTAGAAACTCCCTCAGAGTGATATCTTTCCGAGTCGGCAGCCTCTCCGGACCGGGCTCAATCGCGGCGGCCCTGCTCTCGCCTGCTCCAGCTCCATCTTGAGAGGTGGGTGCCGCAGGTTCTTGAGTTTGGCTCTCCAGCGCGGATGGCGCCGCAGGGTTCCCGTTTGTTGTAGCCATTAGCTTGGCTCTTTCTACTGGGTGTGGCAACGGGTACTGGCGATCAAGAGATTCGAACGCGACGGGGAAGCCGGGTATTTCGCGATGATTGCACGACCTGTGCGGATAGGTGGAGATGTTAAGGCTGCGATACCTTGATTGCGGTTGATGCTGCTGGCAACGGCAACGGCCGGATTGGTGGCGGGCAGGCTTGTATTTGTTCGCAGCTGCCGCTGCACCTGGCAAGCTTTCCGTGCCAGCTGTAGAATATATTACCCTAACCCTACAGATGAGCTCCAAGATGGGGGGGTTTTCCCTTGGCCTCGAATAGCACCAGCACGTTTCAGTTGCGGAAACAAAATCAATGACAATCCAAGCCAAAGTCTCTCTAGACCGAAGAAGACAGACTATCTATTAACGAGCAGTGTAGTCTAGTCCACAAAATAACCATCCGGCACCGTTCTTCCCTTCAAACCGAATACCGTTCCTCAACCATGCAATTGCCCCGACATACGCCGTCCATGCCAGACAAAAAGGAAAAAAATAAGCTGATACTTCACTATTATACGAGCGTGTATTTTTCCCCTGCATTCTTCATCCCTTGTTCTCCTGGTATCGATATCAGAGCCCTGTGGTCGTCGTCTGATTTTGTAGTTGACTGTATAATCTTTCCTTCCCGTGCCCTCCACATGTCCCCTGCCTCCGATCTGTCCTTCCTCGCGTAGCAAACCGCCCTGCAGATATAATCTCAACCATTCTCTACCTTCTCCCTAAATCTCCAACGCCATCCCACCCCTCCCTCTCCCGATGGTCTTAAAACTCGTCGGCTGCCTATCCTCAAGCATGTCGAACCTCGCCATGCCCATCGCGTCCATGCTCGTATATCCACTAAAGTAGAATCCCACCACGACAATAAGATACGACAACAGCAAAATGCTGCCCTTGAAGTAGTTGCTCTTCCCCTCGCCGTACATGTAGCTCAGCAGGAACACGCAGATAATGACTGTCACCATGTCCCACTGCGGGAACAGCAGCGAAAACATGTACTGCCCGATATCCTCGCCTTCGGCAGGCTGCCCGGTGTGCACAGCTGTAAAAAAGACGAGGGCGGGGACCTGGAGCATGCAGACTTGAAGGGCATAGGCAGAACCGATTTCCATGGAGAGGGCAATGTTGCCGTTCATGGCGAAAGAGATGGCGTTCTGCACAAAGTTAGTACGCGGATCGGTAGAGGAAAGACAGAGAACGTACCAAGAATTCCGTCGTGTTCGGAACAAGGGCAAAGAGGGTAATGCCCAGGAACTTTTCATCTAGACTGAACCGCTCCAACACAACATCTACCGTGTCGACCAAGATCTCGGCGATGATGGCGTAGAAGAGGGTGGCGCCTAACAGGATTACCGCGCTCTTCAGTCTGCTCCAATTCGGCGCATCGTGGCTGCCGTGCGCTGCTGTTGTCGCATCCGCTGCCTCGGCGTGGTCTTGCTGGAACGTTGGCGCGCGGTGTGGCGTGGTTGGCCGGGTCGGCTTGACCGTAACTCCCGCGTCGGCCGCCTGAGCTCGCGCAGAGTTGAGAACAGACGTCCTGCGCGGGAATCGCACGTCCCTCGCGGCAATGGTGGCCGCTGTGGCAGCCATCTCGGCGACTTCCCTGACTAGGGTATTATTCTCGGCCTCGGACAGACCAGGAATGTACACCTGCGGGGTGGGCTTTGGCGGGACCACGTGGGGCGTATTCGCCGAGCCGTTGCCCCCTCCAAGGCCAGATGCGGTCGTCGAGCCGGTCGCGCCCGACTGTTGCGGATGGAGTCCGACCTGCTTCAGTGACTGGCCCAAGATGCGCTTGTAGAGGTTGGTATCCCTAATATCAGTACCGGTGCTCTCCGCAAACGACATGGGCATAGATTGACGCGTGTTCTGCGACGGCGGATCGTCTTGCTTCTTCTCCTCCAGCTCCGTATTCCAGATGACGGCAGCGTGGGTCCTCAGCGTAAACCAAAGCCCGACAATGTACATGAGAAACAGGGCGCTGGCGGAAACGTAGCAGTACGGGCGGACGGCTTCTTGGTAGAATCTGTCGTTGACCGACGGTACCTGACTAAAGAAACACCGGCGGCAGTCCCTCCCGTTCGAGTCGGGCCGGTTGGGGGTTCCGTAGTTGACGCAGTCCAAACACGTCATCTCGTGCGTCCCGTAGATCTGATAGAAGAGTGTCGGACCAAAAGCGCCAAGGACGGCGAATAGCAGCATGGTTGAAGTGACACCGGCCGACTTGGCGTTGAATCGCTGCGTCTTCCGCTTGATGGCCCCGAAACACATGGAGAGACCGGGCAGAAACAGGACGCCTGCAAATATGCTCCCCACAATGCTCCCCTCGACGAGTTGCGCCTTGCCTTGATTCAGAGCGACGCAGTACAAGTATACCTCCACAACGGTAGAGAAGAATGCGTTGATGGCAGCGCCCAAGCCCATGGACGACTGGGCCGAGATGGAGGCGACTGCCTGGCCGATAAAGTAGGCAAGCGGAATGATGGACAGTAGCCCCATGGGGAACAAAAATCCCGGGGACGTGATAAATGTGCGGATATGTAGAACCTGCTCCAGCACCAACCAGTCAAAGACGACAAACACCACAACTGCCATGAGGTTGATCAAGAAGATGTTGGTGCCGTCGATGGTGTACTTCCAGTACCGCGGACCGACGGCTCGGTAGGTGCAGAGCAGGATGGAGGACGAGTGCGGAGTGTCGTCGTCCCTGACCGCCGAAATGCCCGACTCGAATGACAATGCCAGCGGATGCCGTCTTAGATGATCAAATAGGAGCATCGTCGTCTTGCCCATGGGGATCCAAAAGACCAAAAACCAGCACATGAGCGACACGGTGAGCAAGAACGGCGCGATGAGAAAGTAGAAGAAGACGAAGAAGATGACCCGTCCAATGTTCCACTGGCCCCGTCCGAATAGTCGACGCTTCATCCTCGGGACTCCATGGCCGCCGTCGCCGCCGCCGTCGCCGCTGCCAGTGCCGGTGCGCGAGCCACCTCGGCCGCGGCCGAGAAGACTGACCGTCTCACTCGCATCCGAATCGATGCTTCTCCTGGATCGGCCGACAATCGACCGACTAGGCTCGGGCCCAAAGAATAGTCGACCATATTCGAGGTCTCCGCTCTGCCATTGGTCGTACTCTGTTATGCTCCGGCCCTCGTCTTGATCCTCGTGAAGATAGGCTTCGTCCTTGAGGAGCCGGACAAACTTGCCAAACGGATAGAAAAGATAGCCGGCAAGACCCCATAGAACTCCTCCGTAGGCCCTCGCACTTGGCGCGGCCGCAAAGAGGAAGCAGACAGTAGCACCGACGGCAGCTATGGCAGCCAGCCACCAGCCGAACAGCACCGTCCACAGGAAGTTGAAGAACAGCAGCCACTTGCTCACGCTCATGCCAGGGCTCGAATGGATATCGCCCTCGGCCGTTTTTTGGACGGACCGGTTCTTCTTGTACAGGGCCGGCTTCCACAGCCTGATACCAAACGGGTGCGTCTCGTTGATGGCCTGCTGACGGTCTTTGAGCGTGAAGCTCTCGGCATCGCTAACATCGCCATCTGACTCGCTGTTCAGGTCCTCTTCTAGCTCGAGCTCCTCCTGCTCCTCCACTTCCTCCTCGCGCACGTTGTTATCCGTGTCCTCGTCTGTTGCCTCGACATTCCCTTCGTCCGTTCTAGACTGGACCCGCGATAATGTCGACGCTAGGTGTGGTCGGCGACGCGTGCCATACGACTGTTCTCGCTGTTGCTCCATGGCATCGGCCTCGATCTCGGCAATGTCATCATCAACCGAGAAGACTTCGCCCCGGTACGGGGCTTGGGGATTGGCGGATGTGCGGCGAGGCATCGGGGGCTTTCTCGATCGACTCGCCTTTACTCGTTCGGGTCCAAGAAGCGGTGACCGCGCAGCCTGGGAAGACGTCGTTCGTGGGTACATGGATCCTTGCTCGTGGGATTGGGCACGCGCAGGTTCGGGTCTTAGCTGGCTGCTGCCACCTGCTGTCGGACTCTGAATGGTCCCTAGAAAAAATTTCGAGTAAGCAGTGAACAGGAAAGGAAATCAAGACGCGAGATGGCCAGACTAGGTTCTCTCCAGCTTGTCTGGGGTTGGGTTGCAGGTTCATAGACATACCATAGCTACCGACCAAGACCTCTGGACGCCTCCGGACCGTGTCGGTGGACTGGTAGCTCGTCGACAGTGACTCCTCCTCCCTGGCATTGCGTACTTCTGCCGGTGACACAGGAAGGAAATCGGCAGGCTGCGGATGCGAAGACGCATCCCGAGAAGGCGGATCCATTGCTACCGATGTGCGGTTGGCGACGGCAGCTAGTCGCGTCGCTCAAGATCAGGCTGGCAGCTAGACAAACTTTACGGTAGTTCCGGCGAAAACAGAGCTCCGCGTGTATCAACGATCAACATCCATCTAATATTAGACGGCCAAAAGGGACCAAAACAAAAGGTGGACGAAAAGGATTCTGGAACGATTAATTAGAAGATATCAAGTCCGGCTCCTCCGCGGTCTATAAGAGCAGCAGTGCAGCACTGTCCAGGTGATGACCGTTGGGCCGCTTAGGTGGTTGCTCGGTGCGGGATGGTGGCCCGTGTCGCACGGCAGCAAGAAATTCGAGATTCACCTTCTCCACTGCTATCGACGGTGCTGCCGTCTCGCGTCAGCACAATTGCAGATTCAAGATCCGCCCGAAGCATGAATTTATCCTAGCAAGGAACTCGGGGCTGCAAAAACTTGATGATCTGAGCCTACGATTTTTGGGTCTTCAAGAGACTCTTTCCTACCAAATGCGCATATCAGGTCAGCTGCCCCGGTGCCAGCCGTTGTGAGACCGTGACAGAGTTAGAGACTAGCATGGATCTTGGTGGCTTTGTACCACCTTTCACACCCATGGAAGAAGCAAAATTCTACGGCGATGTGGTAGAAGGATAGGAAGCTCAGCTTCCAAGCAGTAGCTCGGCCCTGTACAATAAAGGGATAGGAGAAACCATCTATTTCTGCCATCTGAACCTGTTTGCCTTTAGGCTTATGATAGAGCCTACTATCCTACTTCGACACGGCGCCGGCTATTTTGCCCAGAAAGACCAGAGCCTGCAGCCGCCAGTCGCGCCATACCAACGAGGCCAGTGAGCGGCGTGCAAAGACGTCATTTCGCAGTGCAGCGGGCACCCATAGGGTTGAGGTTCCTTACTCGGGACATGCAGCATGTCCTGGCTTCAACGGGTGTGCGGCAGGCCCCCCCCACTTTGCTCAAGCCACTCACCTGCACGGTCGGAACAGGAAAAATTTGGCTCCGTCTCACGTGTTTTCGGGAATGTCAGCCTCGCCGAAGCTTTGACCAGCTGGCAACCGCCAGAGAACGCGTTGACCTCCACTGCCTGCTAGCGAAACGAAAAGGGCAACCTTGACGACATTTCATCTTTCACCTTCACCCTCAGCGCATCCGCATCTCCAGAACCAGCACGCCCCAGACCGACTTCATCATCGCCTTCAGCGAACCGATCTTTCATATCGACTGGTTTTTCCGTCGCTTTTCAGCACCGGCCCATTCGTTACCTGTCGAAAAGATCCTTCGTCGGAAGGTCCAGAGCAACGATGGCGCTCGACAGCTACTACCAGAACAAGATCGAGGCGATGAAGCTCGAAATCCTCAAAGGACAGGCCGTACTCCGACGACTTGAGGCGCAGCGAAACGACTACAACTCGAGGGTCCGGCTGCTCAGGGAAGAGCTGGGCCTACTTCAACAACCTGGGTCCTACGTTGGCGAGGTTGTCAAGGTGATGAGCACAAAAAAGGTGCTGGTCAAGGTACATCCCGAAGGAAAATATGGTGAGTCGCTCGTCCCCTCTTTCTCTGCGTTTCTGTTCGTCGCTCTAACCTGCCCAGTCGTCGATGTCTCCGACTCGGTCGACATAGGAAAGCTCACCGTCGGCAAACGGGTTACGCTCCTGTCCGACAGCTACAAGTTGGAAAAGATGCTACCCTCATCGGTCGACCCGCTCGTCTCGCTCATGATGGTAGAAAAGGTGCCCGACAGCACATACGACATGATTGGCGGCCTCGACCAGCAAATCAAGGAAATCAAGGAGGTCATCGAGCTGGGGCTCAAGCACCCCGAACTCTTCGAGTCGTTGGGTATCGCGCAGCCCAAGGGCGTTTTGCTCTACGGCCCGCCCGGAACGGGCAAGACGCTGCTGGCGCGAGCGGTGGCCCACCACACCGACTGCAAGTTCATTCGAGTTTCGGGCTCGGAGCTGGTGCAAAAGTATATCGGCGAAGGCAGCCGCATGGTGCGCGAGCTGTTCGTCATGGCCCGCGAGCATGCGCCTTCAATCATCTTCATGGATGAGATTGACAGTATCGGGTCATCCCGCGTTGAGGGTTCGTCGGGTGGTGATTCCGAGGTGCAGCGGACCATGTTGGAGCTGCTCAACCAGCTTGATGGGTTTGAGCCGACTAAGAACATCAAGGTTATCATGGCGACGAATCGCCTGGATATTTTGGATCCGGCTTTGCTCCGGCCAGGCCGCATCGACCGAAAGATTGAGTTCCCGCCTCCGAGCGTCGAGGCGCGTGCCGATATTTTGCGGATTCATAGTCGCAAGATGAATCTTACGCGTGGCATCAACCTAACCAAGATTGCGGAGAAGATGAATGGGTGTTCGGGCGCTGAGTTGAAGGGCGTGTGCACCGAGGCCGGTATGTATGCTCTGAGGGAACGGAGGGTGCACGTTACGCAGGAGGATTTCGAGCTCGCGACCGCCAAGGTTCTCAACAAGCACGACGATAAGGAAGTATCTCTCGCCAAGTTCTTCAAGTGATTCTTGATCACTTGGCAGTTACTACGACTTATGTTGGTGGGGGGCTGCATTTAGGGGACAAGCGGTTTGGTTGTGGAAAGGATGGGCTGTGTCCCACTCAGGAGGGAGAGGGGAAGCGAGAAAAGGAGGTCGGTGGTGTTTGGTGGAGAACAAAGAGAGTACTCCGAGTCTCCAATAACGTGAGCCATAGACGCTTGGAAACGCTTCTCTGGGGTTGTAGAAGGAACTTGTCTTGTCGTCAGAACTCGTTGTTCAGCGTCAGGCTACAGCATAATTTGTAACAATACCTTGCTGATTTTTCGGCAGTCATTAGAATTGGGCTGAAACCAGCATACATTGTGCTATTCTCCTGTCTGGTGCCATGCTTCTGTGTCTACGATCTCGGCAGTCAGAAACCTCATCAGGTTCCTCTCCTCCCTTAGCTTTACCAGGCCCCGTGTATGTGCATTTAGTACTGGAGGTTGTGTTTTTGGACAAGCCTAGCCGTGGTTCACTTGCTCGTATACTGGCTCTAAAAGACGAGGCAAGTCCTTGCAAATCGTACCACCGTATTGTCTTCAAAACTTGCGTTAGCATTTTGTGCATTGTGTGTACGGAGAACAATCATGACGAGGATTCGAGTCATCAAATGTTGATTCAATTCGTATGGACCAGAACAGCGCGCTTGCGCATGTTGCTTATAGCTCCACCGGAGCGGTTGTGTTCATCGGCAATATAGACGCTGTTGACGAAGTCACAGCTCCGTCAAAATGCAACCGTTTCCTGGATTCGATACTATTTGTTCGGTCCGTGTTCTAGTTTACAGGTCGATACATAGTATGGTTTAGGCTAAGACATGCTGCCCTGCCTTGTTGAGATTGTCTCCACGGAACCAGCCTAATTCATGGAGTCTGCTGCCGCCTCCTCAATACACGAGATGCTAGAAGGGATAGATTCCAAAGTCGGTTTGGACAACTTTCCATGCAGGTCTCTGAGTCTGCTCGCGAGGTGAGTAGGGAGCGCTTTAGTCCTTAGTCGCCGGGGACCGACGTCCATAGCCCACTCCCCGAGGATGAGAAGCTGCAGGATATCGGATGTCCGATATTGTATAGATGAATAAAGAGGAGGACTGCTACACTTAAGCGGGTGGTTCATGAGAGAGTTGACGCTAGTACATTCTCCGTAGACGACAATCCGGTCTATAAATCTCATATGCTCAGATATAACAATCATACGATTATACCTGCCAGCTGATTGAACCAAGAGTCGTTTACATGAGCAAACATAGGCGAATTACTTGGTTTTCCGGGTAAGTCGGAAATCTTTTTGGCGTCAGCCTGGATGTTTGTGCACCGCCTTTTCTTTATGTGCCATTGTTATTCGTTGGGAGGCTTAGGAGCCGTCAACTATTGCCTAGTGAAAGGAGACGAAGTAGCGGTGTCGTCGCAGCGTGATCGTATTGATTGCAAAGGCACGTCCTTGGAAGTAGGTACTCGAACTCTGCCTCCTCGTTTTTCTCTTCAAGCCTTTCAATCTTGGGTTCATGTAGCGTCTCCTCTCACCACTTCTCTTACAGGTAATGCCAGAAACACAGAGCCCGCTACTGGACCAAAATAGATGATCCACTCTGACCTAGTACACCATCATCCAGAGCTCACCCGCGCGTTCTAGGGAGGGGGCGAAAAAAGGGAGATAAAATAAAGGGTCCGAAAGTAAAAGATACAAGGCCAACCGACAAAAGTACTTGTGGTGTTCGGCTGACCCCTTCTTTGCCTTGAAAGGGTTGTTGCTTCACCAGTCGTACGAGAAAACAGTAGCCTTGACAAGGGATGATCGATCTACGGACGGCGATTCGGTGGCCTGCCGACAGTTGGAGGGGTCTATTGGGGTCGAGAACCAATATTCTGGGACCGGTTATGCAGCACTGGTGCAGTGGGGCAAAGCCGCAGGCAGAACAGGCGGGTCCTCTTGATTGTTCAAGTCGGTCCAGTTCCTCCTGCCTGGAAGAAAGGGGCCTAGTTGAGGATCATGGGACCATTCTTGACAAGTTGACAGGATTCCAGGACGATATAATCAGGGTTCGCAAGGTTTTGCATGTGCATGTGCATCGGGCATGCTCTGTGTCTTGGCCGTCGAGGATTTGCTTGGCAAAACGTCCTGTTCGTCCATTTGAGTGGAGCGGACATTTGTGCCGCGGGTTGCTGCTTGTCCAGCCGGGTGGCCGTCACAGTCCCCTTTGCCCACAATTGGCAGTCGGATCCTCCGACCGCCTTCCCAGCAATGCGGGACCGAATCTAGATCAGATCGAAACTGGTTGGACCCACAAGGAACGAATAGGCATCTGAGCGATACATATCAAAGCGTACTCGCTACGTTGTACATGTTCGCGTAGGACGGTGCTGCCCTAGCATCCCGAGCTGGTAGCCACCAGGCCTCGTTATCGATTAGGTTCTGGCGGCGTCCGGGTACGAGGCAGGGGAAACGATAACTGTATGCTCCCGTCCGTCTCTCAAAAACGGCTGCACTTCTAACTCCCTGGAGGGGTTGCATACCCGCACCAAACTAGTTTCCTGCCTCCAGAAAAGTGGGGGTTTGGCATTGTCAGAGTCGGAATTTTTTTCACGGCATCAGAATTGCAACAATGCGGGCAATTCGCATGCAACAGCGGCAAATGGCAAAA
>Ga0247774_1001990_pt1 | contig 10209 bp, 9 predicted proteins | sample UWRJL001104B6_FD_179933 | JGI IMG/M metagenome (GOLD analysis project Ga0247774, IMG submission 179933) | Plant litter microbial communities from Arlington Agricultural Research Station in Wisconsin, United States - UWRJ-L001-104B-6 | ecosystem: Environmental > Terrestrial > Plant litter >... | reverse complement strand
GGGGGGGAGGGGGGCAGAGAGAGGTTGGGGACGGGCGGGAGGGTTAGGTCGCGGAGGAGGGTGCGGGTGGTGCTGTACGGGGAGGGGCCCGGTGCGGAGGCAGCAGGGGCCGGGGCGGGGTCGGGGTCTGGCGAGGGGGATGCGGAGGGTTCTTGGGGTTGGGGCGGCAGCATGGGCCCGACGAAGGTTGGCTCTGGGTTAGAGGGTTGTGCTGGTGGTGATGATGGATTTGCGAGGCCGTTTGGTGGCGGTGATTTTGAGGGCTCATCCTGGGTTTGATCAGCTGGTCTGGATTCGGGTTGATTCTGAGTAAATAGTCAGTATATGGTTGACAAGGTGGTGGAAAAGATCAGCTGGAACTTGCCGTGACGACTTGGACTTCGGCGTCCTCATCGCTGCTTTCGTAGGAAACTAGGCCAGCCATGGCGCCTGTTCGTTTTCAAGGTCAGTCCGTCGCCTTGAGACAATGGATTTCTAGTTCGTTTATGAGACTAAAAAAATTGAGCAGCTATCATTCCTCATTTTTTGGGTCCTAGAATTCGATGGGGAAGGTTGAGGAGGTCAGTGCCAAGGAGAGTTCGAGCGCTCTTGAGGAATTGAGATCGGAATCTCTATATACAGTATGAACACCCAATTATACCTCAATTTACACTGTACAGCCACCCTGACCCCTGATCTAGCACAGCTGAATCCATTACATTACCCTTTCTGTGGCTATAAGGTATTAAATATTCGTGACGACGCACGAAAGGCCCTTTAAGACATGATCACGGCGTCCTCTACTTAGATAAAACATACTGCACGACCGAATCGGGCAAATCCAACTGAAATCAGCCCCGCGCCAACATGGATCAAAGGGGAAGGCAGAAAGGGGAGAAGAGGAGCAGAAACGAACCAGAATTGTGGCCGAAGGAACATCAATTGATTAGATACATATATGAGTTGTCCTCGTCCAATGGTATATCCGTTTTCTACGCCAGGTTTTCCTAGCCGATAACGCCTCCGTTCGTTGAAATGGACAAGTTCTGCTGCCAACAAATCAAGATATCTCGTCTCCTGACAGCCCCAACTCCCTAGCCACGACAGTCGCGTAAGCCCCGCGACCGAGCCGAAACTTCAAGATCACAGCTACTTTATCACTTTTCTCAGAATGCGCGTCATCATCAACAGGTTTGTCGACGTCCACAGGCGCCACTCCAACATCAGCATTTGCTGCAGCAGCATCGGCTTCTTCACCACGATCTACCTTGGCCTTCTTTGCGACAAGCCCGGCCTCGCCCTCCGCCATTCCATTCCCATCTATTTCTCTCTGCCGCTTGTTATTCCCATCCTTTTGCGCCCCTCCTTTATTGAGATTCTCCTGATCTTCCCGCCTCGTCTTCTCAATGATGAGATCTAGATCGGTCGGGAACAGCTGCTCGTTGTTGTCCGCATAGGCCCGTACCTCGAACTCTGGCTCGGCAAGGAACCGACCCATCAGCCGTCTGTACTTGCCCTCGACCGAAAAGTCCTTGTGGTGGCGAGGCATATTCTCAGCATCGATCCCGCCGTTCTCAGGCCTGCCCATAAACTCCTTATAGAATTCCCGGACCTCGTTGGTCGGCAGCTTTGTCGCGTATCCAGGGGAGGGTAAGATCACGTTGAAGATGCTGAACTTGCCGGCGGCAGCTTCCTCGGCTGTGACAACGTGCGCAGTTACGGCTCCAGGGTCCTGGTCCTCAGGATCGTCTGGGAAGACGACTTCGCCGCCATCCTGATCCTCAGTATCCCTCTCGGGCGCCCGAGGTTCGATGGCGACAAGGTCGCCTTCCACCACATTGGAACCGTAGAGCTCCCAGCGCTTGGCAGCGGCGTGGTTCCAGACGAGGGACTGGTAGCTATGCATGTAGAGAGTCCTCAGTGTACGAGGCACCTTGAGGAGCGCGCCGGGGAAGTCTTTAGCCACGCTCGCCCCGCGGCCGAGATGGCCAATGATAGCTCGTTCGGCATTGAACCGTGGGGCAAGGTTCTTTAAAGCTGCCGTGGAGTCTTGGGTGTCCTCAAAAGTTTTGATGCACTGCGCCCGAGAGCATTCGTCGGAGCGACCCGAGCGCTTGTATTCACTGTTGACGTCTTTATTGTCGATAACTTTCGGGTCATAGTAAAGAATTGACTTGACGGCAGCCTCATACCTGCCCCCGATGATAAACATGCCGACCTGGTGGGTTCTTATGTCCCACGTACCAAAGCGCTGGTGTCCAAAGTAGTTGATCCAGCCGTGTTCGTACATGTGTCGTCTCGCTGGCTCGAGTATTGCCTTGAAGGCCGCGACTCGATCCAATACCGGCAATTCCTCGTCGTTGGCAAGGTGGCAATCCTTTACCACAATGGTAAATTCATTGCCTTGTAGCTCTCCCATCCGCAAAGCAATGGGGCGTCGCTCGTAATCACCAGTCTTCACATGGACCAGCTTGCGATTTAACGCTGACAACTCTGCGGCCGTCCGCAATTTGACTGAACACCGTTGGGTCGTGGCGGCTCGTCGGTCCTTGGTGCCCGCTACAAGAACAGAGGACTTGAGATTCATCATTTTTCTGAGTAGCTGCGTGACCTCGATGGTATCTCTGTTTTCCTTAAACATGGTAAAGTGGAGATGCTCGCCGTGGCCGGGACAATCGATATGGGTCCTAGCCTTTTCATTCCTACTTTTGGTCCGTTTTCCGGGCTTAGAGGTAGCCCGAATACAGTCGTCGGATGTTGTCGTGTCGATTTCAGAGTTGAACACCTTTCTGATTTCCTGCCAGATATTAGCTTTAGTCCCAGGAATGGCAGTTTTAGACAAAGCACCTGATGAATCTGAGCCCGTTGGGCCTTGTCTAAGATGGGGTCACTCATGGCAGGCTTTGGATGAATTCGTTTCCCATCCTGGCCGACAGTAGGAGCCTTATACAGCTCGATCACTTGCCGGACGAATTCTTCGCTGGTTAGTTCCTCTAGAGTCTTCAGCTGCACTTGAGGAATATCTGGTTTCTCGGCTGGCAATGAAGCCGCCGCTGAATTCTCGGGCCGATTCTGAATGGATAAGCGTGAGTACAGGGGAAGGGATGGTGATTCCACTTTATGACGAACCTGAGGTGTCTCAAGACTACATGCTCGAAGATGCACAACCATCCCATCCTTTTGGATTTCATTCACCATGAAATCAGTCCATCTAAGTCAAAACGTTAGCATGGCTCCTTGGTGAAGAGATTTCAGCATTCTTCAGCCACTAACCTGTGTCGGAGGATGCCACTCCATGCTGGTACAGAAGTCGTCACTCGCGCTGTGAGGCCTATCGACTTTTCGTATGACGTCGAGTTGAACTTGAGATCGAGACGTGACATTTTATCGTGCTCCTGAGAATCCGGCTCGAGGTGAGTTTCGTACTTCAAGAGTCTCAACTTTTGTGTCATGTAGTACGAGTCGGTGTCACGGTGTAGTCCTCGAACTCACCCACTTGAAGGTTTCTGAGCGACTCGACAGCGGAGAAAAAAAAAGACGGGCAATTGGAAAGCTCAGCTAAAATGGAAGGCGGTGAAGCTATGGTAGTATTTTAGCGGATGCGAGGTCTCGAAGCATAGTGGGGTAATAACTACCAGCTTCAATTGAAGACTACCTAAAGTGACGGGGAAGGCCGTGCAAAGATATTCTCCCCTTCCACATACCAACTTCCTTCATATCACTTTATTTACTCTCATTTATGTACTCCACTCCGTACCCTCACTCGATGAGTTAGAAGTGAACAAAAAAAATTTTTTTTTGTAGGGTTATTCATCGCGAATTTCCCATCGGAATCCGCCTTGAAACCTACGTCGATAGGTTCTGAAGTTATGGCAAAAAAGTCACAAGTGGTGAGAACCGACGGCTGCACTGATGGAGTTGATCTAAAAGTATTCATACCCTATTGGGAAAGGAAGAATTTGCCGAGTCTATCTCGTTGCTTCACGAGGCGCCAATATATCGGGTCTCCCTAATTCAAACCTAGCCTCCGTCCCACTCAGAACCTCTCTGCCTCGAGACCCTCTCAGGCAACTCCAACGTCTTTGTGAACTCCCTCACCATTCGCTAATGCTCTAACTCGATCCTTGCCTCTTCCTGTTTCATCTTCCAAGCAATAAACTCCCGCAGCCCCACCCGCTGCATCTCCCGTTCCTCCATCATCTGGTACAGCTTCCAATCATCCAGCTGTGACGGCCTCGGAATAGCCAGAATCTCCTGCAGGGGCTTCTCCAACGGGCTACGCTGTAAAAGCACCGTCATCGTGTAGATCTCCGTATCCTGCTCGAGCTTGAGCCCAAAGCTGCGCACCGCGTACATGCCATCACACCGAAGCCCCGCCACTGGAGCATGCACGCTATTGAGACGGCAGTCGCGGATGATACGGAGACGCTGGCCGATCTGCGAAACGAAGCTGTGGTGCATCTGGGAGGCTGGGCCCTTGCGGGTGTACGTGACTATGGAGTTATCGACGATCTCCTCGCGACCGGTCAGGGAGGGGAGTGTTCTTGTGCCGTAACGTCCCCGGTTGAGGGTTTCTCGCGCGGTGCAAACGATTCCGTCGCGGTAGGCGCATTGGATGTTTAGGAACCAACTGCCCTAGAAGTGAGCCGAAGCCATTAGTGGGACGGGATTGGAATCAAAAGCTGTACTGCCCCGATTCTACCAACATTCACAGACCAAAATCGGCTGACTCTCGGCGCGTATCACCATACCAGCCAGGATTCTCGCCCGGGGTGTTAAAGACTATATCTCTTTGAAGGCTTGTCTTGCGGAGCTCGTGGCACCTGGTTACGTCGATGGTGAAGTAGTCGTGCCGGAACCTGGAGCGCCACATCTTCTGGATGTATTGAGCCTTAGCGATAGTCTCGCGAAATGTCAGGGGCGGGTGGTCAGGTAGGTGGTAGTACGGATTCGTGATGTCTTCTAGGAGTTTGTCCAGGCAGGCCGCCTTGATGTCTAAAAATAAGATGGGTCGAATCGGGTTCTCCTCGTCTTCCACAAGAGCATTGAGGAGGGCCACGGCATCCTCCAGGAGGGGCGAAGACATGAGTGACCGACATTTCTGGATCAAGGCCCGGATTTCCTCGCAAAGGTTTCCTCGCCGTTCAAGGTCCACTGGGCCTTGGTACTCTTCCTGCTTGGACGGCTTATTTCGCAATGGAGAGCTTTATACTGAGAGTAGGCTCCCGATGTGAGATGAACGAATGGATCGAGGATTAATCTCGTTCGCCATGTGCGTCACAGGCTTTCTAGGACGACTCGCCACCCACTTCTCGCTGGGGAGAACTGGCTTATCACTCCCGTAACTACTCTTGGGTGCTATTGGTGTCGTCATTGCCGGGAAATCGGGACGTCTCATGCTGTGCCTGGCTTCTTCGTAAACGAGCGGATTATGTTACGCACGACGATATGGACTATCCGAAGGCTATCTAAAAATAGACGTCTGCAATAGCGCCGCGAATCGGAATAGCACAAAAAGTTAATCTGAGAAGAGAAAATGGCTAGGTGCTACCATTTGTTCTACAGAACTTTGAGGTCCTTCTTCCCAATTGGAGATATCGTGGGAAACAAGTTTGTGATGTCAACCCCTTGTCTTAGGCCCTCATCTCTCGTTTAGTTGTTTGTTCCTTCTTTCCTTCCTCTCTTCCTCCCAGCCCCCCATCTTCTGCTTACTGTTGGTACTTCCTGTGGAAGCCATCACTCTGATCTGCAAAGCTGCCTTTGAACATGCAACTGCGCTCGTGTAACTGTGAAGACGCTTCATATCCGTGCCGTAGCTTCAGTAGTGTGGGGTTTGGAATTAGGGGAGTCGCCTACCGATTTTACCCCGCCATATTTCCGCCTCTACTCTGGTCAACCCAAGCAAACGACTTCCCGCACGCATCAATCACGAGCCAAGCTCCTTCCAGCATCCTTAGGTCAGAATCTTACTCCGAGATTTCAGGTCTGGATCTTTCCCGATACACACCCCTGCGAAATGGCAAAGAAAGGCGGCGGCAAAACCGACAAGACCGACAAGGCCGACAAGGCCGACAAGGGCGGCTCCGCGAAAGGAGGTGCGAAGGGGAGCAAGGGCGCAAAGGCGGGAGGTGGGGATGATGGAGGAAAGGTCAAAGGGGCACAGAGTATAAATGTTCGCCATATTTTGGTAAGAAATTTGCCACGTATCGCCTTGTTGCGCTTCTTGTCTAAATGAGGCTAATCATTCATTTTCTGTTGGATTGATGATGTAGTGCCAGAAGCATGCAAGGAAGGAAGAGGCACTTGTCAAATTACGCGACGGTGTCAAGTTCGATGAAGTGGCTAAGGAATTTTCTGAGGACAAGGCCCGGCAAGGTGAGATCCCTCAATTCTCGGCATATTTGTTTTGGCTGGCTTCTTGTTTGAGCTGATTTATTGATGGTTTAGGTGGAGCGCTTGGCTGGAAGAAGAGAGAGGACCTGGTGCCTGCGTTCGCAGATGCGGCTTTTGCACTGGATACAAGTACGACAGGAAGCCCAAAGTTTGTCGAGGTGAAGACGGAGTTTGGATATCACATTATCATGGTGAGTGTGCCTTGATTAGCCTTCATGAGTCCAGGCTAATAGGCCCAGATCGAGGGGAGGAAGTAAATATGACCACAGAGCCTTGAGACCAGTGAAAGGGGGCTGCTGTTCGGAATTAGCCATCAGAGAGCAATTCTAAGGGTCACGTCACTCAAGAAGGCCATATGCTGAGGATTGAAACCCAAACTGATGCCAAACGTTTTGCCTTTGAATGCAGATGGCTCGCTCTCTACCCTCGAGCAACCATGATGTGTCCGTTTCCGTGATAGCTAGAGTAGCAACCCAACCAGCACCAAGTTCCGCCGTTAGAGGCTGCAGCATGCCTATCCGATTTGTACCAGGGGGAGCACTCAATAATGATCCCCGCCATCTCTATACCCTTAAGACTCGCGGACGCCGTAAACTTGAGTGAAGGCCACAGATGCCTTCTTCCTCAACCCACATTTCCTCATCCCCTTTACTGCTCGGTCTGGAAGTAGTTGAGAAGAATGGAGCGCTCCTGCGACTCCTCACCCCAGTCCTTGACTACGACGCAAGAGCAGTTGACAACCTTGCGTGCGTTCCCTTCGCGGTCCAGAACACCTATCACAAGTCAGCGTTTCAGAAATATCACAGGTACTTATACAAGGCACATACAGAGACCGGCCCACTCGCCCAGCTGCTTGCCATCGGGCACCTTGATCAGGGGAATCTTGTGTTCGTTGCACAAGGCAATGACGAGCTTCTTGTAGGCATCTTCCTCGCACGACTCGTTAAGAACGCACATGTGTGCTTGTCTGCGATCGAGGGCTTTCGAAGCTTCGCGGAGGCCACGGGCGAGGCCATCGTGCATGAGGGCGAGACGGAGGACACCCTTGAGGGCATCGAGAACGGACATTTGCCCCTTGGCGGCGGTGTCGGCCGAGACCTCGACCTCCTCACCGGCATCGACGTTCTTCTCTTCTACGTCAGACTATTTGGTTGGGCTGTTAGCCATCAGGCAAATAGACAACACCCTACTTCTAATTGTTTGGCACGAGACCAGCTGCCGTCTCACATCGTCGAATTGTTGAGCTTTGGGGAAATGGCTCGAGCGAGCAATTGACTTTGGCCGGATTTCACGACAGGCTGCAGAGCCAGTAGGAAGGTAGTAGTCGCGGGATAGTCCTTACCATCTTGATAGATTAGTTCAAGGTGAGAGACGTCCTCGAAGAGATTTTCAGTGGTTTGGCAGATTTGGAGGGAAGATTGACACTTTTTGTGAAGTACGGAGGAAGTTGCAAGGGAGAGCAGCCGCCTGGGAAATTGTGTGTGGAATTGATAGCCACTTTGCTCATTGGATGGTGGGGCAGTCCTCAAAGTCGGACGCACACACTTTTCGTTAGGGCAATTTTTCGCCAGAGCACGGACCACTCCACACACGAGGGTTTTCCCCACCGCTCAACTCCCGCCAGTCAATTCCACACGTCGAGCTTTGATTTTTCTCCCTCTTCACGACATCTACGATACCCAGACAGCCAGCTCGGCCGACCACATCACCACAACTACCAAGAGGTAGGTATTTCAATTATCGTTGCACGATGGAAGCGACCTGATGGGAAGGGGCGCGGATGCCTTTCATAATGGCAGGGGAGAGCAATCAGGCCGCGGTGGCTGTTCCTGATACGATTCTCCCCTTCAGCACCGAGCGGCAGAACCCTCCACACTTCAGTCGCGGGGAGGGCACTCTTCCTTGCTCAAGCCATACTGGGGCTAACTTGGATTTTTTACTCTGGTAGATACCTCATTTCGCACGTTTTCACAACGACTTGAGAATCTCCCTGCCGACTTTCGACCGCCGACAAAATGGTTAAGACTTCTGTCCTCCACGATGCCCTTAAGAGCATCAACAATGCCGAGAAGGCTGGAAAGAGGCAGGTTATGATCCGACCTAGCTCGAAGGTCATTATCAAGATGTTGACCGTCATGCAACGCCATGGTATGTGGAGTTTTTTTTCTTCTGAGCTAAGTGTTGAGACTTGGAATGTATGCCCGTGAACATATCAGGTGTGACGGACGACATTATTCGGCATGATAACTAGGGCGACGATCGATCATTCCCACGAGCTAGCCCCTATAAATTGCCGATAGATCAACAGCCGAGGACTCTTACACGTTGCCAAGCCTTTTTGACTGTTTAGAAACGTTTAATCTTCTGCGACATTCTGCTAACATGTATTTCAGGCTTCGTCGGTGAATTCACGGAGGTCGATGACCACCGGTCCGGCAAGATTGTCGTTGAACTCAACGGCCGGTATGTGTAGGTGCTCTAGCATGGCTGGCCAAGTACTGACCATCAGTATAGCTTGAACAAGTGTGGTGTCATCTCCCCGCGATACAACGTCCGTCTTTCCGAGCTTGAGAAGTGGGTCGTCAAGCTGCTCCCCGCCCGTCAATTCGGTTATGTCGTTCTCACAACTTCGGCTGGTATTATGGACCACGAGGAGGCTCGTAGGAAGCACGTGGCCGGAAAGATTATTGGGTTCTTCTACTAGACGTTGCTGTTTTTGAGGATCGCCGAGGATGGTCAAAAGGCGAAGGACGGGTCGCATCACAGGCGTTATGGGTGGTCACGTATCAACGCATGATACCTTGGGCCATAGAGCTCTAGATTTGTTGCATATGGAATCCTGATGCAATTCAATCCCATGTCCATTGTCGTAGGTTTATCCAGTTCCACTTGACGCCAATGAATGGTATTGGCTGGTGGTGCGAGGCACGGCCTTTAGGAGCCATGCGCTGCCATCTGGTGCCGTGTGTGACCACCTGCCAACCTCACCGAACTCAGTTGCGCCAGCAACCAAGTAAGAATATCGTCTCGGCCAACACAAGTGACAGTGACGAAAATTACCTTGTTCGAGAAGAAATAATCGGTCAAATTACCTCAATTTACACAATACTCATTTCAGGTCTTTCCAAGATTAGAAAGTATCATATCTGTATGAATAAGGCCTTTGTGGTTGCTCTCTCGGGTGCCCGGCGGCATTTGTTGACATCACGCCAACCCAAACATTACGGAAACCTGACTTATCTACACCTTACCGACCGAATACCCATCACGCATACAACGGCCGAAATACAAATCTCACAACAAAAATTTGGTCATGGCTCGGCGGCCATTCGCTCTCATAGCGATATTCCTCATCATAATAGGACTCTATACTATTCATCGCCTCCCGGCTGCTTCAAGATTGTACCTCCAGGGATCAAATTCTGCTAAGACCAAGAAGACCAACGTACCAATTGCGGGCCCAGACGCAATTGTCCAAGTTTCCCAAGAGCCAGCGCAGAATGTTATCGGGGGGAGCGACAGGGAAGAGGAGGACAATGAGGAAAGGAAGGCAAAAGGGAAGGGTGACGTCCGGCCCGCGGTGGTCCAGCTCAGTCCCAACACAGACGCTCATCCGATAGTGCAGCTCACCCAGAAGGCACAGAACCACGTGGAGACGATGGTGGCAAAGCAGTCTAAGACGTTGGAAGCGGCCGTGGCCGAGTATCGGCGGCGGTACGGGATCCCTCCGCCTCCCGGATTCGATAGGTGGTACGAGTTTGCAAAGGAACGAGACGTCCTCCTGGTAGACGAATTCGACACAATCCACGAGATGCTGACGCCGTTTTGGGGTCTCAA
>Ga0247774_1001989_pt1 | contig 10212 bp, 10 predicted proteins | sample UWRJL001104B6_FD_179933 | JGI IMG/M metagenome (GOLD analysis project Ga0247774, IMG submission 179933) | Plant litter microbial communities from Arlington Agricultural Research Station in Wisconsin, United States - UWRJ-L001-104B-6 | ecosystem: Environmental > Terrestrial > Plant litter >... | reverse complement strand
GTAATTACTCTGGCCGCGGATTTGGGACAGGGAGACGAATTAGAACCGATCCGCAAAAAAGCTTTAGCATCCGGTGCTTCGGAATCTTTAGTTATTGATGCTACCGAAGAATTTGTCAAAGACTATGCGTTTCCAGCGATTCAAGCTAACGCACTTTACGAAAACCGTTATCCCCTTTCGACTGCCCTGGCTCGCCCGCTGATTGCTAAATTGTTAGTAGAAGCTGCCCAAAAATACGGTGCAGATGCGATCGCCCACGGTTGCACAGGTAAGGGAAACGATCAGGTGCGGTTCGATGTGTCGATCGGCGCGCTCAACCCCAAGATTAAAATCTTAGCACCAGCGCGGGAGTGGAAAATGAGCCGGGAGGAAACGATCGCATACGGCGAGAGATGCGGCATTCCGTCGCCTGTCAAGAAGTCTTCGCCTTACAGTATCGATCGCAACTTATTGGGAATGGCAATTGAAGCCGGAATCCTCGAAGATCCTTGGGCGGAACCGCCGGAAGAGGTGTATTTGATGACAAAGGCGATCGAACAAACTCCCGACACACCCGAATATATTGAAATCGGTTTCGAGTGCGGAAATCCTGTCAGTTTGAACGGCAAAGAGTTATCACCAGTCGCCTTAATTTCCCAACTCAACGAGATAGTTGGAAATCACGGAGTCGGGCGCATCGACATGATTGAAAACCGCCTAGTCGGGATTAAATCGCGGGAAATTTACGAAACACCAGCCATTTTAGTTTTGATGCACGCGCACCGGGACTTAGAAAGTTTGACGCTGACAGCAGATGTAACGCGATACAAGCGAGGCATCGAAGAAACCTACAGCCAAATGATTTACAACGGCCTTTGGTACAATCCTTTAAAAACAGCTTTAGACGCATTTATTCAGGACACGCAAAAGCGAGTAACTGGAACTGTGCGACTGAAACTATTCAAAGGAAATGCCACAATTGTCGGGCGCAAATCCGACAATTCGCTGTACAGTTTCGACTTAGCAACTTACGGCGCTGAGGACGAATTCGACCACAAGGCGGCCGAAGGCTTTGTCTATGTTTGGGGACTACCGACCCGCATTTGGTCGGAGAAGAATCGGGGTTAGTAATTAGTAGGGTGCATAAGTCCGCCAGGGGTTTAAACCCCTGGCTAATAGCGAAAGTCCTCTAAAAGAGGACTGAATAATTCATGAGTTCTCTAATTAACCAGATCCGATCTAAGTTTTTCAGTCGTCTAAAGACGACTTTAGCTGTGAGGCGGGGGTTTAAACCCCCGGCGGACTTTGCAGCGCAGATGGGGACTAAATAATAGAAGCAATATTATGGCAGGATTTGGTATAATGCCTACGCCTGACTCAATATTTCCAAAAACTCCTGCACAACTATATCTGGTTGTTCGCTGCATCGGGTAGCGTCGTAATGTTTGACAAGACTGATGCCAGAATCTATCAAAAGCCCGCACTTTTCATCTTCTGTTGTGTTTGGATGGGATAATTCGCTGTCAATTTTCAGTATACCTAGCTTGTTTTGGTGGAAGATCAGAAAGTCAGCTTGTTGGTTTTGTCTCCCTGCGGGTGTTGCGAGTCGGAGTTGGGAGTTGGGGATGAAGAGGGTGGAAGTGCGATCGAGTATTTCGGCAATTTTCACTTGTGCGTCAGAGTGAAAGCAAAAACCGTTCCAGTCAATTTCGTTTTCGGAGTCAGATAATTCAGTTTCACTGTCAGCATTTATTGTTTTATCTAAATCAGCTTGACCATAATCAGCTTCATTTAAATTTGCGAATAATCTAGCTCCACTTAAGTTTGCACCGCTGAGATTTGCGCCGCTGAGGTTGACTTCGATCGTCAGATTTCGCTGTAGATTCACTTGACTCCGCCGTAAATATCGCTTTAAGACTGATTTGAGATTATCTTTTTTAACTTTTTCTTCGAGTGCTGTTGAAAGTAGTTTCCATAGTTTAGCACCAGCATCTTTGATATAATCATATTCATATTCAGTGCTGGCTGCAATTTCTTTATAAGACTGTCCTTCCCAGGATTGACGAAACACTATCTCTTGAATTTTGTTGAGGCGATCGTAGTTGAGGGCTGTTTCTGCGATCGTTAGAGCTTCGTCAACGGTCATGTGTTAAAGTCCCTTACTAGCGGAGCGTTAAGGTAGGCTTAGTATAGATTGTACCGCAACAGACGCTTAATATTACTTTTTTATTACTATTTTATTACTTTTTATTACTTTGCAGCCAATATAAAGTTGCTATTATATCTCTAAACACACACCGATGTCCATGCCAATAACACCCACCAGCAGTCTTAAAAACCTGATTGAATAAGGTCTAAGATAGATGCTAGCTAATTGGTAGCTTCGCTGTTCCTTGGAAAGGAGTAATTATGGCTGCAAATAACTTATTGCCCAAAGATGATAATGACAGACCGTTCAGGAATACCACGATAGAAATTACTAAGCAAACAGTTAGATTTGATTCTGATGTCTATCAGTTTCGTAACGTCACAGGTTTTGGGTTAGCTCCTGTTAGAAACACAAATCTATTTCCCATACAATTTATTTTAGTATTGTTTGTAATTGGACTTTTTTGTGCAAATATTCCTGAGTGGAGATTTTTGGGAATAATATTTGTTTCAGTAGCAATAGGTGCATTTTTTGCAAACACTTCACAACCCAAAAAGTATGGTCTTAAATTATACCTTAATTCAGGTTCTCCTGCGCCAGTATTTATTACTAGCGATATGGCAGGTTTAGAAAAAGTAGTTTCAGTCTTATACAACTTCATGGAAAGTAATGCAGAAGGTACTTATGTAATCCATGCAGAAGATAGATCGATCCGAATAGAAGGAAGTGTTGGAGGTTCCGTCACAGCAGGTAATATTGGAGGCAGTTCATCAAGTCAAGTTAGAGGAAATGTCTCGCGAAATGACTAAAAATAAAAGTGTCATCCAAAGATAAATCAAATTAGGAGGGAATAATGGAAGATAAACAAGGTATTCAGATCGGAGGAAGTGTTGGAGGTCCTGTTACGGCAGGTAAGGTTGAAGGGGATTCATCAAGTTATGTTGGAGGAAATGTTTCCTTCGCTATAAACGAGTTACCTTCATCCTCTGAACCTGATAAACCCGGAATCAAAGAGTTACTCACCCAACTCCAAGCAGAAATTAAAGCAGACCCAAATTTAAGTGAAGACGACAGGGAGGATGCTTTAGAACAAGTAAAAGCCTTAGCTGAAGCTGCTAAAAATCCTAATGATGCAGAAATGAAGAATAAAGCCAAAAAGGCAGATAGGATGCTCGGACGAATTATCTCCGCTGTACCACAGGCAACAAAACTACTAGAATTCTGTAATAATCTGCTGCCATTGATTACTAAAGTGTTTGGGTTTTAGTAAGCTATCGCCTTTGGGCAAACACCCCTAATAATTACGATCGCACTTCTTCTCCTCCCTTGTTCTCCGCATTCTGTCAATTATAGCGATCGAGCTTTTGAAGTACGCGCGTGCGAAGCTATCCCGCAGGGAATCGCTCAACCCTTAACTACCTCCAAACCCGTATCTTTAGCTACTTGTTGCGCTACAATTTCCTCCAAAGTAGCGACTCTCTCCCACTGAGACTCTATTGGCTCAAACTGGCAGTAGCAGAGGATGATTTCATCCCAGTCGCAGTCTTCGCCAACAGCAGGATAGGACTGTACTTTTGCGATCGTCCAATCGCTTTGACGGTGGTAAATTTCTCCGTCTGCGAAACGTTTAGATTCTCCCAAGCGATCGCCAATTTTGGGGATAGTTCGGTTTCTGGAATAATCCATTTCTTCGTGCAGCAAGTAAGTACCCGAACCTATGGCGTCGAGCCTTTTTTCCCATCCAGTCTGTGCACCGTCTGTGCGGTAAATCTTCAGTGTTGGCTTGCTTTTAAGCGAGTTAATCTTGGTGGTCATACCACAGATACTGAAAGTTAATCTCTTCTCCTACAAACTCGCAGTCTACCTTCAAAACAGGGTCGTTATTAGGAATAAATCTCTGATAATCCCAGCCGTATTTTTTAGCAATTTCGGCGCATTTATCTGGATCGGTCGCCGGTTTTGTAAATCGCTTTTTCTGGGACGGGTCAGTTTCGGAGATTTTACCACCTGGGAATTGAACGCCACAGCCTCATTATACTGCCTTCACTCTAGCAATTGTGGCGGATATTTTTCCGACGGTATGAAATAATTTTAGCACTCCGACAAAAATATGGGCGTCAGCCCATCAGAAAAATCCCGCTAGAGAAATTAAATATGTCGGTATCCCGGTGGTATAGGTACCGGACAATCGATTCGATCCGAATCGGCTGCCATTTGTTTAATACGGTCAAAACCAGCCGTACAATCTGCTAACGCTCGGTGTCCGCCGTTAAGAGGAAGATACCGATAATCTTCATGATAATAGCTCCAGTTTCCGGCCCATTGCGCTACCCATTCCATCAAACAGTCGGAGCGTTTTTCCAACTTCAAAATTGGTAAATTGTGAAGCCGACAGCAGTAATTTAAAATCTTGATATCGAAAGCAGCATTGTAAATTATTACTCGTTTATCTTTGATAACTGCATCAATGCGGGGATAGACTTCAGGAAAAATAGGGGCATCGGCTAGCATTTCATCAGTTATTCCGTGAATTTCTGTGGCTTCTGCGGGTATAGTAATTGTAGGTTTGACGAGGGTATTTAGTAGTGCTTCGCCTGTGCTATTGACAACCGCAATCTCCACAATTTCAGCATCGTACAAGTCCGTCGTTTCAGTATCCAGAATCACCCAATCATTCTGGCTTAATTGTTCTCTTGCCCATAGTACAGCCCTCACCCGGTCTTTTTCTATGAAACCGATTTCCTCATACCACTCTTTATAATCCCGCTTGATTTTGGCTTTAAGGCGATTTGCTGCAAGAGTTTCCAATTGCTTGGGAGAACACTTTCTTTTAGGACGACAAGCTTCGGGATTGTTAATGTCGTATAAGAACAGATCGTACTCACGACATTTAATAACCCCTGAAGGTTTTAGAGGAGCAAGCCCCAATTCTGACAGTTGTTTTTTTGTTTTGAGATTCCCAGGAGGTTCACCCTGACTACCCCACCATTTATACTCATTCATACTTACTTAAGGTTTAAAATGAACAAGCTCGCGGACAAGTTCTTTGAACAGCAACTTGACTGCTTTAGCCGCCACGCGCGATCGCACCAACCGCACCGGCCGCCCGCTCAACTTTTCAGAATCCATAATTTCCCCGAGACAATCGCCAATATCGTTAGCTAAGCGACAGCGCTGCGGTTCAATCCTGGTAAATATCCACTGCCACAAGGCTTTTCGACATAAATCAGAGCCGCCGCTGACTCTCGACCTGTTGATGTCGCCGCTGCTCTCTTGGGACGGTGCATAGCCGAGTGCTTTACAAAAACGGCGTTGCGATAAATGCCGCTTGGTAGGTTTGTCCGACAGGCGACCGTTACGAATCTTCACATCAGGTTTACCGTCTGAGGCAAGGTAATTTTCAAACGGATAAATCTGAGAAAGCAGCAAAGCCTCAATTCGGCGGCCAAAACCAAAACGGGCAAAAACTTTGCGGTACGGCAAGAACTGCGGCTCGCTTACAAGTTTAAAAAGTTGAAACTCCACAGTCATTTCTTCGCGCTGGATGTCACAGATTCGCGCAGCGTGGAAGCGAACACCCTCATCTATTCCCAGACCGATCGACTGCTCGAGCATCAAATCATACTTAACTGACGGTCGTTGACCGCAAAGCCACCCCCAAAATAGCGGCACTTTTTCGCCAGATCGCACCGATCGCACGAGGGCCGCTTCTGGAAACTGCCACGCTAAATCCTGGCGAGCGCGGTTAATAATTGGCGACTGCACGCGGTTGAGATGTGACAAACGCAGAACCAAGCGGCGAATTTGGACAATGGTTTGCGATCGCACTTGCACGAATCGGCGGGGAGCTTCCAAATAATCCCAGCCATAAATTGCCAGCGCCAAAGCATCGGCATCATCATCTTTGTCGGGAAGTCCTAGATGGTGCTCGCGGAATGACCGCAGCTCTTTGTGCCCGACGAGACGAACTTCAACACCAGCTCTGGCAAGGTGAGTTCCCCAAAGCAATTGGTAGTTAACCCCTGTGGGTTCCATTACGGCAATTGTGTTAGCTAAATCACCACCAATCAAAGTCAACAGTCCACGAATTCCAAAAGCCGTAGCTTCAAATTTGTGAAAATCGCAATCGTAATAAAATTGTCGAGGTTCAGTTGGTTTTTCTGTTAACAGGCAACAGGAAACTGAGGCCTTGCTAATATCAAGTCCGAGAATTTGCATGAAGTTTATGGGGTGATATTTTTTCCAAATCCCCGCAGCAAAGCTTATGAATCACCCAAAGGCCACTAAGAGCCTAATTCACTCTTAAAGCGAAAAATTGCACAGGGAATAACAATTAATTAAGCAGTGACCGAGCTTATGAAGGCAGAAAAGCCACTACGAGCTTGATTCTCTTTGAAAGCCCTAAGTCACTGTTTCATTAATTGACGGATGATTTGGACTCAATCCGCTACTCAAAAAGAGTTTCGGCCGCTAAGTCGCACAGCCATCATCAGGCGGTTATTCAGAAGAAAAAGGAATTGCACCAGCAAAAGTATGCCAAACTTCAAAGGAATTTTGAGCTTGAGTCAAAATGCCACCTGAACGACGATTATCCCAATCAAAATCACGGGGAGTATTGAAATTATGAGGTTTAACTGCTAAAAAATCTCCAAGTAAATCCTCCAAAAACCAATCGTCTAAGCACAAAATATCCCAAATTTGACCGAGAGTTTTAAACTTGCGGACACGGTGTCCCAAGCTAAGAAACCAGCCACCGCCAGGACACTTGCACAAATCAAGAAAAGCAGCTCGAGCAAGTGTAAGCACCCTTTTAAAGCTAGGACGGGCAACAGGATTGATGTCCTTAGCTCGGTTGATAATTTGAGACTGAGCGCGAATGCGATCGCACATCTCATCATTCTGTTCGCGAAGCCTTTGAATCTCAGCTTGAGCAGAAATTAATTGAGCCTGAAGTTGAGCAAGTTGCTCTTCAACATTCATAGTTAAAATTCGTGAGAATTGTCATCATCATCATCATCATCCAAACAGTTAAAAGGGATAGGGTCATTTTCAACCTCTTTTGTAACAACTTCAGAAGCGGATTTTAATCCTATAGGTTTATCAGCAATAAACAAGGAATAAGAGCCAGGGTCAATTCCCAAACGCTCTAAAAAGTTTTGAAGACGTTGCAGTTGACCGTTGGCAATTTCTATTTTGTTGTCAAGATACTGAAGAGTTTTTTCTTTGCGAGAAATATGCTTCTCCAAATCATGAAGTTTGAGGAGCATCTGATTTTCAGCACCTGACTGCTGCAACAATTCGTCAACCTGTGTCCTCAAAAAGGCATAACCTTCAGAAAAAGTCTCTACATCAGCAGCAACCTGAATGTTAACTTTGCGGTCAAACTGTCCCCATTCATCGCGCTTGTAAACTGGCGCGGTAATTTTAATGTTAATCATTGCAGTAATTGGTAGTTGGTAAAAAAGCGATCGCCCTTCCTTCACTCAAAAGAGCGATCGCAGAGGCAAATGATGGAGATATGGAAAACAAAACATTTAAAACCCAGCATCACCTCCCGGAGGCGATCGGGCTGGCTGGGTACTACTGCCAGCGGCAATGCAATAAGTATGCGTTTGGAATGAGTTTGGAATGAGTTTGGAATGAGTTTGGACTGGGTTTGAGCTGCGTTTGGTATGCGCTTGACCAAGAGCCGTCGAGGGAAAACTGGGGGGTTTTGATTTGGGCAATCTTGCATAAATCCCTGTGTCGGGCGGTTCGTCGCTTCTGTTGAACCGATCGCACCAAGCGTCAAAAGTAGGAAGAAAAAAGTTGCAAGTGATGGAACTCTCACCGGCGATCGAAAGTTCAATGACGGAGGACTGTTGTAAAGGCAATAACTGATCGCTCGTGGATGAAGGTTTTAATGGTAAAATTTCAGCTTTTGGCCAGTACCATTCCTCCGGACACGGGACCCACTCGCACATCGAATCTATAGACGCAGCGAGCAGTTCAGAATTTTCGGTATCCCAGCGAGCAATCGCCTCACGGAACGCATCGAGGGATTCAAAATCATCCGGGTCTGGCGGCTCAGGTTCTGACTGAACCTCGAAATCAAGTAGGCTCAGTTGCCCATCGAGCTCAGATTGAAAGTGGATAATCCCAGACTGTGGCGGGGAATAGCAAGAGAGAAACCTATCAGAGAAAGTAACCCCCCTCAAAATCGGATGCCGATCAGATTCAGCATCAAAGGAAGTCTTGACCGCTGGTGCGATAGCACTTTCACTCACTGTTACCTCAGTTTTGACACCGGGGAAATCCTCAATGATGTGTGCTGAAGACTTGAACAAATCCAAAAGTTGATGAGCTGTTGAAGTTTTCAAACGACTGCCGGGGAGATTTTTGGCGGCTAAATTGACGCTGGGCAAATTCTCGATCGACTCCAGGGCGCGTTCAACACCAGAGGAATTTTCGGCCGCCAGTGCGATCAGCTCCTGGGCTTGAACTTCGATCGCCTTCTGAACTCGATCAACTTCGACACCGGAAAAATTGTTCCGATTGGACTCAGTGACGCGCTCAACACCGGAAAAATTGTTCCGATTGAACTCGGTGAGACGCTCAACACCGGGGGAATTTTCAACCGTTTCAATCGGCTGCTGGACTCGATCGACATCGACACCGAGGGAATTTTCAGCCGCTGGTTCAATCACCTCAAGGACTTGCTGAATGAACACTACGGGGCTAACTTCCAGTAGTTGCAGCAGTAGGGGATTGACGCCGACGAGAGCATCTATCCAGTTTTGGCGGCACCGTTTGTCGCCCTCCGGCATCACATTGAGCTGCCAGCCAATTTCCTTCAATTGCTTAATATTTTTCTGTTGTAGCTGTTCAAGGCTGTACATAGGGAAAAAGGGTAAGTATTACGCACCCGCCAGATTTAGGGTATGCAGTACATTTGCACGTGCAATCATAATAACATAATTACACGTGCTAAAATAACTGTCAAGACTAGCACGTACAATTAGTGGGGAAGGTCTTATATGACTAAAAACTATGCACAGTCAGGAAAAGAAAACAGTAAACGCGACGATTCGTCTAAACGAGGACGACTGGGAGGCAATCAAAAGCAAAGCAAAAGCGCTGGGAATGAAGTCAAGGACGGAGTTCCTGAAAGCCATTGCACGGGGATATATAGAGGCTCGAAAAACTTTGTCAACGGAGGAGAAGCAAGTCTTGGGAAAATTTTAAGCCAGTTGAGAGAATTGCAGCGTTCTCACCTGGCTTACGTGGAAGCCCACGAAGAAAGGCTTCAGAACAGATTAAAAGCAGCAAAAGAGCATCACACTACTGTGATGAATCAAATGAATGAACTTGAACAAGAAATACTTTGTCTCCTTGGAGAAACAGTCCCATAGTCATGAAAGCCAATACCCGTATGAGGTGCTGGCTTTTTCTTTGCAAAATGTCATTCACAGCAATATAAACCCGCACCACCAGGTTCTCTAAATCTGTTCGCTGTCAGGTGGGGCAACGGTAGCTTTTCTTAAACCAAAGTTACACATAAAAAAACTCAAAACTCCTGTAACTCATGCTAATAGTCAATTTGAATCCTGCGTCCAGGAAGCTGCAATCAGTAGCATGACAAACTGAATTAACTCATAGAAAAATCATGAACAGCAGCCAGCTTTCGCTGTTTAACACAAGCGCCGCAACCGGGAACCTGTACAGAGCCGGCGACTGGGTGAAAGTACGAAAAAAACCTGCAACCGCAGCATGGGTTAAACGCGACGAAGTTTTCCAAATCAATCAAGTACACCCGATAGACGGCAGCCTGAAATTCTGGAATCCCCACATTAAACAGTGGGATTTTTTGTATCCAGAAGAAGTTAAGTTAACAGTAGAGCCTGTTGTAGGGGAAGCCTCAGAATTAACAGTAGAGCCTGTTGTAGGGGAAGCCTCTGAGTTAACAGTAGAGCCTGTTGTAGGGGAAGCCTCTGAGTTAACAGTAGAGCCTGTTGTAGGGGAAGCCTCTGAGTTAACTGTAGAGCCTGTTGTAGGGGAAGCCTCTGAGTTAACTGTAGAGCCTGTTGTAGGGGAAGCCTCTGAGT
>Ga0247774_1001988_pt1 | contig 10215 bp, 10 predicted proteins | sample UWRJL001104B6_FD_179933 | JGI IMG/M metagenome (GOLD analysis project Ga0247774, IMG submission 179933) | Plant litter microbial communities from Arlington Agricultural Research Station in Wisconsin, United States - UWRJ-L001-104B-6 | ecosystem: Environmental > Terrestrial > Plant litter >... | reverse complement strand
GGGACGTGTCCTGGCGTGGGGATCTCGGGGCATTCCCTTCACGGGGGGTTCGGGATGAGCTCGTTTACGCATGGTTTGGCGCTGGATTGGATTACTTCCATGACGATCGTGCTCGCGAATGGAACAGTGACAAAGGCAAGTGAGAGGGAGAACCCAGATTTGTTCTGGGCTCTGAGGGGCGCGGGGTCGAGTTTTGGCGTGGTGGTGGAGATGGAAGTCAATACGTTTGCCCCGGTGGATAACTATAGCCATTTCGAGGTGCAGCTGAATTGGGAGACTCAGGACGACATTGTTAGCGGGTGGATGCAGCTGCAGGATTGGGGGGCGAGGGAAATGCCGAGGGAGATGAATCTACGGTTTGGGGTCGATGGAAGGGGGGTGCATTTGGATGGGTTGTATGCGGGCACGTGGGATGAGATGTTGGACGTTCTACAGCCGTTGGTAGACAGGCTAGGCGGTGGAAACTTTACGGTCAAGGGGGAGTACGATTGGATTGGACAGCTGCAGGCCTATGGAAATGGCCCAGACTTGGATCAAACGCATCCGTATAATTTGGTGAGTAGAGGAGCTTCATCCCCTCCCAACAATCATTTCACTAGTCGGTGTAAAGGACGAGGAGAAGATTAGAAACCTGACAAGTCTGTTCTAGCATGAAACGTTCTACGCCACCTCTCTCGCCACAAAAGCTCTCCCTCGATCCGCACTCGAAGCCTTCGTGTCTTACGCACTCACAGTCGGCGCGAGCCTAAGCCCCAAGCCCAACTCCGACGGGGGCTTTTCGGGGAACCGTTTCTGGTGGATCCTCATCGACATCCATGGTGGCGCCAATTCCTACATCGAAACCGTCCCCGAATGGTCCACGTCGTACGCTCATCGTGACAAGCTCTTACTCTTCCAATTCTATGATAGGGTCTTTGACACGTCGTATCCCTCTGATGGCTTCTCCTTTTTGCAGGATTGGATGAGGACGATCACCGACCACATGGAAGAGAGCGACTGGGGCATGTATGTCAACTATGCGGATCCGCAGCTGAGTCAGGAGCAGGCCATGGAGTACTACTGGAGACAGAATTTGGGGAGGTTGAGGAGCATTAAGAAGCAGGTTGATCCTGGAGAATTGTTTTATAATCCGCTCGGGGTGAGGCCGGCGGCCTGATAGGAAGATAACCTTATCGTTACGGTTGTAGAGGGGATTGAACAATGTACTTGCATTAGATTCTAGACGTACATTCTAACCTTACAATACGCAATCGGAGACAATAGAATACCCTTTAGCAGGAGTATTGAATTGCGAAGATGACAAACTCATTTAAGCCCTTCCTAATCTAATCCCTCCCCCACTCGTCCTCACGCCTGGAAGAGTTGATGCTCTTCATTCTGGCATTAAAAGACAAAATGCGGGTACCAGCTCTATAAAAATAAGCTACGAGGCCGGGCCCAAATGCAGACCAGAACAAAGGACGACGAATTACCTAGGAACGAGGGACGATTGGCTTTCTATTAAAAGAAACTTCGTCACAAACTCGTTCGAAGCTGCTAAGCTCGTGTCATTCCCAGGAAAAATCGTCCAGGACAGCCAGACAACTCCCACTCCCCGGCAGGCTAACAACCATGGCGCTGTCCTTCTGCTCTCTCGTTAGATCCATTCCTCTATAATAGTCTCTCACTAGCGCCTCCTTCACACTCTCAACCTTCTCCTCCGGCACGAGATGCACCGTACACCCACCCCATCCGGCCCCCGTAAGCCGACTGCCGTACGCACCCGCCCGCCTCGCGACCTCGCAGATGCGATCAATTTCGGGGCAGCTGCACTCGTACAGGTCCCTGCAAGAGTCCTGCGTCTCATTCATGAGCCTCCCCAGCTTCTCGCTCAGCTCCGCCACCTTGTTCGTAGAGCCAAGCTCGTCGAGAGTCCGGATGAACTCTTGCACCCGGCCGGCTTCCGTAAATACATGCATGGCGCGCTGCTGAAGCTTGAAGCGCTCGGCCCGCACAGGGAACTTGGACATGAATTGAGACTCGAGTTCTGATACGGACTTGTTCAGCACTTTGGCAATTTCTTCGCGGGTATATCCCTCTTCTTTTGGAAGGTATTCCTTAACCAGGTCCGTCGGTTCTTTGCCATCGGGGTGGTGAATTTGGTACGCATCCGAAAAGCTTTTAAGACTCATGCCAAGCGGAGACTCATCGTGGGGAAGCTTGGAGTCGGGAGGATTCGCCTTAGCGTTGAGATATGCTGCTGCGAGGGTGCATTCTACCACGCGCAGGTTGTAGTGGATTGGGCCGGTGACCTGTTTGTCCGCTGCAACAAAGGACTGGGCCACCATGAAGACGAGCTTCGGCACGGTCGGCGGAATGGGAATTGGTTTCGCGATGAGCTTTGGAGAAAACTCGACGCTCAGGGCTGATCCTCGCTGGGAGAACACAGACGCAGATTGGTCCATCCCCCCAGAGTTGACCCCAACAGACCTTTCGCTCACGATGGCTAGACTCGTCAAATCAAACTTGCCGATCTCCTTGACCCCATACGCAAACAAGACAGCCAGGGCACTCGCCGTGGTGAAGGCAGCACTGGAGCTCAACCCCCCACCCACAGGCACCGTTCCGTCCATCAAGACCTTCATGCTCACCGGGTGCTTTACCCCCCTCTGAATCTTTCCACTTGCAAAGGCTGCAAACGCGCCCTTGAGCCCGCTCTTGAAATAGTTCGTCCACTCGTGCACAGATGCGTCGATTTCTACCTCGCCATTTACCGGAACCTCAAACTCGCGCGTTGGAAACGAGTCGCACCGCACGTTTGCGATCTTGATCGTGAACGTCGTGTCATTTTCGGGCAGACTCTGGCAAGACACGGCGATTAGAGCATCAGCCGTGATGGCCGTAGGGAGGACGGGGTACAGCGAATAGTCAATGTGCTCGCCGATGATGTTCACCCGGCCTGGCGAGCGGGCGACGAACTCTGGGGCATGGCCGTATAGGTTCTCGAACGCTTCCTTGAGGGACTGCCAGCGTGGTGTTTGCGCGGGGATGTCCGATTCATAGTAAACGTCAGAGAGGCGCTTGGCTGTCGGAACCCGATCGGTCATCTTGATTGGTGAGGAACGCCCGCGGGGCGAGAATACTCCAATCCTAGAACCTTGCGTCGGAGCTCTCCAGTCTATGTGGACGGTCTGTCAAAAGAGACTTCGCTAGGCACCAGCCTCAGACAGTTAGTTTGTAAGGTGTAAGAATTATTCTGAGTCCATTCAAATGCGGATTCTCCGTATCTGAGCAAGAGGTGACAATTCCAGCTTTCAAGCCGCTTTGCGGGGTAGTTCACAAGGAACTGAATTCAACCGCACCCACAGTAATTCAAGGTCGTGACCAAACCCTAAATCTGAAGCATAACCCTAAAAGAACGGCTTGTCGACTTGAGGGGGATCGTTCGGCTACTTACTAGATTCCTCGATCAGACGACCGGTCAAAGAGGACAGATAGCGGCATGGCGGGCGCGAGTTAACGGCCTTGCGGCTTCGCAGTTTCATGTTGGATGAAGAATTAAAGCAGCCGTCCTTCTCTCCATTGCCATGTTGCCTCATAGAAAAGCGGTTGCGAATGTGGTGGGTCTTGTCGGAGCTTCCATCTAATCGTAATGCGACCGGCGATAAATTGTCTTAAAACCCTCATTGAGAGGTGTAAGGTCCATGTGCCTCGCAGAGTACTCGCCCGAGACGTGGGGTGTAGCTAAAGACAAAGCCGAGCCAACCCGAGAGTCCGGCTCCGGCGTCGGGCGTAGTGGGTACTGGCGCCGACAGGCTCCATCCATTGCCTCTACGGAGCTTCCTAATTGGTTGAAACGCACGGAAACGGCAAACTGAGCAGGCAATGCCGTCTTCCTGATATTGGAAAGAGACATGGTGGGAAGCAATGAAGCTAGCAGCGTGAGAAAAACACATCCCTTGTCTTTGAGAATAGGCAGCTGCTGCAATGGATATGGGGCTGTCTGCAAGTGAATTGCCGTCAAAAGAAAATCGCACTAGGAAGTTGAGGCGCCTTCCTGATCGGCAAGAGCACCCCGAACCTGCCTGCTACTAGAATACGACCAGCGTTGTTGGGTGTAAATTTGGACGGAATCGGACTTCCTTTGATGTCATCGCACGACGTCGTATGGATATTGCCCCACTTTATATATGGACGGCTTGAGAACCAGGTGCTAGTAAGATGAGAGAGAGAAATCTGTTGGTTCAGATAAAGTGTCGCGTCACACTAGGTCGGTAGTCAGAATGGTAGTCAGAATGGTAGATTGGTACGGTTTTCAATCGAGGTTCTTGAAGAAAGAGTTCCACAGCCAAGCCGGATATCCCTGGCAGCCCGGGAAGGCGTGGGTGCCAAGCTTTGAGGCAGGGAGCAGACGTTATGAACCCCCAATCGGATACACCTTCCGTCACAATTTCTTAATAACAGTTTGCACTTACCAACGGAAACAGCCGATCAGAGCTCCATAGTTCCCACTTGACTCGTGGGGTGAACCTCCCGCCCGCCCAGCTTTGCCCCTCCCCACCATCAGGAACGGGATTGTCCTATATAAATCACGTCTCCCCCTCCTCGACATTCAACTCGCATGTTTGCTTGCACAATCTCACTACGATTTCAGCACACGAAAAAGCAACGTAAAGCAGAAAAACAGTTTTAAGAACCTCTTTTCGAAATTCTTTCGACAAACCAATCGTCATGGCTGGATGCGGATGCGCTTCTTCTGGCTCTTGCAGCTGCGGCTCGGCATGCACCTGCGACGGATGCCCTGTACGTTTGCTTCTCGTATCCAATAGCTGATGGTTCAGTCGATTGAACTTCGCTGACGATTTATCTAGCATAAATAAGCCGACTAACGAATCATGACTCGCGTTGCCTCGCATCATATCGGACAAGACTTCGATTTCGAGACGACAGGATGGCATGGCATTTGGAGGCCATGATATAGGAGAGACGATGAGTGGTAGACTGAGTTATTCTTGACGCTCATTCATGGCACTTTTGGGACCGGATCATCGTGCGACGCTCGTGTGCTATTACTAGTGATAATTGACAGGAACAAAGATGGGAATTGGGTGAATTCCCAGAAAATACACGCCTTCATTCTTTACTACTTCAACGTCCTGTGAATGTCGGCGTTTTACCTGCTCTCAGCGCATCGGAATATTAGAGTTCACCTGAGCCCCTACTTTCCAGATGCTTTCCAAAGATCTCACTATCCATGATACGACACAATTCTGCCCAGATTCCGTGCCGACGTTCGATGGTAGCCAAATGTGTCAAAGTTGAGACATTTCTGCTCGCTCTGCCTTCTATCGTGACACGTGGCTGACCAGCGGCGAGAAACCTGCCAAGCCAACTACTCTCTCAGTGTTTTACGAGATACAGTTGAAAACCTCCTCGCTATTGCCACCCCAAAGAGCCAATAGTTGGGTACCTGGAGAGCAGATCATTGTGCTAGCGTGACTTCTTGCATGTCAACCGGGCATTTCCGTGGCGAGGGTCGTCCGTCTCTGTTGGTGCTTCTTCTGTCAGGCGAGCCATCTCTCGCTGCGGCCGCCGAATTAGCTCCAAGTCCTAGAAGCACTTGCCGATGGGCTGATCCCTCTGCAGTGACGCATGGCTGCGCAACATTCTGGACTTGGCATGCTGCAGGCTGCCGTAACTAGCCCGCACTAGTCACCGTAAGCATGCCGCTGGGAGGTCCCGTCGGTTCATCTATACCTTCCGTTTGTCTTCCAATGACACACACCTACGTCTCGCAGTGCTAGCAAGTATATACAACAGACTTGTAGGCCTAAGAAGCAGTGAAAGAATTCGAAATTATGAGCATTTTCACTCCTGCAAGTTGTGCAAAACTGGGGGACACTACGAGCGGAAAGTCTGAATATGCGCACATAAAAAACTTGCTCATATTACCTCTCGGCGAGGATTCAACCGCTATCTGATTGGTCCGGCCCCCAAAGACAGCATTCCAGTATCGCTACAACATAATGCTGAATATCCGGCCTGCAGACTTCCTATGGAGTGTGGTGTGTGTATGTATTTGTTGTTTGCTGGCATAAAGGATGTTACCTGCACGTTTTAAGTACCATCTACAAGTGAGTACACAGGCTTTAAACAGTTTGGCATCATACGCGATAAGTACTAGTACTTTCAGTGCGAATGACCCTGGATCGAATGTGAATGGGCTAATGGTTACTCTTTTAAAAAAAAAATTGGATGGCATGCAGCCGACGCCCTTCATCAGAGACAAAGTGTACCGTTACTGGGACGGATCGAAATGGATGGTGGTGTCGGAGACTAGTGTGCCGATCTGCCGACTCTCCACTGCCAAGACGGAAGACAAGTCGGAAGATGCTGATTGCCGGTGCCGGAGTGGGTCACCCTTCCCCGCTTCCGAATTTCTCAAACATAAGAGCGGCGCGCCGCGCGCCGTTCAAGAAGCCCTGAGGAACGAAATTGAAATGAGTTCGATGATTCCCAAACTTCAAACAATTCATAACTCATACATTGAGGATAGACGGGGCGGCGATTACCTATGAAATTCGGAACGATGAGAGTTGGGCCAGGTCGATCTGGTTGCTATTTGTTAGAGTCACCATTCTGATTAGTGCTACGGTGCAGGTTGGAAGATACGGGCTCATTGGAGTCGGCATATTTTAAGGGACAATGAAATGGCAGTACATCAGAGACTACATCGTCGGTAATATGTCCAGGGTGGAACGACTTCCTCCATGGTGATTATCGGCTCACGTCGGACGCCCTGGAGGACTGAGAACACTCTTTTGTGGCCAGTTTAAGGTAGAACATGACCCAAATCTAACCATCTAGGGTTTTCTTTCTTTGGAACTCAGCAGCTCCCGCCTTAGCCTGGACAGGGCTGAGCGAGGGGGTCCTAGTTTTAGGTCACCCTGACTACAGTTGCTATGTGGACAAGTATTGCCCTGGCGCCTAACCGCCCCTTCCCCAGGCAAAACAACTAGGAAAACAGCGCCATTCCGTTACGCAATCTTCAACTAACTATGGGGCCGTTATAAAGCTTAATGCAATTATGCAAAGTATCTTTCTGGGAACTTGACGTCCCTGCAACCTTACCGGGACAACAGTAAGATACTGGAAGAAACCAAAACTCTACATATATATACACACGTCCTTCTTTCCCATATTAGCCAATTCTTCTTTTCTGTAAGCCAGGATTCACCCCATGAACCAACGAGCCCAGCTTCATGGAGCACATATATACATTCAGTTGTCATAGGTTGGAGATTAAGTCTGTATATCGAAGACGTTTCGAAACTGATAACTTAATGTCGGTTTCTTCAACGGGCGTTCAGCTGACATGACATGAAACTATGTCGATCCTCGAGTGCGCCTCTGCAGCTCTCCCGCTGCTAGACAACGACGAAGGAGGGTTTGCGACTACCACAACATGACAAGGTTCGGTGCGTTATATCGTTTAGTGAAAACGAAGCTCCTGCTCCACAACATTGGAGAACAGACAACACAGGCGACAAGTTTCCACAGCTAGATGGAGGGTTTAAGACTTTTATAGAGAGCTGTGACGGAAGCCCTTTTCGGACAGAGTCTCCCGGAAACCTTTGGTCGAGAAGAAGGGGAGACAACGATCGCAGTATCCGGTACTGCTAGATGACGCAGCATTGACAGGCTCCGTGTCAGGAATCTATTCACTCTAGTAAAATTGTTCAAAACAAATAACTGCAATAGGGCTCGCGACGCTGTACAGAGACAAGGCCATAACATACCACGAAGGGCATGGCACCAGGGACGCATACCACAGTCCCAAAATGCAGACCCAATCATCATTACGTTAGTCCTTACATAGTCAGGTAGAAGTCATTTTATCCACTTCACTCCTTCCACATCTCCGATAAGATCCCCTGCCCCCAGCAGCATCCGCAACCTAGGGCCACTCATACCCATCCCCCTCAGACCACCGTACTAGAACTCGTCGTCGGCTTTCTCGTGTCAACATGCCCAGGCATGGTGCAGCAGTCTACCCACTTACTGGCGCACATGCGGTTGTCGTGGTCAACACCCAGGTGCCGTCCGTAGTGTAGACCTTGTGGCCGAGGCAGATGTCCTCGTAGCAGATTACGGGGGAGTAGTCGGTGCTTTTTTATTATTATCACATGCGTTCGTTTAAACTCTTTGCGGCCAAGGGAGAAAGATTGCTTGGTGTGTCTGTCAAACTTGCTCTGGGTCCCCGCAAGTCCATGTCTCGGTGTTGTAGCATTGACCACGGTCGGAACCGATGCAGGTGGTTTTGTTATATGTAGGTCCACAGAAACCATCATCTGCTCACTAGTTCAATGTCTGGCAAATCGAACGAAGGTTAGTCTCTTTTCCCCCTCCTCTGCCCCTTCATAGATCTCCCAATTGTTGTTAACGAAAGAAAAGAGAACACCTACATCCGTCAACGCAATAAAACGTCCTCGCCCGAATATTTGAGCAATCGCTCCTCAATGACGGATTGAGCGTGAAGAAATCCCAAGCTCGACCTTGAAATGGCCCGCCATTATGGCGCACGTGTAGTAGCTGACCCCGTCGTACGTCTGCTCCGACAGCCAGCAGCTAATGTCGCCTGCCCCGACGGTGACCTGCCGTTCGATCGGCCGACTCGAAGACGACCACGACCGGCGTGCCAGGCGAGCGGGAGAATGCATTTCCCCTCCCCGCTTCTTCTCAAGGCATCACGGCCGCGAACTTCCCCGCCAGCGTCGCACCCTCGCACTGGAGATACGCCCCCAGGTCCAGCCCCGCAGGCCGCGGATCCCCAAACATGTCTGCCCTGTGCTCGTCAAACTTGTTGCGTTGCCAGAGCGCAAATGCCGGCGCCGCCACGAAAAGCCCCGCAAAGACGCCCATCGCCACGTCGGCGAGAATGTGCATGCCCGGTCGTGACCCGTCGATCGGCGGCAGGATGCGCCAGCTAGCCGCGGCCCAGATGCACGAGAATATGGAGTACATGATCGGCAGCGCCACGAAGACCTGCGCCTGCACGGCGCCCAGCACCAGCAGCGCGGCCGCCTCGCCGCCCAGGAGCAGGCACGCGAAGGCGTTCCACGCATTGAAGAGCGTCCCGGCCCACGGGCTGTTGGTCTTGTGAGCGAGCGCGGTCGCGTACCGCCGCTTCGTGTCAAAGGTCAGGCTGAGGGCCGACACCCCGATGGCGATGGCACGCACGATTTTAACGGTCCCGTTGGACGAGTTGCGCACGTTGACGGCCAGCCAGATGGTGTGCGAGAGGGGCGTGTAGAGCGCGCTCCACGCCCATCCGAGCCAGCCGGACAACTTGATGGTGCGTTGTGGCTGGAACTTGTTCGCCAACCCGACGCCGCGAGGGCGGCGGGTACCCGCTGGCACGTGGCGGCCAAGGCCGGGCGGGCTGAGGATCAGGTCTGATGACTCCGGGTCAGTAGCCGGTACGGGGGCGGGGGCGCCGCCGCTGCGGTATTCGGCGTCACCAGTGAGTGGCGGATGCATCTCGACCGACTCGTAGTCTCCTTGCTTTACTGTGCTCCCATGTTTAGCTTCTTCTTCTGCTGCTGCTACTACTGCCGCCGTGTCAGGGAGCGGCTGCGTCGCGAGGTAGGCATTATAGAGGCCCGCCGCCAGGATGCGTATGACCGACAGCCACGCGATCCAACCAGTGAAAAAAGCGATCCAGAAGCCGTTGAAGAGCCCGTTGAGTACGGACCCGATGAGCGCGCTAAGGACGGTGCTGAAGGCCGAGGCCGACGGGCTGAGCTGGCAGTCACCCGACACCATGATCGCTTTGGTTAGAGGAGATTTTTCTCAGTGTAATCAGAGAATAGTTTTCGTATGACCTAACCACCAGCCAAAGAACAATGCAGGGGAACAAATAAGATGGGCGGGCTTTTATCATATACTGCTGCCCTACCAACAAGCGGTGGTACACTGCGCTCATGCCACCGAATACTCGACCCATCTTCCAGAGCAGGGCGGTTCGAACAATAAGTGCGCCTTGCAAATGCATTTTAGCCGCTGCCTTGCGTGTGCAGTTGGCCGAGTCACCAATCTTCGGCGTCCTGTGTTTCAGGGAAGGATCGGTGCGCTCTACCGCATGCTGGGGCGAAGCTTCTAGGAACATCGTGCCAAAGGCTGTGTTCTTCCACCTTGGAAGTCAAGCCACCCCCAACATCTGGCACCCTGCACAAC
>Ga0247774_1001987_pt1 | contig 10217 bp, 1 predicted proteins | sample UWRJL001104B6_FD_179933 | JGI IMG/M metagenome (GOLD analysis project Ga0247774, IMG submission 179933) | Plant litter microbial communities from Arlington Agricultural Research Station in Wisconsin, United States - UWRJ-L001-104B-6 | ecosystem: Environmental > Terrestrial > Plant litter >... | reverse complement strand
AGAAGCTGGCTCTATAGCGATGTCGTCAACACTGTCCTTCCAGCCTTTGCCCTTCTTGTCTTTCTTGGCTTTCTTCTTGTCCTTCTTGCTTTTGACAGTATACAAGTCCAGGCTCTCCTTGGCAGGGATTTCAGGCTCGGCAGCCGCAACGAGCTGTTTCTCATCCAGTGGTTGTGCAGAAGAAACAGGTCGAGTTTCCTCGGCATCTTCGACGTCTTTAAACCCATCGGCAGACGACTCAGCAACTTCGGTCTCAGGAAAATCATCCCATGTAGTAACCTTAGAAGGCCCCTCCTCTTCAAGCACGGGAAGGTTGTCCCTGGTCTCGACAGACTCGGCGACAGTCCTCCTCTCAGCCTCAACCTCTTCGCTGATAAGGCCCGGCTCGACCAAGTAATATTCCTCGTCCTCCTCAATAAGCAGAGGCGAAGCACTCCTCGGTCTATCATCTTCATCAAGCGAGAAGCGAGCCTCGATGGGACTGACATGCATGACCTCATCGGGCAACTTGGAAAAGGTGACCGACTTGCGCTTCTTCTTTGTCGCATCCAGCACCTCGTCCGTTCGCGGGACTTCCTCAGCAGTAATCTTGGCGCTGGATTCAGGGGGGATGTCGTCGGTGAAGGATCTCGAGAGGGTTTTCTTCGATTTCTTTGACTTGGAGGTCATAGGTTCCTCCCACGCAGGTTCGACCGTTTCCCAAGCCGCAACTTTCTCGACCGGTGTGTCCTGCTCTTGGCTAGGGCCAGAATTTCCAGGCTCCGTCTCGACGAGTTGGGTAGCAGCAGTCTCTGGCATTGACGGGGCTTTGTCGGCGGCGGGAACGTCTTTAGATAGAGAGAAAGATTCAAACTTCCTTCCTTTCTTGTCTTTCTTCTTCTTCTTTCCTTTTGAAGGCGCGTCCCAAGGAATCTCGATAGGATCTTCCTGAAGATGGCTGCCATCAGGAACATCGCTGACAGGCATCTCAAGAGGGGTTTCCTTCGGCCCATCATCGACCGAAGGAATAGCATGCTGCTCGGCTTTGATTTCCCAGGAGGCGTCAGGCGCAATGTCAACCTCGGCGACGGGCTCAACGACGGGCTCAACGACGGGCTCGACAGCGGGCTCGACAGCGGGCTCGACAACGGGCTCGATAACGGGCTCGATAACGGGCTCAGCGACGGGCTCGATAACGGGCTCGATAACGGGCTCAGCGACGGGCTCGACGTCAACAGAAGTCGAAAGCTCTTCCCTCGGCTCTTCCCTCGGCTCCTCAACCATAGAGCCCGACTTACTCTTCTTCTTGCTCCTCTTTCCCTTAGACTTCTTTGTCGGTACCGACCACTCGTCCCCGCCGCCATCAGTAGCTTGGACTAACACTTCCGTCGCGGCAATATCAGGGGCGGGAAGTGTCCCTTCGTCGATCGCTTGTGGTTCCTCTACGACCATCTCACCAAGAACGGGCTCATCCCAAGCATCAGACCTAGGCGTATCCTTCTTGGCCTTCTTGGCCTTCTTCTTGGAGCTCTCCGCGGGCACGAACCACTCTTCCTCTCCCGTCTCTGTGGCCTGGACGACCTCTTCCGACGCGACTTCGGGACGGGCAACTGGGTCTTCTTCGATCGGCTGAGGTTCCTCCACAATAGCCTCTCCCACGAGAGGCTCATCATCCCAACCAGCCCTGTCCTTATCTTTCTTGCCCTTCTTCTTTTTCTTGCCGGTGGGGACAGGATCGGACCATGCCGTCGAGGGCTGCTCGTCTTTGTCTGCGGTGGTGTCTTCAGCAACAGGTGAGTTGGCGGGTTCAGATTCAGGCGTGGCGATGTCGACCGGCGGTACTGCGGGGACCCCTTCGAGATCTGGCGTGGTGTCATTCGGTGACAAGGATGTACTGCCTTTCTTCCCCTTCTTCTCCTTCTTCTTGTCCTTCTTTGACTTTTTGATAAGGATGGGGAACATGTCGTCCACAACAGCGGGGGCCGATTCTTCTGGCGCTTCTACGAGAATGACTTCAGTTGGAGTGGTCTCTTGTCCGCCCGACTCCTCCAAGCCTTCGACCGGTGCAATTGCGGGCTCATCTGGCACGTTGACGGCTGTGACAGATACGGGATGCTCATCTACCACGCTGACATCGCGCTCCACAGCCAAAGGCTGAGGAGCAAGCTCAATATCAGTTGTCGGTTGATCAAGGGCTGCAGTGCCATGCTTATCAGCAGATTCTTCTTCGTCCATCTGCGCGGTAGATACCAGCTTGGCCTCTTCGCTTGGCTTAGAAGGCTCTTCTTCCGCAACATTCTTCTCTTTCTCATCCCCTTCCCGTAAAACCTCCTGGCTGCCCCGCCCCGTAACTTTCCTCAATGCCGCGCCTAGAACACCTGCGACGCCTGCGACAGGGAGGATAGAAGGAAAGTAGCTCCTGCGCTTTTCTTCTGCCTCCTTAGCCTGCTGCTCCTGACCCTCATCAATGACCGTAGGCTCGCGGGAGGCATCCTTTCCTTCGGGAAGAGGGGTTGTTTCCGGGATCGTGACATCCGGAGTCTCCATCTCCAAAACAGGAGCCTCTCTAGAGATCGGCTCCGGAACAACAATCGACTCATCTTTGGCAGTGGGTGGTGGTTCGGAGGCCGGCTCCGTCTGGGACGACTCGGGAGGAGAAGAAGCCTCGTCATCAACAAACAAGGCGGTCATATCAACCTTCGAGCCCTTCTTCTTTTTCTTGTTCTTCTTGGCGGGAACGGGGGCGAAGTCGCGCTCGACAATCGCCGGTTCAGGTTCCGTAGCCTGTTCTTGCGACGACTGGGGCACTGCGGCCAAAGTGGCAAGCGCAGGTTCCGATCCCTCGGAAATGGGTTCCTTAGCTTCCGTGCTAGTCTCGGCTTGGGCATCATCGAGGAGCTCCCACACCGACGACTTGCTCTTCTTCTTGCCCTTGCCTCTCCCTGGAGTGGTGGTGGGCAAGAAGTCCAAGGTAGCCGGCTTCTCGCTCTCGGGCATGCCTAGGTCGAGGCTTCGTTCTCCATCCCCGTCCTCTAGTCGCCCAGCGCTAATGCTTGGACTCTCAGTCGCGCCCAACACCAGCCCGGAAGCACCAGCAGACTCATCCTGGAAATCTCTAGCATAACCCCCCTCGGCCTCAGCCTCAGCCGTAACCTGTGTCGGCTCCTCAGACCAGTCCAACGTCTGCACCTTCGTCTTCTTTATCTTCTTCCCCTTCTTACCGCCCTTCTTTGAGACGCTCTCCTGGCGTTGAGGAAGAGGTATTTCCTCAGGCTTCTGTTCCGGTTCTAGGCCCAACCTCTTGGACATGGATTCGCCCTCTCCCTCATCCACAAGCGTCGATCCCGCCCCGACCTCTGATGCAATAACCGTCCCCACAACAGTTGTGGCGTCATCATCAAAGTCCATTTCCCACGCGCGCGGCGCTAACTTCTTGTGTTTCTTCCCATCGTCCGCGGTCTGGACGATGGAAAAATCATGATCCACAATGGTTCGGCCCACGATATATTCTTCATTCCGAGTCGTTGGGTCGTAAGCAGCATCGGGCGACTCGACTGGGAGGGTATCCTGGATGATTTTGGCCTTGGATTTACCCTTCTTGGACTTCTTCGTGGGCATGACAGGGTAGGGTTTTTCTGGAGGGCCTGCATCGGCCGCCATCGGTGATTTCTCGAGAATAGGAGGCTCGGTGGATGGTTCCTGCAACTCGGCCAAGTTAGCTGACTGCTTTCAGATGAAAATATATGCGTCAGTCCAAAACACGAGGGAAACATACCTCAGCACGTTCTATGGCCACCTCATCAAAACTACCCTTGACAGGTTCCACATCCACCTCGCCCGCCTTCTCGCTCGGCAGCAGTACAGGCACTGCCCCATCCGTGGTAGAGGCACTCCCCTCTCCAGTCAACGAGCCCCACCTCAACCTCCTCTCTCTCAAATCCACGCTCCCCTTCGGACTAGCCCTGGGACTTGCAAAGTCGCCCCAATCCCCTCTCTTACTAAAGCCCGGGCTCTCCCTTGGACTCTCCGACCTCTGCCTCCCGGACAAGATCAACGGCTTGATATCCCTACCCTCCCAACTTGTCGGCCGCGACAGCGTCTTCTTCGGCGTGTTGAACTCGGTCACGGGCGAACCGACCGTCGGGCTACCCCTCGCAAACCGCGGGCTCGACGGGTTCGACCTGTTGAGCAAAACTTCCAGCGGGATGGCCGTGTGGGACGGCTGCTTGATAATGGGCGAGTTCATCGACCGATGGCGGACGTGCCTCATCCGTTCCTTCATGTTTCGTTGCTCGGGCGGAGTCCCTGGTTGGCTGGGCGGCAACTCCGGAAGTTCCATCTCCAACAAATCCCTCGGCGAGCCGGGGGTCGACGGCGGAAGGGGGAGTAAATCGCCGTACTGGGGGTCAATGGCAGGCTTGATCTCCCGCTGCTTGATTTCCGGGTCGAGCATCATTTCCGGACTGCTTGTTCTCCCAGGAGGAGCAATGATAACGCTTCCCGACGGCGAGCCTGGCGAACCTTTGGGGCTAACCTTGCGGTAGTCGTAGAAGCCCGCGATGTCCCTGTCCATCTCAGGGCCGGTGCTAATCTCCTTTTTAACCGACGGAGCATCGGCGGCAGTAATATCCCGGAAGCCCAGAGCCATCGCGGCCGCGAGCGCGACGTCCTCGACTTCCGAGGTGCCGGCACCTTCGCCAGGGGTGCCGGCACTATCTAAAAAAGAATCCTGGCCGTCGTCATCGCCGGACTTTTTCTTATCCCTCCTCTTCGTCTTCTTCTTGCTGCTGCTGATCGTTGAATCCTCAACTTCCTCTTTGTTTCCATTGGACTTGGGGAACGTGCCGAAGAACGGGTCGCCGCCGCCGCTACTGGCCTTGTCGTCTTTATTCGAACGCTTCGATTTGGAGCCAGCACCGGGGGCCGAAGCTGCAGACTTGGAAGACTTGACGGACCGCGAGTCGTCGAATTCACTCCCGTTGTACCGCTTCTCCCTCGGCTCCGAAACAACTGACTGGACATCTCGCTCGACGGGCCTGAACTCGCGACTCGACCCTCCTCCCCGATCCGGAGGCTCGGCGTCGTCGTCGTCAAGCCAGTCGTCCGTGTTGCCGCGTTGGGATTTCTTCTTCCTCTGCCCTGACTCGACAATAATCGTCGCGGGGCCATCATCATAGGTAACTGACCCCTGCTTCGACTTTCGTTTCGACTTCTTCGAAGTACTCGTCGCGGTCTCCCAGTCATCCGCACCTGCTTCTTCGGGAGCGGCTCGGGTCAAGTCGTCAAACGCGTTGACGGGGACAGAGACGGTGTTGTCGTAGTCGTCCACGGTCGAAGATCTCTTCGCCTGCTTCTTCTTCTTCTTTTTTGAGGGTATCTCGTCCCATTCTTGCTCAGCAGGCACGGCCCTCTCTTCCTGCGCCTCATGCCAGACCTCTTCATCATCATCGCGGTTCTTCGACTTTTTCTTATCCTTCTTGGACGGCGTCTCGGTCCAGCTCTCTTGCGTGGTAGCCTCGTCCCGTTCAGGAATATCCCACGACTCTTCGCTGACAGCCTCCCGCTTCGGCTGGTCTTCCTCATCGCGGGACCGGGATTTCTTCGAAGCAGACTCATCATCTCGATCGACGACCTCGCCCATCTGTTGCTGCTTCTCCAGCCTCCGCTTTTCCTTTTTGCTGAGTTGCCGGGTTGGCGAAAAGGTCTCGTCATCGTGCTTGGGTTCTTGCCTCTCAGCCGAGACATCCTCGAGCGTAGAGGCCGCATCTCGACTCTGGCGTCTCGATGATTTATCCTTTTTGCCCTTCTTTTTGCCTTTCTTCGGGGTATCCTCGTCGGCGACTTCCTGCTGAGGCTTGGACGTCTCATCTTCGAATAGCTCACGGGACTTGTCAGGACGATCCTCGTCGCCATAAACACCTAGATCCGTGACCGTCTCGGCCATGGGGCGCACATACGGCCCCGACGACCCCGCAAAGTCATCATTCGTTCCCGGTGGCGAGTCCCTCTTTCTCAGCTGAGGATCATGCGCGATAGAGTCGTCAAACCCGGACATCTTCAGCGCCGCACCCACGTCAGCCGCAAACTGGAGATCGTCTTCGAACGCGCCGGGCATGGTCGTCGTGCGAGGGCTCGCGGGTTTAGGCCCCGGAACGGGCGGCTTGTCGTCGTCGGCGAGGGATCTGGTATCAATCTTCGGCGTCGTCGGTTTTCGATCAGGTTCATCTTCAGCGGCAGCAGTGGCAGATCGGGACGAAGACTCGGCAGCCGCTTCATCCTTAGCCGGCTCCGGCTCGGCCGTTTTGTCTGCCAACTTTTTCGCCGCCGCGGCACTGGCAACGAGGCCTGCAAGGGCCGCCCACCCCCCCTTCTTGGAAGACTTGGGCTTCTCTCCTTCGGGCCCTTGCTTCTGGATAATCTCGCCACGAGGGCCAATCATGATCTCCGGCTCCTTCTCTTCTTTTTCTACCTCGACGATAGGCTTGGCATCATCGTCGTCATGGCGGGCCGGTTCTCTCGATCGCGATCGCTCCCTCCGTCGGTCGTCATCCCTAGACCTCGAACCCGACCTCCCCCTCTTCCTCTCCTCCCTCTCTCGTTCCTTGTCCCTCCTCCGCTCCGGCGCAGGCGAGGGCGCTGGGGTCGGCCTCACAACATTAATCAGCGGCCTTTCCCGCTCGCAGCTCGGATCTTTGGCCCTAAAGGGCAACCGCCCATCCCCCAACGAGCTCTGCCGGCCCCGCCCCAGAAACTTGTCCAGCTTCTGCGGATGCTCGAGTATGTAATCGATTCTCACATCCGCGTTCGGCTCGGCATAGGGGCCTTTCTCGCTCGGATGATTCTCCATCTCAGGCGGCGTAAAGATGTGCTCCTTCGCAGCCTCCCGCGCCCGGCTACCGTCATACTTGCCCACCACCGAGTCGTCGCGATCAGGCGAGTTGCTCCTTGATCGTTGGATTTCCTCGGCCGCGATCTTGCGCGCAATGACGGATTGGCGGTAATACCGATCCGCATCCTCTTGCACCCGATCACGATGCGGATCGCGGCTACCGTCTCGAGTACGAGAGCCTTGCTCGGATTCTTCGTCCACCATCTTGGCAGCTAGGATGGACGACAGTTCGGCCGCCACGGTGGAGTGCTTCGCTTCATCAATGGCATTGCGAGCAGCGTGCTCGCCCTCCTCGTAGCGGTGGCGGTGGATCGACGGGTCCCGCGAGTTGGTGTAGCCGTAATGCTGGCGATGTTCTTGCATGAGCTTTTCGAGCTCAAACGAGTCCTTGCGGGAGAGACGCATGCCCGGGTCGATGGTCGGGCCGGTGGGGGGCGAGAAGTTGGGGGAGCGGTCGACGGTCACGACGGCAAAGTCAGGCTCGCGGGTGACAGTGTAGACTGAGGGCACGTCTTCCTTCTTCTCTTCCTTCTCTTTCTCTTTCTCTTTCTCGGCCAACCGATAAGGCTCAATCTTTGGGGTCGGGGAGTCATCATCTGCGACTTGGAACTGGAAGGGATCGATGGGCGCGGTGGACCCCGAGCGGCTCGCGGTGCTGACGCGTCGGTATCCGGAGTATTCGACTGGTCGTTCGGCAGGATGCTTGGAGGTTTTGTCATCATGAGGAGAGTCGGTTCGACCTTCTTTTCGGTATCCCTTGCGGCGGCCTGTCTCGTCTTCGTACTCAACCTTAATCTCGTCTCCGCGGTTCGTCCGGTACGATATCGTCTCCTTACCGCCAGGTTTGTCCTTCTCGCCGCCGGGCTCACTGTAGCCTTGGCGCTGGCGATCGTCGACGATGGTGACCTCACGCTTCTTCTTCCTATAAGAGTTGTCGTAGTAGTCCAGCCCAGGCGCCTCATCGGGTAGGTACTTGTCATCCTTTGACTTGCGCCTTTCTTTCTCACGCACATAGTCGTCATCCCGCTCTTTTTCCTTCTTGTCTTTCGAGGAGGTAGACAAAGCTGAACCCACCAGCACCGCGCCCCCTACAAGCACCGCCGTGGTAGCAGCCGACCCCGTCGACGATTTCCGATCAGGCTCCCTATACGAAGAATTCTCCAGCATTCGCGGATCAACCGGCAAGATAGGCTTTGGCTGCTTAATCGGTACGTCCCTCGGATGCGCCCGCTTGACATAGTCCTGCGAAGACGAAACCGTCGAAGCCGCATCAAACTTGCTCGGGTCATCCGTGGCAACAGGCCGCACATACCTCATCGGCGCATTCGCAGAAGCACTCTGTCGTCTACTCGGGTCCTCGACCGGCGTCGGATTCCTGGACACATCAGAAACAAGCCCGATGAGCGAGTTGTTCGGCCCAAACTGCTTTGGGTCAACCGCATACTTTTTCCTCCTTCCGCCTGCCACCTGGAGGGGCTCCGGGTCGGGTCGGGCAGGCGGGACAGAAGTGGGAGCCACAGGGCGCGGCGGCCTCCTTCGAGGGGCAAGGTTCGAAGTCGACCCGTACGCAAGGCCTGACAGCTCGTCATCATCATCCGAATCCGAATCCGTCGCGGACTCCCAATCCTCCTCACTCGAGTCGTCGCGAAGCCTCGACACCACCAACCCCCGATCCCTCGCCCCCCCAGGCCTCCGGTGCTCCTTCCCACTACTCATGTCATGCTCGCTCATGGCCGCGGCGAGCTTCTCGAGCTCGCGCCCGATGTGCTTGATACCCTCGTCCGGACCCGAGCGCGGCCTTCCCGACCTTACCTTGTCCTTACCTTTTCCCTTTGCCTCCCTCTCCTCCCGCGTCTCTACTGCCCTCCGCGTAGCCGGATCCCTTGCCACCACCGGATGCGGAATCAGAAAGTCCTTGTTCGAGTAATATTCCGCCGCCGCACCTCCCGCCGCAATCGTGGCAGCTAGGGCCGCCGCGCTCGTCAAATCCGCTGACTTGGACCTCCTTGCCTCGGCATGCCTCCCCAGCCCACGAACCTCGCGCCGCGCATCGTGTGGATACACCTGCCCGCTGTGGCGCCGGCCATCGTAGCCCCGCGGCCGCTTAATGTACCCGGTCCCGTACGCAAGGTCGGAATTCACAGAGCTGGACGACGAATTTGCGGACCCGGTGCCGAACCCAAAAATGCGCCGCTTGCGACGGTGTCGCCGGCGGTGCTCGGAAGGGGATCCGAAGAACGTGCTGAAGATGCCACCGCGGAGCGAGTATTTGCGCGAGATGTTGAGGAGGGACGAGGAGGTCGACGAATTGCTCGAGGAGCTTGAACCGGGGCGGCGACCACGGGCGCGCTCACGCTGGGGGGTATGATATTGGCCTTCGTCGACATATTGCTGTTGCTGTTCGTACCCGCGGGTTTGTTGGTGTTGTTGTTGCTCATATCCATAGCCAGCCGCAGCATCGTAGTAGCGAGAGGATGTCGTCGCGTCGGGATCTTGATGCTTCGAGTGGTCCGCGCGACCCGAGGACTCGGCATGCGACGACGATACATGCTCGCTAGATCGTTTCTTGCGATGGGAGCGGCGGCTGGTGCCGTCGCGGCTTCGGTGGCGACGATGCATCGTGATCTGCGTCGAAGAAGTTTTCTTCGGACCACAACACAAAGCGCGATGCTACTCGACTTCGCTCTTGACTTAATCTCCGGTGTGATCCATCTGCCTACAATTCCTTCATAAAATCGGTTCGAAAATTTCTAGTTCGTTCGCCAGGGCGTTGTAGTTGTGTCGGAAGTTTTCACCGTCTTTTTGCAACGAGGTTGTTGGACGAAAGTACAAGCAATCAATAGCGGGTTTGTTATTGATTGTTTTGCTGGTGAGATTTGTGCTTAGCTACCCGCACCCGTGCTTCCCGTAGTGGTGGTGGAGCAAGACAGAAGCGGGTAGGAAAGACCAGGGTACGTAATTTTACGGCGTGCTTGGGTGGCGACGAATCCCGGGAGGTCTCCCACGGGCCATGGCCGAGATCTTCTGTGCGGAGGGAGTTTGAACTTTGGAGCTTGGCTGGCTTGGCGGTCGGCGTGACCTGAACCTGAAAGCGACCCAAAAATACAGCTCTCTTCAGCTACGCATTCCCCACCGACTCACGAATATAGCCCCAAGGTGAATTTCAGGTGGCTGGGACGTCGCGGAACCTCCACAAAGTATGCATTTTACAACGGCACATCCATCTTCACGAGACCTGCCGCGCTGGTTTGATTGATTGCCACTTGGCAGATCCTCTCTCGTTGGCTAGACCTATCCGGCGACCACCTGCAGGGTTTCCCAATCGGGGTCTAAGATGCAGAATATCCCG
>Ga0247774_1001986_pt1 | contig 10217 bp, 9 predicted proteins | sample UWRJL001104B6_FD_179933 | JGI IMG/M metagenome (GOLD analysis project Ga0247774, IMG submission 179933) | Plant litter microbial communities from Arlington Agricultural Research Station in Wisconsin, United States - UWRJ-L001-104B-6 | ecosystem: Environmental > Terrestrial > Plant litter >... | reverse complement strand
TTGGCTTTAATCGCATCAATCCGAGTCCTGGCGTCGGAGTCAGCTTTGTCGATGCCCAGTCCTAAGCGGGCATAGCCGGGGCGCATAGAGTGCAGTTTTTTAGCCAGCCCAGCATCAGAACGCTTCTTGCCCAGTTCATTTTCGGCAACCGCGCCCTCATATTTGCGGTGTTCCTTGTGCACAGTTTTGTCGGCTGCTTCAATCTTCGCCAGAGATTTGTAAGCGCGTTTAGATTGCCTCGCGCCCTCAGTTTTGTCCTTTGCTAATCCCTTCATTGCGTCCGCTTCTTCCTTGGTAAAGTAGCGCGGGTCTGGCACAACGGGAACCGAGCGGATGCTTGAAAAATTACCAGGAGTGTTCGGGGTAATTACAAGGGCGTCAGTCTGTGCCAAAACTTTTGATTTGTCTAGAGCGTGGTTGCCATCGTTGCTAGCTGAAATTTTGCCAGCAGTGGGTTGACCGCCACCAAATAGACGCAGTTGTAAGCTCATAATTTTGTCCCAATTTGAATGTTGACTTTGACTGGGGGAAATAGATTAAGAGGATTAATTTGTCGCCACAAACTCATTGCCAGCACAAACAGCCCCACTGATGCGAGCGCTAGTGCGATGAGTTGACCAAAATCAACCCACTCTAAAAAATTGGTTGAATTCTGAGGAGTGAAATTGCACAGCGGAAAGGAAGCATCGTTAGTCCAATCACTTGTGTCAAGCGATTGAGCTTTGCTGTCTACACTTCTGTCTACAGTGTCTACAGCCTCTAGCCTTGTGTCTAGCACTGTATCTAGTACCTTGTCTAGAGTGTCTACAGTGTTTACACTCTCAAAAGGAATGCCGTAGGTTTCCAGGAGCGCTTCCCATGTAGCAGTTTTGCTGAGCTTGCCGAACTGCTTGGCGTCTTCATTGGTAAAACCACAATCAAGGGCGATCGCTTTCAAATGGTCAATTCGACGGTAACTAATAACAGTTTTAGTCATCACCGTACCGTCCCCAGAATGACTCACTAACTGTCGTCCAAGAATCTAAAATTACCCCTGCTTCCTTCAACCGCTTCCCAACTTCATCAAGAGCTTCTGGTATGATGTCGTGGTAATAATTTAGAAGCAAAGAAGCTTTCCGAATTTCAAGGCTATCACTGGTTTCAGGGCTATCACTCAATCGGCAAGTCTTCAAAGCTGCGAGGAAATTATCACAATCTCGAAACCGAGATTTTATTAACTCAGTCCTACACCAACCTACAAGCAGAAGCAATTCCTCAAAGGTTTTACGGTCAACGACAAATTTATCGCTTGACTCAGCAAACGTTAAGTCTTGCGATCGTCCACAAGGACAACCGTCTGAAAATGTCATACTTTTTAGGCTCCAAACGTTACTATTCAACGGTTTGGGGAAGTCGTGACTTGGCTAGCGGTGTCAACGCTGGTCAGTCGCGCATCAAATCTTCCTCAATTACTAACGATCGCAGATTCCTAGCCGTTTAGCAAGAGATAGTTGTAAAGTTTTATCTCCCGCCTCAGCCTTGCAAAAATTCTAAAATTGCTTCTAAGTCAGCCAAGTCAGTTTTTGATTTTTTGCGCTTGGCTTTCAGCTTATTAAGCAGGTCAGCGGCATCGGGTAAATCTTTCTCGACAGGCGCTGATTTTTTATTTTCATCCCGCGAGGCGCGTTCTGCTGCAAGTTGCGATCAAACCTCCACCAGTTCTTGCTTAAGTGATTCTTTTTCACCTGCAAAGTTACCTAACTCTATATGTAACCGCTGATTTTCAGATCGTGCCATTTCTATAAGCGGTAAAACGTCGCTATTTGGTTGATATGCTGTTTTAGCAGCATCTGTCTCCATCAAGTCCTACCGTTTCCATAAATGGTTGCTAGTGTCTTACGAACCGTCTCGCAGGTGTCTTACGAGCCGTTTCCATAAATGGTTGCTAGTGTCTTACGAACCGTCTCGCAGGTGTCTTACGAGCCGTTTCCATAAATGGTTGCCAGTGTCTTACGAACCGTCTCGCAGGTGTCTTACGAGCCGTTTCCATAAATGGTTGCTAGTGTCTTACGAACTGTCTCGCAGGTGTCTTACACTAGCAACCAATAAGCTAGGCGGGCATACCCCAATTTTCGCACTCACTCCAAAACCTTGTTCTAGGCGGGCATACTAAAATTTCCCAGCCTAGAACTCGAAACTGCTACAACCGGGTTAAAATACCGAACTTATCTAATTTATTCCGTATTTTTTTACTCCTTACCGTTTCCATGAGTGGTCAAGGTATGTATCCAGCTATTTCCATAGATTCCTTTCAAGGGTTTTAATCAACCATTTTGATAAACGCTATTACTGTCTAATCCGAATCCGAATCCGCATCTGACCCATGCTTTCTATTATTGTTTACGCTTCCGCTTCACAGCCCCTAAAACTCCGAGTCCCAAGATACTGCCAAAAACAGTTAAGGGTTCGGGTACAGCTAAGGAATCGACTTCGTTAGCTACTTTGAAATCTGCTGGGGTCGCACCGTTTAAAGTATTTAAAGTGCTGAAGAGTAACTCTCCCTGTGACAATTTAGCTGTAGATTTACCAGACCAGTATAAGTAATCATTGACATCGCTGGGAGTCCACCAAATGAATACAGAATTATCTGGATTGCCTATAAGAGTAGGGCCATTATGACCTCCCGCACTGGTACTGAAAGAGGAAATCCAAGGTGACGACTTACTGAGATCGCCGACCCAGTTAGATAAATTACTTTCGGTAAGAAAAATAGTGTTGCCCTCCTCCTTGCCTGGTACATCACCAAAGATAATCCAACGCCATGCCTGTCCAGGTACATAGCTGTTATCTGCATTATCAACTTTAAGTTGGAAACTGTAGTTAAACCATCCATCTGTTAAATTTTCTACACTATAGTTTAGGTTCAGAGAAGCCGCTTGAGCGGGAGAAATCATATTGACTGTTCCCAGAGCGAACAGGGCTGTTCCACCAGCTATTGATATTCTTTTTGCAAGTGTTAAAGTAGACATGGTTAATTTGATTACCTGTAAGTCTTAATCATTAACAATACAGCTGATTTTTTTAATCCTTCACCCAAAAAGCCTTCTTTACCAATTCTTTAATTAATTAATTTATCTGAATAATGATGGATGTAAAGATTCATTAAAGTTAAACAATAAATAATAATCGCTGAAAGTGCCTGATAGAGATAATATTTTGCAAAAAATATACCATTTTTAAAATTTGTATATCTAAATAGTTATAACTCACAAAATCTACAAACCTACAACAACGAAAATTCGTTCAATAGTATTAATTAAACTTATGATTACTCTCATCCTCAGTATACGGATCAGCTTTACAAAATATTTATAAAAGTGTGCAGCACTTCGACAAGAATCGCTCAAAACATCTCGCTCAGTAATTTAGGGGGATTCTAGAGTGTCTGTCCCCATCCCAATGAATCCGATCCGAGATGCCAAATATTCTGAGGCACAGCCTGGAGTGTTCGCGAGCAGAAATTGGGTCTGCCAGGTCTGGTAATGTCGTTTGCAAACCAGGCAGAGTCTAGCGAGTCAGATTACTTCCCAAATCGCAGGGCCAGAGATAAACGTTACATTCTGTTACAATTCCAAAAAGGTTAGGCGGGCATGGGGTATTTCCCAGGTAATCATTGATCTGATTTTAGGTTGGTTTTTAAAAAACGCTCAAATGCCAACCAGGGGAAGCACGGAATTGCTTTTTAAAAACTTTTTATACGATGTTCACAAGGAAAAAGTTTGGCGATCGTAACGAAGATGATAGATTTCAGGCGATGGCATCCAGCACAAGCTTATACAATGTTCGCCGAGTGAAAAAGTTTCAGAGCGGAACGAAAATTGTAGGTTTCAGCCAGCGTATGTGAGAAAGGCGATCACCGAGAAAAGTTGTCAGGTCGGAGAGATTAGGGGGGCATAAATGTATTTCCCCATCTCCACCCCTACAACCATTACAGTTACGTCAGTATACGTTCATATAATTAGGTCTATTGAGGCACCTCTCTAAATGGATCTGTCGTGCATGGTTAAAGAAGGGCTCACACTTTATTAGCTTCGGTAGTTGCCTGATCACTTCTGGGATAGAGGTAATCTCATTTTTACTAAGATCAAGCCATTGCAGATTGGATAGTTGCTCGAGCGCTTCTGGCATACAGGTAATCTGATTGCTCTGAAGAAAAAGCTCTGTCAGATTAGAGAGCTGCCCCAGCGCTTCTGGAATAGAGGTAATTTTATTGCCCTGAAGGTCAAGCAATCTCAGGTTGAACAGTTGCCCCACATCTTTTGGGATAGAGGTAATCTGATTGTAACCGAGGCTAAGCCCTACTAAATTAGAAAATTGTGTAATCGCTTTTGGGATAGAAGTAATCTGATTGCCCCAAAGATTAAGTGTCCTTAAATTGGTTAATTGAAGAACAGGCTCAGGAAATTCAGTTAACTTATTCCTCACTAACTGCAAAGCCTCAAGCTGCGTACACTTGCTAATTTCCGATGGCACTTCCTGCAACCCCAACTCCGACAAATCCAGTTCTATCCGTTTTTCATCAGCAGCTTGCTCAATTCGTCGCAATGCTTCTTGTTGGATCATTTCCTTTGCCTCTTAGTAATATTCATTTATTATGGCAATAATTTCAGTTTATTAAAAAGAACGCTAGAAATTAGCATACAAGTATATTTTTAGGCAAAGCTTAAAATGTCTATAATCGGAGATTTGATTGCTGCTAAACCTGAAAAACAATTTTAAATTTGAGATTTGAGGACAAAAAAAGCGATCAACTTAGGGTGCAACTTAGGGGGATGCGGGTTGCAGGGTTAGATTAGGCGGGCATACAGGAATTTACCCCTCTACACCCCCACAACCATTACAGCTTCATCAGAATAACGCCATATCCTGAGCCTGGGCTTAAAAGTGTTATGGCTGGGTAGGACTTTATACCTATTGGGGTAGATTTTAGAGAGTAGGGGGGAGAGTGTAAGACACAATGTAAAACATATAAAACCGCACGTAAGACAACCCCAACTAGGTACAACAATATTAGCCCTAACAATTAGAGCTAATACCGTACAACGTAGAAGTGGCAAGGGATTGAGCGGTTTTAGGTATCAGTTTTAGTATCTAAAACTTGTGTTATAAATACCTAACACGCCCAACTGCTACAGCTTCATCAAGAACGTAAGCTTGGAACCCTTCGGAACGGTGACACGAACTTGCTTGCTACCGCGTGATTCCTTATCAAGCTTGACTCTGTAGTCAGTCTCACCGCTGCCGTACCTGACAGAAATAACCTCACCGTGCTGTCCCTGATGCATACTACCGACTTCCGCAATTACCACCCGATCGCCCTTTTTGAATTCTTTGTGCTTGGCTCCAACTTTTGCGGGAGTTGAGGGAGTAACTTGGACAGCGAGCTCACGGTCAACGTTCGCGTGAGCTTTCCCGATTTGTTCTGTAAATTCTGCTCCGGCGCATTTTACCCCCTCCCCCCCCTGTAACAGTGGGGGTGTGTTGACTATCTCGTTAATCCCCTTGCTATCAAAGGTTTCAGGCATTTCTGGACTGGTACAATCCTCTTTTGTGTTGACTATCTGTTGACTCTTGTGTTGGCTATTGTGTTGGCTATTGTGTTGGCTATTGTCAAACCCTTTAGAGGCATGGGTTTCAGAGTAATAGTCAACATCTGATACTGTCTCTTGGGGGGGGGGAGGGGGTAGTGAAATTACAATCGCATCATTTGATTTAGGGGCAGACAGAGAATAAAGATTAAATCGTTTATCACCGGGGGCGGAGCGACTATTTATGAGTCGCCTGTTTTCCATCCGACCAAGTACGGTATAAACGCTGTTACGTTGTTCGCGACCAATCCCCATCAGCTCCATAATTTCGGACCCTGACAAGTTTCTTTGATTGTCCCGTAAGACTTTCAGTATTCGTTCCTGGTAGGTCAATTGCTGCTGTGCTTCTTGCTCGTCAAGTCCCACTTCTCCCATGAACTCCCAAGAGTTATTTTCGAGGTTGAATTCAATATTTAAGGTTGTGCCTTCGGCATCGCGAGAGGTCGCCGTAAAGATGCGCTTGGGGTCTTTCGGATCGACAATCATCCGTTTGGCGTTGTTAGGGTCTTTCTTGGGAATTCGTTCGAGCATCCAAGTTCCCCAGCAAGAACCCACAATCGCCGTTGACCCTCGGGCCCGCTCAACTCCTATCGCATCGTTGCTCTTGTTGGCGTGGTGTACCAAAATGCCAGTCGCGCGGTAGCGCTTCAGCATATCGTTCAGTGCGATGATGTTGTCGGCAAACTCAGCACTATTTTCGCTAATTTCTTTGCCAGCAGTGATTTTCTTAAGGGAATCTATCACTACCAAGTCAGGGCGAAAGTTCTCCAACTTTGCCTCTAGCTCTGCCATCTGATCGATATTCCAGTGAGGGAAAATGTGTACATTTGGGCTATCTTGTTTGCGGAATCCCCGTTTCATCAGTTCTTGCTTTAGTGACATCAAGGAGGCATCGGGCGTTATCAGTAATACCTTGCCTTGCTTAGTTTCTTGCCCCAAAAAGCGAGATTCTCCTGTAGCTACTGAAAACGCCAAATCAATCGCCAGTTTACTTTTGCCGACTTTTGGCAATGCACACAACAGCACTGTTTCTCCAACTGGAAGCAAACCAGAAACGAGCCACTCCATCGCTTCCGACTCAGAATCAAATATTTCCTTCAACGTTAAATCCTCTACTTTTTGAGCTTGTGTCCGCTGTTTCATCGCCGCCATCGCTTCCTTAATCGTCCCCGTACCCATGCTGTACTTGGGTGCTAGCAGGGCCATTTGGCGGCAACGCTCTACAGGGTCGGACATTTGCAGCAAACTCAGTAATTCGAGCTTGAATCGTTCTGCATCCATATCTCGCTTCAGGGGCTTAATGATTTTATGCTCCCAAGCATAGTCGCCCATTCCCGTCTTCTGCCGCACTTCTTCCAGCAAAATATTGGTGGTGAGCTCGTCACGCTCTGAGCGCAAAATTTCTCTTGCTTCCTCTGCTGCTTCTCGCATAGATAATTTTGTTTTGGGTTTGGTGGGTAGGTTGTCGTCTGATTCTTGCTCAGAACTGCTTTGAAGTAGATCCGCTGGCGGATTCTGACTCTGCGAATCAATTTCTGCACTCAAGCGCTTTAAAAATTCATCCGGCCCGAGCGCGTCTAAAATTTCTTTGATATCCCCCTTTTCTGGGATGTCGGGGTAAATGACGCGCGGGTCGATGACGATGGAGGGAAATTTGATATGACGCGCAACCAGCCATACTCCTTTGCTTTTCTGGATGCCCGTGTCATCGTTATCGCGCAGGACTCCGATGCTGACATTTTTGCCTGTCGCTCGCAGCGTTTCGAGCATTATTTGAGTTTCTCGGTCGCTCCACTCGGAACCTTGCAGAGTTAGACCTGCAATACCAATGCTTCGCGCAATGTCTACGTTGTGTTCTCCCTCAGGCATCAGGATGAGGATTGGTTCTGGGTCGGGTACGGTTTTTAGGAGTTCAACAACTTCGTCCATCCGATAAGCCGGCCAGGGAGCATCGCCCTTGTTCCAAATATCCTTGCCGTTGGGGTCGATGTGAATTTGGCGGTAGGTTTTGTCGTGTCCCTTTGGGTTGGTTGCGTCGGGCCATTCATACCGATAAACTTTTTGACTGGGGCTGTAGCTGTAAGTAGTTCGTGCGGCGTTGTCGGGGACACCTGGCGGGATATACGTCGGTCGTTCAGCGCGTGGCGGTTTTCCGGGTGCGGGCAACCTAAGAAGTTTTGCACCGAGTGGAATTGGCGTTGGCTGATATTTTTTCTTTTGAGTCCTCGATTTTCTCGCTGTCGGCTGGATGCTCTCTGTCTTTTCCTTAAAGACATAGATGCCACACCGACCGTCAGAGCTTGGCTTGTCAAAGTGCCACAGGTCGGGCTGTAGAGTCTTGGCGTGGTCAAAGTTCTGATGGCAGAGAACCATTTTTCCATCACGGCTGATACGGCAATCTGTATCTTTAGTGCGTCCACAGACCGGGCAAGGATTACCCTTAGATGAAGTGGAAAAGTTCGATGCAAAGCTTTCCCCAGTGGGGTAGGATGTATTCATGATAATGTTCTCACCGCCTGGGTGAGTGTGAATCCAAAGACCGCTGCAGCGATGCCTAATCAAGAGCAGCGGTTTTTGGCGTTTATAGTTATTGTCAAAAGCTTAAAACACAACAAGACGAATTCGATGGGTGATTTTTGTTGTTCCCCTCTTCCATTTTCCGTTCCGGCGTACTCCGTCAAGGGTCCGACAAATTCTACTCGGTAAGCTTTCAGGCTCGTCACAGCTTCTTCGTTACTTTTGAGAGTCTCTAGCTCGCCTGAAAGCTAACCTCGTCACGAATTTCTCTTTCCCCCCTTGACTGAGCCTCCCCCCTCCACTGGTTGAAGAGGTGGGGGAACACCAAAAAATATCAATCCTGCTACTGAAAAGTTGTATCGCTGACTCATACTTGCTTCTCTACAAAAATAATGCCTTTGCGCTTTTTTCTTCGATTTTGCTTTGCTAAAGGTTTTGGTTTAGGCACTAACAGTAAGCTTGAAAAATCAGGGTTAGGTTCAGGTAATACCCCATGATTTAATTCCATTAGCTGGGCTTTTAAAGCCTCATTCTCTGTACGAAGCTTATTAACCTCCTGAACGAGCGCATCATTGCCAAACCTAAGATAGGAAAGCTCGGCAGCGTAGTAACCGTTGTAATATTCTGGCTTACCCTCCTCATCATCAAATTTATGGTCAACGCGATCAATATACTCCTGCCCATCAATTAATTGAGCTATTTCTAAAATTTTAGGTATCAACGCAATCGGTAAGCGCACGGGCTTAGTTTCCCGATGCCTCCATTTGTAAGGGTTCCCAGCGCCTGGTCGAGTACCGCCCCGTTTTCCTTTAGCTTTACCTTTAGCCATATATGTTCAGCTACACATCTAAAAAACCCTACAACCCATACATATTAATCTTTTCAGCCTCAGATATTCTTAGCTTTGTTACGCAATCAAAAAAAGTCTGTGTTTGTTACATAATCTAAAAATCGCTGTAACTTTTATTCTGTAAACTTTCTGCTTCTATTTATTTATTTATTTTTTTTACATTCGTACCGGGTATCACACAACCCGGTTGAAGGCCTTCGGCGAGCGAGGGGCGCGGCCGGGGGGGGCGGGCCAGCCGTAGCTCCCCCCCCCGGCCCACGATTTCATCCTCCTTCTGTTAAGCGTCTGTATTCGGCTTCGGCAGCTTTATATTTTGGGCTGCCACCTTTGGACACTCCCCACACTTCGAGGATTATCTTGGCTTTCCCCCAACCTTTTGCCTTCAATTGCAGCGCTCGTTCAGCACGTTCTAATTCCCCGTTCTCCGAGCCGTTCTGTTCGGCTTGGGCTAGTTGTGTTTGAGCTATCGGCTCCGAACGTTCATCATCCTCACAACTTAGTGCTAAAGCGCGTTCTAAGTGTTCGCGCGGGTTCAAAATCTGTTCTGCTTCCTGCTGTCTTTGCTGCTGAGAAATATAGGCACTTGTTGAAATTTCATCAATCACATCAGCAGTGATTGCCCTGGTTTTAATTGCCTCAATCTCCTCTTGTTCAGACTGTTTGCGAGCGATATTACCAGCAGTTACAGCACAAGCCACAGCAGCGCACAAACTCGCGCCCTGTATGCCTTTATGCCAGCCTACCTTTTTGTCTAACCCGACCAAGGGAACCAACCACAGCGTCAAGGATGCACTCGACAAAACTATCAGCTTTAAGAGCATAAAAATACCCCCAAACCAACAATCAAAAAAGCTAGAACGCTTACCAGCACTGCCTGCAACTGTGGAATTGATATTTTTAGAAACTGGCTTAAAGAGTAGTCCAGGAGCCATGCGCTCGCCCAGATAATTCCTAGTGCTGCTAGTAAAAAAGCGATCGCTCGTGAGGCCATCGGATGCAAGCTCGCTATCCATCCCAGAAAGGAGGAAGCGATGCACCCAGCAACGAAATAGTTAGCTAAGTACATCGCTCGCATTAATTTGAGCCTCCTGTCAGCTTGGCTTTAATCGCATCAATCCGAGTCCTGGCGTCGGAGTCAGCTTTGTCGATGCCCAGTCCTAAGCGGGCATAGCCGGGGCGCATAGAGTGCAGTTTTTTAGCCAGCCCAGCATCAGAACGCTTCT
>Ga0247774_1001985_pt1 | contig 10220 bp, 9 predicted proteins | sample UWRJL001104B6_FD_179933 | JGI IMG/M metagenome (GOLD analysis project Ga0247774, IMG submission 179933) | Plant litter microbial communities from Arlington Agricultural Research Station in Wisconsin, United States - UWRJ-L001-104B-6 | ecosystem: Environmental > Terrestrial > Plant litter >... | reverse complement strand
CAAGACACAGCGCCTTGCTGGGTTGTGTCTCGGGTCGTGTAACGCGGCTGGAAGAACGGCTTTCGACAAGCAGTACCGGTGGCGACCGTCACGCCCGTTACCGAGATGCCGGCATGCGTGCGTTGTCACAAGGCCGTTAAGTTGTCTCACTTGCGCTGCTGGTGGCTCTAGATAGGGCAAGGGCAAAAATGCAACCGTTTGTTCCTGACGACGTCGGAGCTAGGAACTGGGCTGTCCGTCCATGACTACACGTCGACGACTTCGGCGACGTGTGCTAACCTTAGTCAAGTAGCGGTTGAACGAATATGATGTCATGTAATCCTAGTCCTTCTCACCAATTCCCCGGTTTCAATGGAAGCACAGCTTTTCGATCGATCGCTGGATCTTCAACCAGAGCAGCGAGCCCGACTGACCTTGAATTTCTAATATCGCTGACAGACAAGCAGAAAGAGTACCCATACCATTGGATGCAGCGGAAGAAATGATAGATCCGTCCGAGAGTCGAAATGTACAGGTACATTTGGGAAACAGGCCGGTCGCGGCAGGGATTTGTCTACAGTACCGGCCTTGCAGTTTTATATTGGGAGCTGACCAATCAGCGGCCCCGCTTCAACATCGCGAAAGGAATAGCGTCGATGTCGTGATTGACACCTTCCTTCCCAATACTGCGAGGACAACCTGCGACAATGACGCTGCCAGGGCTGGCCCAAAAATTTTCCATCACACGGCCTGGGGTGAATTGTTTGTGCTTGTTGAGCTGCTGTTGTGTACCGAAATGGGGAGATTGTCGGTGTGAGAATATCTCACAGGGCGCAGGCCACACAGAGCAGCAAGGGTGGCGTTGAAATCTCGCCCAAGGCGTCGACGACGTCTTATTGCCGCGTTTTCTCCGACGTTGAGTAGTGGTCTTGCTGACGGTGAAACTACAACAATGCAGGTTTCTGCAATGCATTGAAGGCAAAATTGCTAATGGGGTGTTGCGGGTGGTAGGCACGAGTAGGCCGAAGCGACAAGGCCTTGCTCGTTGCTGTGTGCGTCGCGTGTAAGTGCCTTCCCCAGCCATGGTTAGAAATAGGTTTATTGCGTGATCGACTCCCCTTTTTAAGTCTTCGGCTCCGGCCACGGATTTTCCAACAGATTGCTCCTTCCCAAGTTGAATACATCCCCCTCTCACCTTTCCTACTCTTCGTGATCGTTTGTAAGGGTGTTATTCTCGACTTCAGCCTCAACGTCATTCCTCTCGAGGATTGTGCTTGCGTCAACGTCATATTGAGTCCAGCATACCGTCTCTTCAGGACGCTTTTTCTTCTAGACCACCGTCAACCTGGCAAGCCGTGAATCACATAGCTGGGCACTTGAACGCACCTTAACATCCTTTTCAAATCCCAATTTCGCCTTTTTGCCCTCCGACATGGACACCACCCAGATTCAACAGCCTCTGGTGTCGAGTGACATCACGCTCATAGCACAAACACTTGTTGAGGCACCGGAGATTTCCGTGTCGGTTGCTGAGGAGCCTCGACCAATGCCTACCGTCGATGAAGTCGAACTCGCAGCATCCGTCGCCCTTCCCGCCTCTCAAACGTCCTCACCCGCCTCATCACCAAGCCTGGGCCCCGTCGAAGGTGCCAAGCTCGAAAGGATCGAGTCGGGCTACGCCTCAGACGCATCAGAAGATGGACTGACGCCGACAACCTCCACGGCACCCCCCCCCAGAGTGCACCTCACGAAGCCCCATATCAACTACCTCAACGCCCAGCTCGAGCATATGACGCCGCAAGAGATTCTTCGCTTCTCCAAGATTCTGTTTCCGAACCTCTACCAATCCACTGGGTTTGGTCTGACGGGCCTCGCCACCTTGGACATGCTCGACAAAATCCAGAAGGAATCCCCGTCCTTGCCGCACGTTGATCTAATTTTCCTCGACACGCTGTATCACTTCCAGGAGACGTACGATCTTGTGAACCGCGTGCGGGAGCGACACCCCAACCAAACACTCCACGTCTTCAAACCCTGGAACGTCGACACCGCCACCGATTTTGAAGCCACCTACGGCGAGCGTCTCTGGGAGGAGGTTCCGGATATGTACGACTACACCGTCAAGGTCGAGCCCCTCCAGCGCGCGTATGAAGAGCTCGGTGTCTCAGCCGTCATTACCGGCCGGAGGAGGTCGCAGGGAGGTGCACGGGATACTATTCCCGTCATTGAGCTGGACGAAGAGAGGGGCGTGGTCAAGATCAACCCCATGGTTGGTTGGTCTTTTGCCCAGGTCAGGGAGTACATTCGCGAGAATGGCGTTCCCTACAATGCCCTTTTGGATCAGGGGTTCAAGTCGGTGGGCGACTGGCACTCGACGAGCCCTGTGGGTGAGGGAGAGGATGAACGCGCGGGCAGATGGAAGGGTCAGGCTAAGACGGAGTGTGGCATTCACAACAAGAAGTCGCGGTATGCGCAATTCCTCGAGAAAGAGCGGGAGAAGGAGCAGGAGCAGAAGCTGGAGAGTCTGTCGGCGCAGCTGATGGCGGAGAGTGGACCTGCTCAGGCCATCCAGGTGGGATGATATGTCGGGCGAATCTGCCGTTGGAGGACAGCAAGGAAAGACATGCTATGCCTACTTATGAACTATGAAAGCATGAAGAGCGAGAAATCGCGTGGGGATATAACTTGAGCATGTCGGCGTTTCGAAGAGTGTTTCTCTGATTAAAAAGTCATGGCGACTTGGAGTCTGGATGGGACGAACAAACTTGGCTGTGCATTGATGGCGTATTCATCTCTCGAGAATGAGGGTTCTTAAAGATTGCAGGCTGAGACTGCTAAGATAGTTTACATAAAAAATGAGAAAAATGATTCAGAAGTGCGAAGTGGGAGAATCCCATGATCAGTACGAGGATGTTGGTCAAGAGGTTGGTTGACCCCTCACGAAGAAACGGTTGGATTGGTGGGTGAGGAGATGGTAACTGGCACTGTAACGCAGATAAGCATAAGAACCCGGCTTAGGGTTTCTTTACAACCAACGACAAACCGCTAACGTCGACACAGTGTCGATTCCCAGCCATTTTCGAAAGCTTGTTCACCTTCATCTCACGCCGCCCGTCTTGGCACATCTATTAGACGTAACATTCGCAGGCCCTTATTACCTACCAGTTATTGTGAATAATTTGGAGGTTTGTCGTTTTGCCATTGTATCGATCGATCGATTCGTTTTCGATAGCTTTGTGAAACCTCCACTGATATTGTTCCACACGGCAACCACTAGTCGCTGCTCAGGGCTAACCATTGACTTTCCAACTCTTTTTCATGGCAATTGCTTCCGGCTCCTTATTCTCAGAAGTGTAGAATTGCTACCTCGGTTCGCGGCCCTCGACTTCGATCCTAGGAATGACCCACAGCACCCCTCTCCCCCCGGAGTCACCCTTCTTCACCGCACGAAAGCAAAAAATACTCTCCTCCCTTTCCGTCCCGTCCTCGGCGTACAGCGACCTTTCCCCCAAAGGCACCGTGGATCTCGCTCTCCGTCCCCTCATCGACGAGCTTAACACCTTCCCAGGCCTTGTCACAACGTCGTCATGCGCCGGGCGGGCAAGCGTCTTTCTGGCTGGGAGTAGCCGGAAGGCAAGACCACCCGTTCAAGGTGGGGAGGCGACTGTTGCAAGTGCGGGAGGGAAAGGCGGCGGGGGGCGATGGCTTTACGTTTCGCATAGACGATTTGGCGAGGATGGGAATGAGGGGTTTTGGAAGAGACAATGTTTGGATAACGAGGACGGGGAGGAAGGGAATAAAGGGGAGATTTGTGGGAGCTGGGTCGAGGTCTTTAGGTTAAGAGGAATTGATGTTGAAGATGCTATAGAAGAGGTGGAGGAGCATGAGGAGGAGGAGAAGAGACTTATACACTTCAAGTTCGAGCCCATGGTACGTTTATCGAACTTCGTAGTACATCGCTTCTCTGTCCTTATGTGTACTCATACAGATTATGGGGGCATATCAAGAATTGAAGGCTGACCAGCAAACAAAAACAGATCCTCCACGTCCTAACATCTTCTCTAACCCACGCCCAACTCCTCCTCCGCAGCGCCCAGACCTCGGGCTTCCGCGAAAGCGGCGTCTCGAACGTCGCAATCCTAAACCCACCGACTTCCGCTTCTATCACCCGCAGCATTAACGACACGGCAGTTCTTATCAACGGCAACGTTAACAACAACCCCCAAAGTGATATTACATCCCATCCCGGCGCCCTTCATACCAGCCCACCGGACCCCCTCCCAATGGTGGCCATCCGCACCGCCGGACTCTCCTTTGAATCCCTCGTAGGGGTGCAAACTGGACACGCTCGGAGATGTATTGTCTCGGAGGATTATCTGGATACGCTTGTCCACGTCGCGAATGCGCGCTTCGCAGAGAACCAGAAGCGGATCGAGCGCTTTCGGGAGGCGTTTCGACAAATCCTTACTAATGCTTCCACGATAGACGAGGAAAGCAAATGGACAACAAATAATGGGGCAGATGCTACTCAAAGGAGCCTAGAATGTGGTGAGCCGGGGTGGGAGGATAAGGATGTACGGAGAGAGAGGAAACGAGCCGAGGGCTTGAGGAGGCAGGAGGAGGTGAAGAGAGCTAAGGAAAAGCAATTGGAGCTGGAGATCGAGCGGCAAGGGCTGCAGCTTGACCAGGGAAATAGTGTCCGACGGAAGCAGGGAGAGGAGGGAGAGGAGGGAGGTCGACTGGAAGAATCTGGGGACTCGGCAGGGGAGGCGGAGACTCGTGCGGTGGAGATGATAGGCAACCTGGCATCATAGTTGCACCGGCTTACTTGTCAAGGCTCACGGCATTAAACGACCTTCCATTTCAGAGATTGTACTCCATACTCTGTATGCCCTGAATCGTCCTTGAACCCTGTGAGCTGGTGGAACACGATTGATCTATTAGTATTGATAACAGAATGAGGGAGGCAGCGGTTTTCCTGGCGTCTGGATCAGGCCATAGCCATATTCATACACAAGCCGCCTAGAGGTCTTCTCTCGACGGCCGGTTTGCGTTTTGACCTATCTTCCCCCCGTTTTCTTTCTCCCTCTCGAGAATCTTCTTGCCATTGTTCGTTAGCCGGCTTCGGACCTTTCCCTGTCCTTAGCCCGTACACAGCAAGCACCATCTCACGACGCCGTCTTGTCCACCCATCCCTGCTCCAACTTCTTCACCTCCCGCTTAAACCTATCGACCTCTTCCCAGCAATCCAACGGCCGCCTATCATGCTCCCGCAAACACCGCACTACCTCCCCCCGCGCGGTCTCCACCTCGGCCGGCAGGTCCCTCACCTGCTTCCTAGCCTCGAGCCGCTTACGCAGCTCCTCCACCTCCTTGGAGACCTGTCGGCTGCTAATCTTGCTTTCCGTCGGTGCGGAATCATCCTGCTTGGACAGCTTCTGTTGTGCGTCATGTAGGAGGGCCGACTCCTTGACGTGTAGCTCCTTGAGGCGCTCTGCGACGCGGGATTCGATGTGTAGCTCGATGAGGCGGGCGCGGGAGGCATCGGTCTGTCCTTGTTTGTATGCTGTCAGTAAAATAATGCGCGCAAAATTGGGGTTGCGAGATTTCACAGGTCCGACATGTGGGAGGGAGAAAGGGCGAAACGGGCATTGTAACAAGACAAGAGGTTAAACATGCCTCGCTGCTCAGTTGTATCGATTCCACCAGATCCTGCGAAGCTCCCACGGTCCCCGACCTGGATTTTTTCTCCCCCACGGTCAGTCTAGATTCAACAGGCGCATATCCGGTGGCCCAGCCAGAGAGCATGTGCAGTAGCCAAAGAGACGCGCTGCAATTTCTGACCCCCGATAGCTGCGAATAGGGGACAACCTAGTAACTTACGCCTTCCATTCGTGGGGACTCGCGTTGGATTTGGAGGTGTTGTTTCCCATTGTTCGCCGTCGTAAGTGCAATTGGTTGCGACAGACAGTTTAGTGAGTCTCGATTCAGGGCAGCCGAATAATAGCAAGTCGAGATTGACGGTCGCAAGAAGTTATTACGACGAGAGCTCTCTCTAGCCGATGAACATAATTTGATTATTCATGTAGGTGTGATCAGAAGCTTCCAGAGCAGAAGGCTGTTAGATCCCATAAATGGTAGCCTCAGCACGGGGAAAATTTGGCCAAATTTGCCGCCTTGCCGCTCAACGGGAACGGGCACGGAATCGCTGACATAATACCGCACCGTTCAATCACTTCAGACGGACAAGACCATGCTGTAATTCACATTCGATATTATCGCTCTATGAAATTATGGCCGCAAAATTGGTTCGCCGCTTCCACAGTCGAAAAGCCCTATGTTGATTGTTCTTGATAAATACGCCACACAATTACCCTTTACTAGTTCTTTTATTTTTCTTGTCAGCTTTGCAGCACCGTATTGCGGCCAATGTAAATGCCCCACCCTATCCCAGTTCCAGGAGCAGCAGCAGTAAATACCACGGTGGGGAAACGAGAAGACGCTGCACAGGGAAAAAACGGCTCGGTGTTTGATAAATCGACAGCGTTTAAAAACTCACGAGCTCAAAAAGAGAAGCAAGGTAAAGGGAGAAATTTTGAGAACCATAACCGTTAGCGAGATTTGAGTTTGCGGGCTGCGAGACAAAAACTGGCTAAAAAATCATTGATGTGTCTTTTCACTTTGACCAAAGCTTCATTTTGATTTGCGCCCTGCCCGGAGGCAGCGACAATTGCCATACCCACCTATTTGAACTTTTTCACATTCTCTCTGAGAACACTTGAATAGGGTTATGGGTCTCTGTTTTCAAGCAGAAATTATTTCCCGGTAGGCGACACTGCAAGGGCAAAAAGAGGATGGAGATGGAGAGAACATATGTTTCAACTGAAATTCTTGGATAGATGTCAACCACGGCGACTGCTACAGGAAGATCTAGGAATCTAGCTCACGAAATTCCGATCAAACTATATACATATTAAGATCCAATCTTCCCGGTGACCATCGAACCAAAAAAAAAACCTAGCCTATGCCCTTATTTCCAATCCTAGCTTCCATCCTTAAAGACAGGTGAGTCTTGTGCCGAAGTCCGAAGTTCCAGCCTCGAGAGTTCAGCCCTCTAATCTTTAAATTTCAGCTATATTACCTCACCACCAAGTTTCTGCATCATCCACCGCGAATGAACCTTGAAGTCCTCGGATTAAGAGCTTGGTTTAAAGTGGGACTCTCACCTGCAATACTACGTGGATTAAAACATGTCTCAACACGAAGCAAAGGTAGTAGCTGGGCTCTTGGACGGCAAGGAAGACACGCCAGACTATATCACCAGATCGGGAGTTTTCTTCTCCGCACCAAAAGATCAAGCCTCGTATGCAATAAAAAAAGAAGCTAGTCGGGCCTTAACTTGAAGGCGGTGTAATACCAAGGACACCCTTCGAGTACCAAAAAAATAACCAAGAGATTACAGCAGGCCGGCAACCTAGAGCCCGCGGCCATCCCCACGCATCACCAGAGCATACATGCCATCATCGCGGCCTTGCCAGAGAAGGCATGAAAGCCTCAGTTATAACAGCCTAGGCGCTCAGTGGATAATGGGATCAATTTGACCAGGAACCTCAGCGCCCCCCCGACAAGTAAGAGAGTGGGGCCCGCTGGAGACACTTCAAAATCAAACAAGCCAGGGAAAAAGAAGAAGAAGAAGAAGAAGTTGGAATCATCGTGGGTCGGAGGGGTATTAGTACCTCTTAGGAAGTGAAGTTCTTCCCCAAGTTCTAGGGTTCTCATGCAACACAGACTAGAAATACACTTTCCAACTTACGCTTTTGGTATTCTGTTGGAAGGGAGAGCTTACGTTTCTCGAAGTATTCCTTGTTTATACCTACCCGAGCGGACATGGTGCCATACCAGAGGCTGAACATTTTTCATATGATAGCTAGCGCTCTCCTTCGTAACCGACAATCAACAAACTACTCGATGGAGATTACCGTAATGGTATCGGCTGCTACCTTGACCATTGAGAAGGTCCTGGGGATGATAGGGTCCTGGGATGAGAAGCAGGTTCCGAAATGGCAAGCAGTCTCAACATTGGAAAGCCACCATCAGCACCAAGTGCCCATGGGAGACTCGACGCCTTCCTTCATGACCAACAACAACCGCACGATGGAGATCGGTAATTAGTACTTATTCGCTACTGCCTCCTCCACGATGAATCGGGGGAACGTACCCAGATGAAAACATGACAAAGTTGGGTTCTGAAATTTGATATAAAAAAATAGATTCCTTAGCTATAACCGACATGACATCGTTAACCGCTAACAACTTCGAAGTTAATATAGCTAATACCGATAGTAGTTAATGTGCAGTAGACTTGTCGTTAAGCTACTGGAGCAGTAATGTCCGAATTTTGCTTTGAGAGAGACCTTTGACGCCTATTAGCTCCCATTTCCCAGAGAATGATGTTCTGCTCAGAATATTTTTGTGTAAAGACTCTTACAGAGCATGTCTGCTCGAGTACTGTAGCCCCCCTGCGCGTGCCTTGGAGTCAGGACCTTCCGAATGTTGTGTAAGTTGGCTTGCACGTTCAGGGTATCGTTCTCGGCACCCCCGCCTACCTGCTAAAAATGGCATACAAAGCAGGCACATCTGAACTTGACGTGGAATCACGGTGTGGCTACCAATCACGCTGATTTCTGATTGCTCCTAAGTATGTCACGAAAAGCTTCCAAAATTGGAGGGTTGTTGGACCCCATAAGAGCAGCTTCAGATCCTGGGGGAAACTTCGGCTCGAAATATGCTGTCATCCCAGGCGTCACGCCTTTATCCTATATTAATTCCTCCCGTTTCGGGAACGAAATCACTGCAAAATGCTGTATCGTTCAAAAAATTTCACACCATTTTCCAAATTTCGTCAGGAGCGGTACGCCTTACCGTGTCCCGGGTTCTGGTGCACGGTCGAAACGAATTCCGGGCATGCGTTCGTCCCATAACTAATCTGTCTTCAATTCAATACCCAAGATCCTGGGTTTAGGACCCCGCATCTTGGCTGGCTGGTATCTTGGCATCTGGCAGCTCAACCGGCATACTAAAGAGTGATACATGAGCCGGTCCGGTCGGTCGGTCGGTCAGTTTGGGGTCGAGGGACATGTGGACGTGCAGATTGGCCTGCGCGCCAGGAAACATGAGACTTTTTTTTTTTTTTCCACATGCGGCTAGCAGGGATGCTAGCGGTCTCAATAGACGGATCACAGGTGTTTTGACCGTGAGGGAATGCACAAAAGGGTTCCGCGACGGTAGATCGCCGTGTCACCACACTGAGTGGGCAGCATCGGGGGCGGCGCCGACGGGGGTGCTGTAGACAACGGCGAAGGAGCCGTCCGAGCCCGGGAGCTGGGTGGGGAGGCAGGGTGGCGGCAAAGTTTCTTGGTTTGTTTTGGGAGAGTTGTTTGCACTAACGTTACGCAGAATTCAATTTGGGGATGAGACAAGAGGAAACAACCAGGCATAGAGACGGGATTGTCGAGCTTGGGGGAGTGGTGAGTTGTAAGTCGCTATCCTGTTTCAGTACAATCAACTAAACCTGTAATCGGACGGATGCTTAACCCTAAACCGTGGTTCACGAGATGCAAGTTGGATTTCATCAGTCAATAATGATAAGGGAGAACGGTGAATTCGATTAGACCAATTTCACAAACTCCGCCTTGGAACACATTCTAGAGGTGTGTCCATGTCGGCTTGAACCTCGGCCACACTCCGGCATCCCAATCGTCAGCGTAGCGAGATAGTTCGTAAGGAACGCGATCCAGCCACGGATCCTTCCTGGAGAGTGGTAGGCAGACATATAAGGCCGTGGATACCGTCAACCGCAATGGAGGCAACCTCCGATATGCTCTGGCCGACCCTTTTGACTATCGGCCCAAAAAGGTTCGCTTGCTTCGGTATTAGAACAGTCGTAATGGTCGGTCAGTTTATCCATAGACCAGTCGGGCACCCATGAGGGCAAGTTTGGAATGACGGTACGGCCTGTGTCGTCCAACTCACACTCCTGAAGACCCGCGAGGCTAGCTTTCTACTTGAAGTAGGCTTCCACTACCTGCTGATGTATAAGATCAACAGAGAGACGATAGGCGGACGCAATACCGAGCACTTCGTCGCGGTGAAGTATATCGAGTAAGCCGTATATCTGGTCGCGAGGATCAAAGCATCGAACCCGTTGTAACGCATATCTCAGTTCGAATAGTGAGTGAGGC